>Ga0209631_10007514_pt1 | contig 10902 bp, 9 predicted proteins | sample COG_08_FD_184752 | JGI IMG/M metagenome (GOLD analysis project Ga0209631, IMG submission 184752) | Pelagic Microbial community sample from North Sea - COGITO 998_met_08 (SPAdes) (version 2) | ecosystem: Environmental > Aquatic > Marine > Neritic zone/Coastal water | place: Helgoland, sampling...
TGCAGGCTTTGACATACTGTTTCGAGCTGAGACTCGTCTGCAGGCTCAGTTTTAAAATCAAAGTTTGGTGCACCACCGAATTGATGATTGTGTAGCCGCCAGTAGCCATCGGTGAGGTGTTCCAGTTTGAAATCAAATCCTCGTTCTGAAAACTCCTCTTCTTTCAAAGGTACCGGCAGTAAAAACCCATCCCCAAAGCCAACGTCAACGAGGTAGGGTTGATCCAGCTCTGTCAGTAGAACAAGGTGCGAACCAACAACCGCATCGCCTCGTTCATTTCGATTGACGCCGGCGGATATCCGCATGATGTCGAAGCCTATTTCTTCTAATGCCCAGCCCATGACCCCATTCATCTCGTAGCACCAGCCACCGCGACCCAGCGCTACGATTTTGTGGTAGGCCGCTTGAACATTTGTTGTCAAAGGAATGCCGAGTTGGACATCAAGATTCTCATAAGAAATCGCACGAAGATGGTGTTGATGAATACCATTTAGGGTTTCGAGATCGACGTTCAGCGGACCATTGTAGGCAATTCTCTCAAGATAGCGGGATAGTTGCATGATCGCAGGTTATTCCTCTATCTGGCTCTGTGACTCACCAGCCGCGGAACCATATATCCCCTTGGCCATCAGTGAGGTTTCGGTATTCCGACGATACTGGTATACCTCAGCACGTATAATATGTATGTCTGTATTCGAGGGTGCTGCCTGTGCTGCCATCTCAACAAGATGGCAGGCTAAACGAATGTCTGATTCAATCAATTCCTGAGCGCGTTCTGCCATTTTCAGTGCGCCACCGGCAAGGTTCGCTAACTCCCGGGCGAGCGTGCCGTCCGGAGCAGGCTTAAGGCGCGAAGGATTGCCATCCCACCAACCGCCGTACAGACGCCAGATATTTCGGATAACAAACTCGGGTTCGTCGTAGGTGGGTCTGAGATATGGTTTCTCGAGAATTGCCGGATCGATTTTAATTTCATGAATAATTTCGTCTAGGCGTGCGCCTTCATTCATGCGTTGAACAGTTTCCTCGACGAGAAACTCGAGCGCGTCCGCGACTTCATTTAGCACCCGTCGTATTCTTTCTTTGCCCTCGATCGGCAGACCATGTGCAGGTAAAAATAGTTCAGCATCTTGGCGCGACATAGCGCGAAGTGCGGTCGCCCACTCAACCGGAAACCGCTGCACTTTTTGCGGATTGCCAGCGTTGGGAAAATTCCATATAAAAAAGTCTCCCGCACAAATTGCCTTGTGTTTGGGAATCCACGCCCATGTATGGTCGTCTGTTTCACCTTTTGCATGCTTGAGCTCGATCTCGGTGCCGCCGATTGTGAGTTCAAGTTGATCGCTATAGGTGAGGTTGGGTTTTGGAGATTTTGGGTTCAGAAAAATATGGCCATCCGCAATATCATAACCCCGGCGTGAAAACTGCCCGAACTGGCGTTGATTGATGGCCAGGTTATAACCGCTGGTTTTATTATAGCGGTCAAATCGCCCGGATACATTTTTGTGGCCGATGACATTAGGCACATCGTGGCGATTGTTGGTTGCATCTTCCATAAAAAATCCACAACCACCCACGTGATCAATATGGCCATGGGTGTAGATTAACGAATTGAAGCGTTCCTTGCTCCATCCCCGAATCGCGCTGACGACACGTTCACCGCCATTTACGCTGCTAGTATCAAAAGCGACCAGTCCGTCATCGGTCTTGAACAAGATGCAGTGAGAAAACGCCTCAACCATCGCAATGCCGTCACCAATCTCGGATAATTGAAAGTTGATTCTGTTTAGTGGCCCGACTTCGTCAGAGGCCGTTGTACCATCAATGACGCCAGTCGAGATCGCAAGCAGATCAGCCATCTTTAACTCCCAATATGAATTAGCGGTGGTTGGTTTTCGTCTTTACGCTAGCGGATGCAATATAACGGGCAGTTGCGAATAGCCTCTGACAAAGTTTGATACGACTCGCTCTGGTTGACCAACGACCTCTACTTTATGGAAGCGTTTGCTGATTTCCTCCCAGAGTACCCGCAGCTGCATTTCTGCTAATCGATTGCCCATACACCGATGTATGCCAAAGCCAAACGAGACGTGCTGGCGAGCATTCTTTCGATCGATAACCAATTTGTTTGGATCCTCAAACACGCTGGCGTCTCGATTACCAGAAACGTACCACATGATAACTTTGTCCCCCTTCTTTATCGACTTGCCGCGCAATTCGACATCTTCAAGTGCCGTCCTTCGCATATGCGCCAGAGGGGTTTGCCAACGAATAATTTCCGCAACCATGTTAGGAATGAGGCTGAGGTCTTGCCGCAGTTTCTGGTACTGGTCCGGGAACATGTTAAGTGCGAGTACACCGCCGGATATTGAATTTCGCGTCGTATCGTTGCCACCGACAATGAGCAGCATCAGGTTTCCGAGAAATTCACTCGGTGGCATATCTCTGGTTTCCGTGTCGTGAGCTAACAGCGTTAACAGGTCAAAGCCTTCGTGAGAGGGGTCTAGTCGTTGTTGAAACAACTTTTGAAAATACTCGAGGCATTTTTGCATTTCAGCACCGGCTTCGTCCCAAGTTGAAACGTAACCTGATCGCGGCCCTATGGTACCTATATCTGACCAACGCGTGAGCATTTTGCGATCCTCAAAAGGGAAATCAAACAAGGTGGCAAGCATGCGAGTCGTCAGTTCAATTGAAACACGGTCTACCCAATTGAACGTTTCACCAATCGGCAGCCCATCGAGGATATCTATTACCCGCGAACGAATTAGGCCTTCCATCTTTGCAAGATTTGGCGGTGCCACCACTGGCGAGACCGTTGCGCGTTGAGTATCGTGTTTTGGCGGATCCATGGAAATAAAAGAAGAGGATTCCGTTCCGGGGCTGTCTACAATCCCGATTCCCTTAGCGCTGGAAAATCGTTTGTGATCTGAATCGACTTCTTTGATCGCAGCGTGGCTGGTAACTGACCAAAAAGGGCCATAGCGAGAGTCTGAATGATAGTGCACAGGGTCTTCCTGACGAAGACGGTCAAAAAAAGGCCAAATCGCATCCTGCTGGAACAGGAAGTGGTTTGAAACGTCGAGTTCACCAAGGTCTGCCGAGTCGGCAAAATCCTGAGCAGTATCTTTGGTCGCACTTCTGTAATCGAACATAAGAATATGATTTTTTTGAGAGAAGTGACTACTTTAGACCCTTCTCAACTGTCGCTCAAGTCGAGGGCATCTGTGCTAGCAATTGAAACATGGCAAGTGCCACATGGGACTGTTATCGCCTTGCACTTAGTGCTCTACAGACTTGTTTATCGCACCTAGAGGAGGCCTTTACTTGCGTATTGTCTATTTGTTGCCGTGCCTGAGACGGTTCACTTGAGCCTCTTCTGGCTTTTGTAAGCAAGTCAGATCGAACAGCAGCTGAAAGAACTGATTATCACTCGTGCCCGTGGCACAATTGCTGACTGTCTCTATTTGGTTTGTTAAATGAAATATATCTTTCTTTGGACGCTCTTCTTCTTTAGCACAACGGTATTTCCAGCCTCGATAGATTATGAGCGGCAATCAGTGACGATCGCACTCACTCAAGAGCCGCCGAACCTGAACAGCCTGCAGACGGTCGATTTGGTCAGTTTTTTTGTATTGGGACATGTGACCGAAGGTCTGGTTCGTTATGACAGAAGAGGTAAGCTGGTACCTGGCATCGCAACCGACTGGGTTCAGAAAGATCGCACCATTCGGTTCAATCTGCGTAAAAATGCCCGTTGGAGTGATGGTTCTGCTGTCACCGCTCACGATTTTGTCTTCAGCTGGCGTCAGATGAACAATCCTGATGTTGCGTCTCCTTATGCTTCGATCATGGACCCAATTAAAAATGCGAAAAAAATTCAGGCAGGAGAGTTGCCGCTCTCAGCATTGGGCATTACAGCGGTTGATGACTTCACGCTTAAGGTGGATCTGGAACGGCCCTGCGGTTATTGCATTACCGTAATGAATCACGCTGTATTTTATCCGATAAAGCAAACTTTTTACGAAGCTCAGGGTGAACGATATGGTGCGGAGGTCTCAAATCTTCTGTACAACGGCCCTTTTAAGTTATCAAGCTGGGTCCATGATGCGGAGATGACACTGATAAAGAACTCTTCATACTGGAACCGTAGCGCCATCAAGCTTAACGAGTTACATGTTGGATATATCACCGCGGATAATCGAACGCGTTTGAACCTGTTTCGCGATGATCGAATTGCGCTTGCTCGTTTGGGTGCCGATACGGTTGCAGATGCAGCAAGTCAGCAGTTAAGAATGAAATCGTTTGTATCGGGTGGCATGGCTTACATTCGTTTTAACACCAAGTCAGAAATGGTGACAGGACAAAAAAAGCTCAGGCAGGCGATTCGCTTAGTCATTGATCCTGATGAGTTCGTCAATAAGGTGATCGGGATTCCGGGTTATAAACCTGCATATTCCTTTTTCCCTGGTTGGCTCAACGGGGTTGACGGCAAGTTCACTCAGGAATATCCCATTAAACCCGTACAAATGAATGTGGAAAAAGCGCGCCGGTTGGTGCAAGAAGTGAAGCTGAGTTTGGGCGTTGAAAAGATGCCGTCTATCACTATTTTGAGCACAACCTCTCCAACCGGCGCGAGAATAGCAGAGTTTATTCAGGGACGTTTAAAGCAGGCGTTAGATCTTGACTTAAAGGTTGACCAACAAACATTCAAACAGTATCTCGTCAAAATTCAGCGAGGCGATTTTGATATTTCTTTGGCGAGCTGGTACCCCGACTTTGACGATGTGGTCACCTATGCTGACCTGTTGGCTTCCTATAATGCAAACAACGCCGGAGGCTATAGCAATCCGGAATATGATCGTTGGCTAGAGGTCTTGCTAACCTCCAATGATGCCAGAACTAGAATGAGTGCTGCTGATAAACTTCAAAAAATAATTATCGAGGATGTGCCGGTGCTTCCGCTTGCTGAAACGGGTTCCGCCTATGTACAACATCCAAAGCTGAAAGGTGTTGTTAGACGTGTGCTCGGTCCAGACCCAGATTACACTTTTGCGAGGGTTGTGGAATAACTACTCGCGCTTTACGTCCTGACTGCTCATCTGTCCGTTTTAAGAGTGGATGCTCGTGATCATCTGATAGGCAAATTTCTCGGCTCGAAAATGATATCGCGCGAGGATGATTGAACTTCAGGATCAATCACCAGGCAAAAAAGAGGCAGCCAAAGCTGCCTCTTTCATGTTGCTGATGTTTAAGGCCAGTCTAGTGCTAGAACTCCCTTGGCGTTGGCTGAGGTCCCTTTGGCCAGTTTTCAAAGTTCTCCAGCACAGAGTCACCGACGTCTGCAACTGACCATGCTGCTTCGTCATTACCTTTCGTGGCAAGCATATGGGACTGCCAAGAAAGTAAGGTCACTGAATTACCCTGAACCAAAAAGGTTCGACCGGTAACGTCTTTGGCCTGATCGGAACCGAGCCACACTACGACGGGCGAGACTTTTGCGGGTGAAAGAAGTTCTTCCATATTTTGTCCTTCCGGAAAAATATCCGAGGTCATTCTTGACCAAGCAGCGGGCGCTAGGATGTTTACCCGAATGCCATATTTTAGTCCTTCCTGAAATAAGCACCGGGCCAAACCAGCAATACCTGCTTTGGCTGCGCCATAGTTGGATTGACCAAAGTTGCCTAGCAGCCCTGAAGTCGAGCTTGTGACAACAATGCTACCACCGTGACCCTGCTCGATCATCTGATCGTAAGCTGCCTTAACGCAAAGATAGGTGCCTCGTAGGTGAACGTTGATAACGATATCCCACATGTCATTTGTCATGTTTTTAAATGATTTGTCGCGCAGAATTCCGGCATTTGCAATGAGGAAATCGAGCTTGCCAAATTCATCGACGGCAGTCTTGATCAGTGCATTAACGTCGTCCTCACTGGTGACATTGCCATAATTTGCAACAGCCTTGCCGCCCGCAGCCTTAATTTTTTCAACGACAGCATCGGCCATATTTTGACCTTCACCGCTACCATCACGGGAACCACCTAGGTCGTTGACAACAACGGATGCTCCCTCTTTAGCGAGTAGTAGAGCGTGAGCCTCACCGAGACCTCCACCTGCACCGGTAACGATGGCTACTTTTCCGTCTAATTGACCCATATTGTTTCTCCTTAGCTTGAATATTTAGGGTGAAAAAAGAGGAAAGGAGTAAATCATACTCATGGGTTTTTTACAAAAAGCGATTGGCAAAGCTTGATGCTGGAAAAAAATAGTCACTCGATGGTGTAGGTATGGCCTTGTTTCACCCAAGCATGAAATCCAGCGTCTATTCCAACTTTTTCAAAATCTTTCCAATTGTCTCCGTAGTGCATGAGTAAGATTTTGCGTTTCAGCTCAGCGGGCAAGGTCATCAGTTCTTCGATTGAGGAATGTACTCCTCCAGTAAACAGTTGGCAGTCGTGAAAGATAAAGTCGAAATTGAACTCTCGGTCGAAGGTTTCTAGAAACTCCGGATCAAATCTAGTATCGGATGTAAACAGGAGTTTGTCGTCAATAATTACCCCCGTACTCCAGAACGACTCCCTCCAGCTGGGTGCGGTATCAGGATAGTGCATGGTACGTGGAAGTTTGATGTTGATAGACCCGACATTCGCTTCCCAGGTATCACGCCCTCCACGCACCACACATTTGGGTTCGATAACATGCCAAAGATCCCGAAATTTGAGCGGCGTCGATTCAGACATTTCAGAGCCACCCCTCAACGATTGTGACCAGAGTAACTGTTCATATTCCGGTGCGATAACCATGTTTGGCTTTTTGTTCTGCACATAACGACCATGTAAGTGCACTTCTTCGAGTCCACCGATATGATCCGCGTGACTGTGCGTGATGAGAAAGTTTTGAATGCCGGTGATGGGAATACCGTACTCATGCAAGGACTGTGAGCATCTGGTGCCACAATCAATGAGAAGGTGATCATCTCCCTTAACAATCAGGGCGTTGGTTTGGTTTAGATTTTTTGAGAACGCTGAACCAACACCAATAAAAAAAAGTGATAATTCACCGTCGTTGGTGAGCCCTAGATTCGCTTTGGAAGTAACGTTCATTCTCATAGTCTCAGTTTAACCGGGGGTGCTTATACCCTTTTTATGCGCAGCTTGGCGCGAACGGGAGTTGCTCAACTCTAGAGTGCGAAGCTATAAAGTAGCACGATAAGGCTATTTTGATCTAATTTCGGTCAATGTGTTGTGAACCCCGTCACAAATTGTCGCTGCGAGTTTCTGCACACAACATATTTTAATCAGTTGCGTACGTAATAGGTGCTACAGGATAGAGATAATGTCACTTTTACGGCCAAACAGCCGTAAAGCCGCGGGTTCAGCGCTTAAAACGAGCCCGATTCACTTGATTATTCGATTTAGGGGAGTAATATCGGTCGTCCGAGAATATAGTGATCAAACCTATGTCGCCTCCAGCGCTTTTCAAGGTCTCTAACCCCTCTGAAGACTATAACAAAGTCAGTAAGCTAATTCTTGAAGCGCTTAGGGTTATCCGCTCGGATGACTTTTCTCCTTATTTCAATCTATTTACCGACGACGCAGTTTGGATGATGCCTTCCAATTTCAAGGATGTAGGTAAAGAGGAAGCCAAGACTTTTTATCGTTTCACAAAAAAATTCCGCTTTGATCAGGAAACCGCTATTGAAGAGCTCCAAGTAGTCGATGATATGGCTTATGTCAGGGTCAGTTTTGATGGTTATCTTCGAGCTAAAAATGACGGGTCTGCGCCCCCTTTAAGATCCGTTAGCAGGCACGTGTGGATTTTACGTAAGCAGCTCGATGGTGAGTGGAAGATCACAAGAGATATTTGGAACAACCCGAAGCAACCCACCTGATTTATCCTTAGTTTCCTATGCATGCTCATTGCTCAACGAAAAGCTCAAAATCATTGAGGATTACCCTATGACCACGCATATCTGGCTGCGCGCAGAAAGTAAACCAAACGAACGTCGCGTTGCGGTGACGCCCAAAGATGCGGCGAGACTGATTGCTGATGGATTTACTATTACGGTCGAAGCGTCTGATCAACGGGCTATTCCGTTGGCAGAGTATGAGGCTGTTGGGTGTTTATCTGCGACGGAAGGAAGTTGGCGGTCTGCGCCCAATGAATGTTTCATTCTTGGCGTAAAAGAACTACCAGATGAGAATATTGAGCTTCAACATCGACATATCTATTTTGGCCACGTCTATAAAGATCAGCCGGGCTGGCATCAAACGCTGGGTCGATACAGAGCGGGCGGGGGCGTGCTATATGATCTGGAGTGTCTGGTTGATGAAAATAATCGCCGCGTTGCTGCTTTTGGCTATTGGGCTGGATTTGCAGGCGCTGCCACGGGCGTAATGTCATGGTGCGGGCAAAATCGAGGAGACAATCCTTCACTTGCTAAGCTAGGAAGTTTTCCCAATGTTGATTTGCTTATTGAAGCTCTCAAATCAGCACTGACTCAGTGCGATGAACTGCCGAACATGATTGTGATGGGAGCGCTTGGCAGATCTGGTCGTGGCGCAGTAAATCTTGCCAATGAACTAGGACTAACTGTTAGCAAGTGGGACATGGCCGAAACTGCAAGTGGCGGTCCATTTCCGGAGCTTCAACAACATAATTTGTTTGTCAACTGCATTTTAGCAAATGAAGATTGTCCCCAATTTATTACTAAGAAAGATATTGCCAACGAGGACAGGGTGTTATCGGTCATTGTAGATGTTAGTTGTGACCCTGAAAGTCTCTATAACCCGATACCGATATACCACCGATGTACGACCTTTGAAGAGCCAGTGATTAGTCTGCCCATAGAAGATCCGCCCCTTGATATCATCGCGATAGACCATCTACCCTCAATGTTACCACTCGAATCTAGCCAAGATTATTCTCATCAGTTAGTTCAGGCGCTATTGACGCTCGACGAGCCAACGAAGGGAGTGTGGGGTAGGGCGTTAGATCAGTTCAATAGACACATGAGAAGAATTTAGGATCAATCCGCTGGTAAAGGGGTGAGGTTATCTGAAATAATCAGCCAAACTAAACTGCTTTCCGGGAGCTTTCATGCCTGTCTATGATTTTGCTGTAGGTCAAACCAACCCCGAAACGTTCCCTGTAGAGGCTTTCAAGCAAGCCGCGCTGAGAGCCATTGAAGCCGAGCACGACGCTTATAACAAGTATCCTGGCAACCTAGGTCATGAGGGTCTTCGGGCACTGATGGCGGAGCGAGAGAGTCAGCGAGAAGGCGTTGAGGTATCAAAGGATCTCATCGCGATTACCAATGGATCAATGCAGGCAGTGACTCTTGTCGGGCAGGCGCTGATGCAGGGCAAAGACGATATTGTTATTACCGAGGAGTATACCTACTCCGGCACTATTGGTGCTTATAAGGGCATCGGACTTAAGATGGTTGGTATTCCTCTAGATGATGATGGAATGCGAATGGATGCGCTGAAAGAGACACTAGCGCAACTGTCTGACCAGGGTACATTACCGCGCTTTATTTATCCCTTAACCACGTATCAAAATCCAACTGGTACGATGATGCCCCGCTCACGAAAAGAAGCGCTCATTCGAATTGCCGCGGATTATGATATTCCGCTCGTAGAAGATAACTGCTATGGGGATGTACATTTCACTGGGGAGAAGGTGCCCTCAATGTTCGCGATGGACGACGGATTGAAACATATCTACATTGGTTCTTTGTCTAAAATTCTCGCGCCTGGCGTTAGGCTCGGCTATCTGCATGCTAGGGAACCCTTATTCACGGACATCGTGTCTAAACGTTTTGATGCTGGCAGTAACTATTTTGCCGCCTCGGTCGTCGCGGAATTTTATAAAGATGGCATTTGGGACCATTGTGAGATGGCAAACCCAGTGCTCAAGAATAAGTTAGACCTGGTTGATGCCGGACTACAAAAACAATTGGCAGATATTTGCGTCTGGTCGAAACCCGCAGGTGGTTTATTTATGTGGGTGAGATTGCCAGAGGATGTGGATATGGATAAGTTAATGGCAGTAAGTCGGGAAAGAAAAGTGTTCTTTGCGCCAGGAGCGGCTTTCCACATAGACCGAAAAAATGATCCTTACATCAGGCTGGCTTTTGGGCACGTGCCTGATGACCTCATCGTCGAGGGGATTCCGGTTTTGGCTCAGTGTGTTCGCGAAAGTCGAACCAGCAATGAGGCGGTGAAATTCACTTCTCTGTTCGGATAAAAATTTAATAAAAACGGATTAAAGGCGGAAACCTAATATGCCACACGCGATGATTAATGGCGCCAAACTTTGGTACGATTCAATGGGAGAGGGTGAGCCTATACTGCTACACCATGGCTATACAGCATCCCGGGCAAACTGGATGCCCGTTGCAGAGCGGCTAAAAGACCGCTATCGCGTCATACTGATGGAGTGCCGGGGGTCTGGTGAAAGTGAAGACACGAGTGATGGTTATAACCTCGATCAATACGCTAGCGACGTCGTTGGTATGATGGACTATCTTGGTATTACCCGTTTCACCTATGCAGGTCACAGCATGGGTGGTGGTATTGGGTTTCTGTTGGCGATAAACCATGCTGCTCGGCTAAACAAGTTGGTACTTATGGCGCCGATTCCTGCTGGTGGTGGTCAAGGAGAGCCAGACCCTGAGTACATCGAAGCGAGATTGAAGGCGAGAAGAGATAACGACAGGGATTTCTTTAAGGCTGACATGCTGGCGACGAGATTTAGATCGGATGTTCAGACAGACGATTGGTTTGAGTCTCGAGTCGATCATCTCATGAGGGTTTCCGAAGGGCACCTGCTGGGTAGCATGAGGTCGATGTTTGCTTTACGCGCGGCTGACAAACTTGCAGAAATCAACGTACCCAC
>Ga0209631_10007516_pt1 | contig 10902 bp, 9 predicted proteins | sample COG_08_FD_184752 | JGI IMG/M metagenome (GOLD analysis project Ga0209631, IMG submission 184752) | Pelagic Microbial community sample from North Sea - COGITO 998_met_08 (SPAdes) (version 2) | ecosystem: Environmental > Aquatic > Marine > Neritic zone/Coastal water | place: Helgoland, sampling...
GATTGTCAGAATATGTTTTCTGTAGGTCAAGTTGATTTGATGGTTTCTACGATGAGCCAATTCAGCAGACTAGTGACTTTAGTAAGTCAGGACAATCTGGATAACACGGGTGTTGGTTTATTGTATGAGGCAGATTTTGAATCAGATAAAAATGTGGTTTGTGTTGGTTCTGAAGTGAACTATAAGGACATGTCATTCTACGGCCAGAGACTTTGGAGTTGGACGCTTCCAGGAGCACAACCAGAAAACCCAAATGATAAAAACCCAAGCGTAGTTTACAATACTCCTGGAGTACATAATGCAAGACTTTCAGTTTCGAACGGTACCGAGATTCGAAATAAGAATAAAGACAATTTTGTTTTGGTTAGTCCTGAAAGAGGATACTGGAACGACTTTGAGCAGGACTTTGAAGATGGTGTTTTCCCATCAAGCAAGTGGCTAGCTGTTGATGAAACAGGAGACGATATTAGCTGGGAAATGGTGAATACTGCTGCAAGTTCAGGAACGAATTCAATCATGCTAGAAAATTATAATGCGGTTGAAGGAAGTAGAGACCTGTTGTATACAAGTACTTATGACCTTTCTCCATTTCAAAGTGTTGAGCTGAAACTCAATTATGCGTTTGCGAGAAAAACTTCACAAGACAGTGAAAGAATGCTTGTAGCATATTCTAATGACTGTGGCGAGACTTGGACTAACTTCTGGAATGTTGGTAGTGGAAATTTAGCGACCACCGGAAATCAGCCGAATTCAGCATTTGTACCTGTGGCAGCGGAATGGAAGACCGAAAGTCAAACTTTGACTACACCGATGCTTTCTGAAAGCATCCAGTTCAGATTCACATTCTTTGGAGACGGAGGAAACAACATATACATTGATGACTTCGACATGGAAGTTGTTTGGAAAGATCAACCAACGCTTCAGTCTCCTGCTTCTGGAGAAACAGTGAACAGTTTTGCGGTGACCTTGGATTGGAAAACGCTTCCAAATGCTGACCAATACGAGTATGAGCTTGCTAGCGATAATAGTTTTAGCAATGTTATCAAAACAGGAACGCTGAATGCAATTGATATCAATCCAGATAACGCAGATTCAGAAATCTTGGCAGAAGGACTAGATCGTGGAGGTCTCTATTTTTGGAGAGTAAGAGCTATTGAAACAGGAACTGCTGGTCAATGGTCTGATGTGTGGTTTTTCAGAGTTTCTCAAACTGTTTCTGCAGAAAGAATTGCCTCTTCTACAAACACACTTTCAGTATATCCAAACCCAAGCGCAGGAGATGTTAATCTCAAGTACCTAGGCTTAGAAGATGACTTCCAATTGAGCGTCAGAGATATGACTGGTAAGATAATTTTCCTTCAAGATGCATCTAGCACCAATGGAGAATTAAGCCTTAAACTTGATGCCAAGAACTGGTCAAAAGGACTTTACTTCTTGAGCTTAGAAGGAACTAATCAGCGTTTTGTTGAGCGCTTGGTTATCCGATAATTCTAATTTCGTGGGTCATGATAGATACGCATGCCCACATTTATTTAGAAGAATTCAAAGATCAATGGGAGGAGCTCCTTGCTGAGTGTGCAGACAAGGGTCTGAAAAGGATATACCTTCCAAATATTGATAAGTCTACCATCCCCAATCTAAAGGAGCTTTCCAAGCTAAGCCCCGATGTTTGCTTTCCCATGATGGGTCTTCACCCAGGATCTGTGAAAGAGGATTATCTGGAGGAACTTGAAGCTGTTCGTGTTGAGCTTTTTGATCAGACAAGCAACTATGTTGCGGTAGGTGAAATAGGCTTGGATCTCTATTGGGACAAGAGCTTTTTTGAGGCCCAGAAACATGCATTCAGAGAGCAAATTACATGGGCTAAGGAGCTTCAACTTCCAATTGTCATTCACGTTCGTGATGCTTTTGAAGAAACTTTCGAAATAATAGATGAACTCAATGACGACAAGTTGAAAGGGATTTTTCACTGTTTTACTGGAAACATCGAGCAAGCAAATCATATTATATCCTATGGTGACTTTATGCTTGGAGTAGCAGGGATATTAACCTTCAAGAATGCAGGATTAGATAAGGTTATCGAGAAAATCAGTCTAGATCACCTTGTGCTCGAAACGGATTCCCCTTACCTTACACCTCACCCTCATCGAGGGAAACAAAATAAGTCCTCCTACCTCCCAATTATTGCAGAAAAATTGGCGGAAGTAAAAAATGTTTCAAAGGAATTCGTCATTGATAGCACGAGCGAAAATGCCTTTACTATTTTTGGGAAGTGAATCCAGGGGAAAATTCAAAAATCTTATTGCTTTATACAGGTGGAACTATCGGGATGGTGGTTGACCCTGAGACCACAGCATTACGTGCTTTTGACTTTAGTCAAATCTATGAGCATGTCCCGGAACTTCAGAAATTACACATAGATATTGAATACCAATCTTTTGATGAGCCAATAGATTCTAGTAATATGAGCCCGAGTTTGTGGGTAAAACTGGGAAAGCAAATAGAAGAGAACTATAATACTTTCGATGGTTTTGTGATTCTTCACGGCTCTGATACAATGGCCTATACCGCATCGGCATTGAGTTTCATGTTGAAAGGCTTGAGCAAGCCTGTAATTCTTACCGGATCTCAACTTCCAGTTGGGACAATTAGAACCGATGGCAAAGAGAATTTAATAACGGCGCTAGAAATAGCTGCAGCTAAGCGGAACGACCAATCTGTTGTGAGAGAGGTTGCGGTATACTTTGAATACAACCTATATAGAGGAAACCGAACTCACAAGATAAGTTCTGAAAATTTTGAAGCTTTTGAAAGTCCGAATTATCCAATGCTTGCTGAAGCTGGTGTTCATATTCATTATAATGAATCGGCTTTATGGGTGCCTCAAGAAGAATCAGAACTTCAGCTTGAAACTGGCTTTGATGATTCAATAGCTGTATTGCATCTATTTCCTGGTTGGACCATTGAATATGTAGAAGCATTTTTAGGCATGAAAAACCTAAAATGTCTCATACTCCGCACCTATGGTTCAGGAAATGCCCCAGATCACCCCGACTTTTTAGCAAGTCTCAAGAAATATCGGGATAAAGGAGTGAGCATTTTAAATGTCTCGCAATGCATTAAAGGAAGTGTACTTCAAGGAAAGTATCAATCGAGCAAAGGATTGCAAGAAATTGGGGTTTTAAACGGAGCCGATATTACTTTAGAGGCAGCAGTAACCAAGTGCATGCATTTGCTTGCTCAAGATATAGATCCAGATTCTTTCGCTCAACAATTACAACTACCAATCGCAGGAGAAATGTCGATCATGCGCCACTAAAATGAAGCTAGCCAAAAGACAATCAGAACTACTCATTGCTGCACTTGCAGTGCTGATTTATTTTCTGAGTCTGGGTCATGGTTTTGTGCTTGACGACAAAATTGTGATCACACATAATGAATTCACTAAAAAGGGATTTGATGGTATAGGCGATGCTTTCTTTAATGATTCAATGACAGGATTTTTTGGCAAGGACAAGAAACTTGTTGCCGGTGGGCGTTATCGCCCCTTAACGATGAGCTTGCATGCAGCTGAATATCAAATTTTCGGAGAAAATGCTCTAGCCTACCATCTTATCAATATTCTCTTGTACATCTTTATTGGAATTTTGGTTTATCGCATATTGCTGCGGCTCTTCCCTCCTGAAATCGAAGGCCAACGAAACCTAAATGCGCTGTTCATTAGCCTTGTTTATATGGCTCACCCGCTGCATACAGAGGTAGTAGCAAATATCAAGTCTCAAGATGAATTGTTGAGTATTCTATTTGCTTTTTCAGCTTGGGAATTATTTCTCAAAAACTTGGATACAAAGAGCTGGAAGGTCTACGTGTTACCTGCTGTTTTACTTTTCTTGAGTTTGCTGAGCAAAGAAAGTAGTGTGGCATTCGCCCTGCTTATTCCCCTTTCGGGCTTTATGATATTGAGACTTGACATTAAAAAAACATTAATTCTTGGGGCTCCCTTAATCTCAGCAGTTATCTTATATGTTGGGATGCGCTACATGATCATAGGCTCTGCAAAGCTGGAGGTGGCAAAAGAGCTTATGAATAACCCTTTTCTCAACGCGAGCAGCTCCGACAAGTTCGCTACAATTTTCTTGACCTACCTAGAATACTTCAGGCTACTTGTGATTCCACATCCTTTAACCCATGACTATTACCCCAAGCACATACCTATAGTATCATGGACAGACGTCAAAGTGATTCTTTCACTAGTCGTACATGGAGCATTAGTGGTTTGGGCATATGTGAGAAGAAATGACCGCCAGTTATTGTTTTGGATGCTTTTCTATTTTGCCAGCTTCTTTCTCTATTCGAATTTGATTTTCAATATTGGAACCTTTATGAACGAGCGTTTTTTGTTCGTGTCTTCTCTTTCATACGCGGTGCTTCTTGTAACACTTATTCAGACCTATTTTAAGAAGAGCGAAAAACTTAGGATGGCTTTGCTTTTAGGATTCATCATAATCTATGGAGCCTTAAGTTTAATGCGTGTTCCAGCTTGGGAAAGCGACCGCACATTGGCGCTCACGGATGTTGAAGTTTCAAGTAATTCTGCCAAAGCCCAAATGGCTGCAGGATCCGCTTATCTCGATTGGGCGAAGGAAGAACGTATTGAAAGCAAAAAGCTTCAGTACTTAAATAAGGGAATCAAACACCTGGCCCGTTCCTTAGAGATCTATCCTCGATATTTCCCTCCAACAATTCTGATGGGAAATAGCTTGGCCGAAGCTGGAAGGTATAAAGAGAGCTTAATCTATTTTAAAACTTGTTTTCAGTTGAACCCAAAACATCCTGACGCGCTCAATAATTCCTTGTTCGTTGCACAGCGATCGGCGGAGAAAAAGGACTTTGTGAATGCCATACAAGCATATGAGCTATTACTTACGCAAGAAAAAAAGCCCATTTATTTTTCTGCCTTAGGTGAGATTTACGGTAAGGAATTGCAGAATTTGGAAGAGTCAAAACAAGTTTTAATGCGTGGAATTGAGTACTTCCCTCAAGATTCTGACTTGAATCAGAAGCTCGGTGTAGTATACGCTATGCAAGGCAAACCAAGGGATGCCATAGGGTTTTTTGAAAGAGCCTTAGAGCAAAACCCTAACAATGGGCATTTATATCTGAATATAGGAATTGCCTATCGTTCTTTAGGTCAAACTGAACTTGCGGAAAAGAATATATCTAAAGCACTAGAATTGGAGCCTTCTTTACGAGATGGTTAAATGGGATTCGTTGCAAAAAATTTGTATTTTTCGCCGCAATTTGCAGAGAAGGAGGAATCTCCAAGTAAATCTGGAGAGGTGGCCGAGTGGCTGAAGGCGCACGCTTGGAAAGCGTGTATACCGTAACCCGGTATCGAGGGTTCGAATCCCTCTCTCTCCGCGGTAGTTTTAAAATGAAAAGAACTAATATTAATATCAATATAAAAGTGATGAACAAATTAGCCATGATCTTGACATTCTTAGCGTTTATGTCATTTGGAATGCAAACGTCTTATGCTCAAGAAGAAGCTGAAGAGACTACAACTGAAATGTCAGAAGATTCTGCTGCAGACTCCTCTATGGAAGGCGATTCCTCAATGATGCAGGAAGAATCTGTCGAAGAGGCTCCAGCCGAGATGGAAGAAGCAGCACCTGTTACTGAAGATACTGAAGTAAGTGAAGAAGAAAGAGGATTTCACCAAGTGCTTAAGGAAAAGTTCATCGATGGTGGACCACTCTTTATGTCTTTTGTATTGATCTGTTTGATTTTAGGTCTTGCGATTAGTATCGAAAGAATCCTATACCTATCACTTTCAAGTTCAAATAGTAAAAAACTATTGGAAGATGTTGAAAGCGCGTTGACTTCAGGTGGTGTTGAATCTGCAAAAGAAGTTTGTAGAAACACTTCAGGTCCTGTTGCTAGTATCTTCTACCAAGGTTTAGACAGAAGTTCTGAAGGTCTTGAAATGGTTGAGAAATCTGTAGTATCCTACGGAGGAGTTCAAATGAGCTTACTCGAAAGAAATTTATCTTGGATTTCACTCTTTATCGCATTGGCTCCAATGCTTGGTTTCTTTGGAACGGTAGTAGGGATGATTCAAGCCTTTGAGGCAATTGCTGAGGCAAACAACATTTCTCCAGGGATTGTTGCCGATGGTATTGGGGTAGCCTTGATTACAACAGTATCTGGACTTTTAGTTGCCATGGTACTTCAAGTATTCTATAACTACATTGTTGCTAGAGTTGACGCAATCGTTCACGATATGGAGAACGCGTCCATTTCACTTATTGATCTACTAGTTAAGCACCAAACTATTAACAACAAGTAAGATGAGCGGAAGAATATCAAGTATTGTACTGGCTGTTCTCGCGCTATTTGGGGTAATCACCCTTATACTTGAGTTTACGGCCGATAATCATGACGCCATGCTCTACTACTCTTATGTATTAATAGGTTTAGCAATTCTTGGAACCCTCGGTGGAGGTGTCATTGGAATGATTAACAACCCGTCAAGCATAAAAGGGAGTATCATTGGAATCGTTGGATTGGGAGCTATTCTAGGAATTAGTTGGGGATTAGCTTCTCCAGAAATGTTGGAATCTTACCCAGCAGATGTTACTGAAGGCCAAGTTAGGTTTTCAGGAATGGGCCTTATTGCTCTGTATATCACCTTTATTGGTGCAATAGGAGCAATTCTATTTTCGTCTGTTTATAGTATTATTCGCAAATAGTTAGCATGCCGAAAAGAGGAGCACCACCAGAAATAAACGCAGGTTCGATGGCCGACATAGCATTCTTGCTATTGGTTTTCTTCCTTGTGACAACAACGATGGATACCGATTTAGGTTTGGCTCGTCTTCTTCCTCCTCCAATTTTGGAAGATGTTGAAACACCACCTATCAAAGAGAGGAACGTATTTGTTGTTCTGGTAAATGCCAATGACAAACTACTTGTTGAAGGAGAGCTCATGGAAATTTCAGAGCTTCGAGACGCAGCAAAAGAGTTTATTGAAAATCCAAATGACGAGGAAAAACTTCCTGCGAAGAAAGAAGTTGAGATACCAATTTTAGGAACAAGAATGGTTTCAAAACAGGTGATATCACTTCAAAACGATAACGGGACATCTTACGATATGTACATTCAGGTTCAAAATGAGCTCGCAGCAGCTTATAACGAGTTGAGAAATGTATTGGCGATGGAGGAGTTTGGTGTCAGTTATGACGCACTTGTTGAAGCAGGAGACAAAGCAAAGGTGAAAGCCATTAGAAAAGTGTTTCCTCAGAGAATTTCTGAAGCAGAACCAAAAGACGTAGGGAAAAAGTAATGTCTAAGTTCAAGAAAAACAACGAAAAAGATGGACCGGGAATATCAACCGCGTCCCTTCCTGATATTGTATTCATGCTACTATTCTTCTTTATGGTGACAACTGTAATGAGAGAAGTTGATTTGAAGGTTAAGATATCTCAACCTGAAGCGACTGAAGTTAAGAAGCTTGAAAACAAAGCACTAGTTTGTTACATCTATATCGGTGAGCCTTCAGAAGCTGGCAAGTATGGAACGAAGCCAAGGATTCAACTTAACGATGCCTTCGCTACCACTACTGATATTGGGCCTTATGTTGAAGAGTTTAGAGCTTCAAAAAACGAAGCTGAAGTTCCTTTGATCACTACCTCCATGAAAGTTGATTCAAAAACTGAAATGGGCATCGTTACAGAGGTAAAACAAGAACTTCGTAAAGTATACGCGCTTAAACTTAATTACTCTACCAGAGAGCGTCTCGATAGGAATTGAGAGCATTAGTCGCTCATATTCTCCTTCTATTTCTTGCATTTTCATGTACAAAGTCTCCCAAGGACTCTGATTCAATTAATGTCCTGGTGTTTGAGCTTGCTAAAGACTCAAGTGTTAGCATTCCAATTACACTAAGTGATTCTACTATGACCCTCTATAATCATACAGAGGAGATTCAGATGGTATACTCAATCACAGATTCAGGAATCAGAATTAACCTTCCTGTATTTGAATCCTATTTTCTTTTCGACACCCTTCATATTGGAGCCAAGGGGTTTTGGTATGACCCTTCCCGTCCTAATAGCTATAAAGTACCGGTGAGTTTGGCAAATATGAATTCGCCTTATGAGGCATTTAAGCTTCCAAATCAAGCTGAAGTATGGGAATGTAATTTCTCTGGATACAAGGGGAAACTGGACTTGTACCGAGATTCCAGTTCCGACAAGGTTTATGCTAATATTCAAACTGAAACTGGCGACTACCGCTTCCTTCATGGCACTATAACAGCTAAGCAACTCAGCTTACAAACCTTTGATGGCGCCCATCTATTTCTCTTTACAGCTGAATACGGAGACGGTGTTATTGAGAATGGGAGCTTTCTTTCAGGCGTTCATTACCGAGATCAATGGAATGCTAAAAGGAATCAGGAGTTCAAACTTTTGGGCACCGCAGAGCTCGTTTCCGCAAAGGACGAATTTTCGAGTTTTTCGGCTGAGAATAGTGATGGAGATACGCTACACTTTAATAAATCAAGTTTTACTGGCAAGCTAAATATCATCCAAATTATGGGAACTTGGTGTCCAAACTGCATGGATGAAAGTCTGCTTCTTCAGCAATTTCTCCAAGATTATGAGCAACAAGGCTTGAAGGTTTATGCTTTTGCTTATGAGAGATACGAGGACAAAACAAGATCTTGGAATGCCATCAAGAAAGCCAAGAAAGACATGAGTTTGGATTATCCCATTTTCCTCGCTGGTAGGGCTTCAAAAGCGGAAGCTTCTGAAGATTTTTCATTCCTTGAAGGGGTCTATTCTTTCCCTACGAGCATTTTTTTAGAAAAAAATGGAAAAATTTTATCCGTCCATTCTGGCTTCAATGGACCAGCTACCGGTTTCGCCTATAAGCAGCAAATAAGCGACTTTCAAGAAATAATTGAGGAACAGCTCGGTTTGAACGAATAGGTTTTGCTGGCTGTATCTAAATGTCTAGTAGCGAACTAATAATACTTAGATTTGTTTTAATCTCATCATACAAGAGAAAATGGAAATCAAAGAAGGAGAATTACTCTCTAAAATAAATTTACCTGAAGACCTTAGAAAACTTAGTGAAGAACAACTAGGCCAGGTTTGTAATGAGTTACGAGATTATATTGTTGATGTAGTTTCAAAAAAGGGAGGGCACTTCGGCGCAAGCTTAGGCGTTGTAGAAATGACTGTTGCCTTGCACTACGTTTTCAATACTCCAATTGATCAGTTGGTATGGGATGTAGGACACCAGGCTTACGGTCACAAAATATTAACTGGAAGAAAAGACGTTTTCCACACCAATAGAAAATACAAAGGGATAAGTGGTTTTCCTAAGCGCAGCGAGAGTGACTTTGATACTTTCGGCGTAGGCCACTCCTCTACTTCAATTTCAGCTGCACTAGGTATGGCAGTGGCTAACAAATTCAAGAATGATGACAGGCAACACATTGCAGTCATCGGTGATGGGGCCATGACTGCAGGATTGGCATTTGAAGGGCTTAATCACGCAGGTGCTGAAGACTCAAACCTTTTAGTTGTCCTGAACGACAACTGCATGTCAATAGACCCAAACGTTGGGGCGCTTAAAGAGTACTTAACCGATATTACCACTTCACACACTTATAACAAAGTGAAGGATGAAGTTTGGAATCTACTTGGGAAGATCAGTCGTTTCGGACCAAATGCGCAAGAGATTGCCGCTAAGGTGGAAAATGCAATTAAGGCTAGCGTCCTTAAGGAATCCAATTATTTTGAGAGCCTTAACTTCAGGTACTTCGGGCCAATTGATGGACATGATGTTGATCACCTTGTAAAGGTGATGAAGGACCTAAAGGATATTCCTGGGCCAAAACTTCTTCATTGCGTTACAGTGAAGGGAAAAGGTTATAAGCCTGCAGAGGATGGTGATACCACTAAATGGCATGCACCAGGTATCTTTAATAAAGAAACAGGTGAAATTGTAAAAGTGACGCCTAAGAACCCTGAGCCTCCAAAGTATCAAGATGTGTTTGGGCACTCGATAATAGAATTAGCTGAGAAGAATGAGAAAATCATGGGAGTTACACCTGCCATGCCAACCGGTTCAAGTCTCAAATTTATGATGGAGGCAATGCCTGATCGTGCATTTGATGTGGGAATAGCCGAACAACATGCGGTGACTTTTTCTGCAGGTTTGGCTACACAGGGTCTGGTGCCTTTCTGTAATATTTACTCTTCGTTCATGCAACGTGCTTATGATCAAGTGATCCATGATGTTGCACTTCAGAATTTGCATGTGGTTTTCTGTCTGGATAGGGCAGGAGTAGCTGGAGCCGATGGCCCAACTCACCATGGTGCTTATGACATTTCATACATGCGATGTATTCCGAATATGGTAGTAGCAGCTCCTATGAATGAGGAAGAGCTTCGAAACATGATGTACACTTCTCAATTGGAGAAGAATACATTGCCATTTTCGATAAGGTATCCAAGGGGTCAGGGAATGATGCCGGAGTGGAAAACACCTTTTAAAGAACTCAAGATTGGTCAAGGCCGAAAAGTTAAATCTGGAGAAGATGTTGCCATTTTAACAATAGGGCACATTGGAAATTACGCCACGGAATCGATTCAGCAATTAGAAGATAAAGGGATATCAGCAGCTCATTACGATATGCGGTTTGTGAAGCCTATCGATGAGATTATGCTTCATGAGGTCTTTTCTAAATTCGAGCATGTGGTTACCGTTGAAGATGGTTGTATCCAAGGAGGAATGGGCTCTGCCGTTTTGGAGTTTATGGCTGACCACGGTTACAAGGCACAAGTTAAGCGACTTGGAATGCCTGATGAAGTGATCGAGCATGGGTCT
>Ga0209631_10007518_pt1 | contig 10901 bp, 10 predicted proteins | sample COG_08_FD_184752 | JGI IMG/M metagenome (GOLD analysis project Ga0209631, IMG submission 184752) | Pelagic Microbial community sample from North Sea - COGITO 998_met_08 (SPAdes) (version 2) | ecosystem: Environmental > Aquatic > Marine > Neritic zone/Coastal water | place: Helgoland, sampling...
GACCTAAACGGCTCTTGGGGTTGTATTTGATCACCACTGTTGTTTGTGCTGCCTGGAGTGTTTCCAAAACCCTTGAAGTTTGTTACGTAATCATTTCCGTAGCCCTGCTGTGAAAGCCAGCTGTTAGCGGGGCTGTCCTGGCCCCCTCCAATACCGTTAAAAGTTGTGTACAGTTGAGCTAAATCAGTATTGTCAATTAAAATCCATTTCGTGTCAATATTCTCAAATACGCTTGTCGGCGTTTCCCTCATGCAGGTCAGTGTTTCTACATCATCAAACCCTCTAAGATTAAAGCCAAAATGAGACACAAGGTTTTGATCAAGCCCAAAAGCGCTTTCCACATCTAATGCGCTCAAAGTAAATGTTGGGGTAGCCTTATTTACTATAAAGCAACCAACGGGTATACCCGTCTCTGAAGTAGCTAGACCTCCGTGAACAGCAATTATTTTGTCGGAATTAGTGTGAGGACCTTCATCCCCACCTTGCCCCACATGATATTGAGATATCGTGTCTCCACTTTGAAGGTTTAGATCAAAGCTGTATGAACTTTCGTTTTGATAATCTAACAAAATAAGTCCAGGTGCATTCGTAAAAGACCCCCCTAAAGGAAGATCAGGTGTGACAAAAACAATGTCAATTAGCGACTTAATAACGCTTGGTGCGTCAGCAACATCAATGGTAGTTTTTATTTTGACTGAAAACTCTATTTCACCTCCTTGAAATATAAACGGGCTTGTAGCTGACAGGCCAAACGAAGCAGGTTGAACCTCAGCAGGAAAACTACCACCGTATGGAAAGCCGTTTATATTTGGGTTGTGATGTCTTTGCCATCGAACGGAAGGATTGCTAACACCGCTAGGTGACATCGACTGAAAGTCCTGCCCCCATATGCTCCCGTTTTTGCCTGCATCGAAAGCAGAGTTTATTGAATCTTGAGGAACAAAACTAAGGCTACCATTCTGCACTGATGAACTTGCGACAGACTGCTCAAAGTTTACCCCTTCGTAAGATCCTTCACTACCTGTAATAGGCTGAGGGCCTCTTTGTCTCGACTGACCAGCTCCTTTAGAGTGGTAAACGTGAAAGTTTCTGTCAGGCATAAAAGAAAGCCGAATACTCACTTCTGTTTCTGCTGGAAGAAAATTTGGAAATTGAGAGTAATCAATAAAGAAGGCGGCTCCTTCGCTTGAGTCTTGACCGTAAGAGGACGGTATCAACAACAAGTCTAAATCAATAAAGTCTTGAGGTCTTTCTAGATACCTTACTTGCGCTGTAGCTGTAGTTCCTGATTCATTGAAGCCATCTAAGTAGTTTGCATACATTAACCTATTTGATGAAACCGCCTGAGACTCAGCCTTTCTAGGAACCGAGTCAAACTGCTTGTTTACCTCATCGGTACTTACACCCCTTAAAACCCTATCGTTAAAGAATGGATAGTCTTGATCCTCTAAGGAAGATTCTATTTCGTCTATAACTAAAAAACCACCATAGTTTCCTTGCCTTCCAAGTATTCTTATTTTTGATATTTCAGGTCCTGCTGACGGAATGCTTAACAAACATCTATAGTGCGGATGAGAAACATAGGTCCTGCTTCCCTGATCAAGAACAGAATACAAGACAGCTATATCAGAATAAGAGGATATGGCACTTTCCATCCCGTCTGTGTAGATGTGCTGATAAGCAAACTGAAAGCCAGGAGACCTTTCGAAGTTGTTCGCCGCTCTAGGCTCACCTCCAGGATCGGAATCAAAGGTAAATGTAATCGGCTTTAATGGAGTTTTAGGACAGGCTGTAATGAAGTCGGCCTCAGAAAATGTGTTAGACCCGTTAATTAACTGCCCGCTAGAATTAAAAGCTCTGTAAGCGTTTATTTTTCTAGGTTCGTTTTTACCGTCTGTAAAGTAAATAATAACATCCTTGTCAAACTCACTCTGATAAGGCTTTCCTTCGAGGCTGTCAAAGAGAGTAGCTACAGCATTAGTGCGAACAATGTCTGCTTTTATGAAGCCGTTCTGAGGGAAGTCAAACTGAGAGCTTTTATATACAAGTTTTATAGTGTTTGGGGCTGACCCTGGTAGCTTTCCATACCTGTCGTAAGCCCATATGCCTTGATTGCCCGCACTAGCGCTATACACGAACAAATAAGTGATATCAGTTTTAGCGTCTTCTACACTTCCTATTAGTCTAGCGTTTAAGGGAAAATTTTCAGAAGAAATTAACTTGTTTCCTCTTATGTTTTTTAGCACTAAGTCCCCAGCGTCTGACTTACTGTTACCGTCAAACCCCTCATTATCTGATCCCGCATATAGGTTTAGAGCGTCCTCCATAGACGCCTTATCTAAAAGCTTGCTGTCTAGGTCTGAGTTTAAAACTCTTGGTGTTCTCTTATCTATTGGCATCAGTACTTAGGCGCTTGATGAAAGTTCTTACGAATTGTTTTTAAAGCCTCTTCTTTAGTGAAGTTGCTCAAACGAGCATTAGCTTTTCTTCTTTCGTTATAGTACTCTGCTCTAGCCCTAGACTTTTCATTTGCTGGGACGGATGATTTTCGCTCTATAATCTTGTAGTACATATACGACCTAAGTGCCTCCTCCGCATAAACATGAACGTCAGGACTGGCTGATCGAGCTTCGTCGGCTATATATTCTACGACCACATGTGTGTAAGCGTTATTTGTTTCTACCTCAATCCTGTTTTGCTCTAGATTAAGTCTGTACTCGCCAGCCAAGTGACCCCCTCCAGCTCCGTATAAACGGCCTACGCTACCTTCGTGAAGGTAGTTGTCAAATATAAAGTCGTTGAGGTTTTCCGAGGAGCTTACAGACCCCTGAGTAGAAGTCTTATCCTCTAGTCTGTCAAGAACCCCGTCTGCATTTTCGTCATTAGCGCCTACAGAAGTGAATAAAGCCACATCGTTTTCGTCTTTATAGGACATCGACTGATTAATGTGCTTGTTGTTTCCAAACACACGGACAATTCCGTCTGGATCTACAATTCCTATTTTCAGCAAATCAACAAAATCATCAGGAAGCTCAACGGTATTGTTTGTGGTGTTTATTAACAGCTTAAGGGATTTAATCTTTTTGCTAATATCAAATCCGATCTCTCTAATACCTCTTAATGCCAGATTTCTGATAGCGGAGTCTGAAGCGTTACTAGCATAATCATCACCGTCAAGGGTAATAATAAAGTCTTTTATAACCTGACTTAAGGGTACTGTATTTCTAGCCATTATTCAGATGCTTCTTCTTGAGTTGCGAAAACAGAGACGTTTTGATCTCTTAATCGAACACCGATTAATTTAGCCATCTCCATCACAACCTCGGTTAGACAATGAGGAGGGAGCATAAAGTTTCTTGAGTTTAAAGAGTCGAAAGCTTCAACATCACTACCGTTAAAACTAACTACGTTAAAATCATAGTAAGGAGGGTTTATGTTTATGTTGCCTTCCCTATCAAAAGACGTGGGCTTGGCGTAATAAGAAACCGTAATAGCTTCTGGGGCTGGAAATACCTCTATATCAATAGCAGAAACAAGGGCGACAGGAAAATCGTCGGTAGGTTCAGATAGATTACTTCCAAGTATGCTTTCTATTTTTTCTGGATCGTAGACAATCTCACAGTTAGTTCTTGAGCTAACCACCCCCGAATCTCCTAGTTCATTTGCTGTTATAGCGATAAGTCTAGAAAGAGATGTTGGCTTAAAAAACCCATTCTCGGTTTCCGTTACATTCTCTCTTCTAAAGAAGAAAGACAAATCCTCCTCTTTCTGCTTGCGAACAGACTTATCTCTTCCAGGATCAAAATTCTGTCTACTTATACGCTTAGCGTCTACTAGCTCAGAAAACATCTCGTTGTAGACATTCATTTGAGCAAGCGCAGCAAAAGAATTAAACACCTGAGGGGTGATAAAGCCTTTCTGCTCTTTGTTCGCTAAATCCTTTAACGCGGTATATACTTGCAATACGCTAACCATACAACAAATATACAAAAAGAAAGAGGAGCGGATTTTAACTCCCCGAAACCTTAAACCTGTTGAGTAGCTGAGTACCCAGGTCTCGACAAGCCGTATCCCCTATATCCTTTGATATGGCCCCAAACCTAGCGATTCTAATTGTTGGCTCACCATAAACACAAGGAAGGACCATTCCAAATTTTCCTGGGGTAAAGACTCCATCTGGATCAACCTTTGAAGACTGAAACGCTATCTGCTCTCCCAGACCGTTATAAACGTGTATGTCCCCAGTCTTTGTTCTTCTTATGACTATCGAGTCTAAGTTTTCTTTACTAGATTCTGCTTTAGTGTCTTTCTTAATAAAGCTAGAGAAGGGAACTTCAGCCTTGCTAACATTCCTTATTTTGTTAGGCGTAACGGGATATACAGTGGATATTTCTGGGCGGTTATGATTAAACTCAAACACATCACCCAAGGACCTGTAAGGGAAAGGACCCATGCAAGCCCTAAACGTAGAGGTTAAAGCGCTGTTAAACATGCTCGCATAGAAAGGATCTAAAAAAGCACCATTTGGTCTTACAAAAGCGCAAAAAACAGTATAGTCATATAAAGGGTACGGGGGAGAGACAAGCGTAAGCGAATTGGTTGAACCCATAAAGGTTGCAAGGCTTTCAGGTATCTCAGTAGGAAAATCACTTTTCTTAAGAGTAAGAGTTACATTGCCACCTGATGCGGTTATAGTAAGCTCATCTCCTTCTTGTAGGTTGCGGCTAGAGTAGGTAACTTCTAACTCTGTTACGTTTCCGCTACCGTCGGTGGTAACTTGAAAATTAGGATAATCTGAAGCGCTTAAAATATCGGTGCTGAGAGCGACCGAATCCCTTTCTATGCCTTCAGTGAGTACCACACCTGCGACGTCCGAGAGATTATTTCCCAGAGAGCCCGAAAGAGTAGGGTTTGTTATAACCCCGATTTTAAGCCTTCCAGGAACGTTGTAATCAAGCGTTTTTTTAGAACAAAGTGAATCAGCGCCCCTAAGCAAAGGGGGGTAATCTGTAGAGTGGACTGCGGCAAAAGTTGATACTGCAGCCCCGTTGGGGATGTTATATGCCGTAGAATTGCTTACCGTTAACCTACCAGGCAGTACTGTAGGGGTGTCTTCTGCTTCGTAGTCAACGAAGGGCAAGTTGTCAGTAGTTATGAAGTCGATACCATTAATAACAGCAGCTGAATCAAGACCCGTTATCGTAGCTTCAGATCCTGTAAGCCCTCTCTCCACAGGACGAGCCCTAACCTTAGCGTCTATAGTTGGCTTTGATTCCTTGACCCCAAACGTGTTTTCGTTTCCAGTAGCGTCAAACTTCATTACGTTCTTTGCGGTATCCCTGTTTATGAAGTTAATGATGTCCTCCATTAGGTCAGACTCTTTGCCCTCCTCACAAGTGACCGTAACGCTAGTCTTTTCAAAAGACTCCCCATCCTGTTTAAGGCTGCTTTCTTCAAAAGCTGCGGAATTATTAAAGTACATTGTAATAGCCCCCTTAAGAGCCACCATGTAGGCTACGTTGTTAGCAGGTATGGAAATTACACTTATGCCTTTTCCGTTATCAGAAAACAGCGCACCACCAGATACAGCGGGGTCTTTTCTCTTAAATAAGAAGAACTTTTGAGCCATAGAACAAATATACGACAAACAAAAAAGCCACCCGAAGGTGGCCTTTCTTTATGCTAGACGCTCTAGCTTTTCTTCTAAGGATGATAGAACCGAAGCCCCTTTCTCTGTTAGGCAGAACCTAACCATGACATCCATTGGGTCTTGGCCTACTGGGACCGAAACGATAAGACCGTTGGAGTCAAACCAGTATACACCGTCTTTCTTTACGTTTAAGATCTGGTAGTCTTTCGCCTGAACGATGGTAGAACGAGCCGCAACCTGAGGTGAATCAAATGACTTGATAAACTGTTCTGGCTTCCTCTTAGCGATCTGCAAGAGGTTGTATCGTATCTCAGACACAGGAGTATCAATGCTTACGTTAAAGAACATAGCTACAGGTAGAAGCTCTTGGATGTCCTTGTCTCTCACCATAGCGATAGCATCGGTAAGCAAGAACTCCTTCTTAAGCTCTGTCTCTGCATCTTTCTTCTTGTTAACCTCTTGGAACAGGTTTCCTCCGTTGGCAATGTTGCCTGGATGACGGTCCATAAAGTCTCTAAGATTGGGCTGATCTTTGTTTACAAACAAACGCTTATCACGAAACAGAACTGATTTCTTGACAGCCTTGTCTCCCTGCTCATCAGCCCAGATAGACGGCTCGTTAGGGCAGTACCTTAGTTCCCGTACAGTATCCTTCTGCTTGTCATAAACAGTTACTCCTTTCTGAGGAAGCATAAACACGACACCGCCTCCACGGATGACTTCGTATTCTTTATGTTCTTGGACTTTTTCCTCTCTTCTAATGAGAGGCTTCTTCTTAGCGACAGCCTGAGCAGGCGCTTCTTTCTTAGGTCGGCCTGGGGCCTTCTTGACTTGTGAATTCATAATAAATTAAATTAATTAATGCAAATATACTAAAAAAGAAAAAGGCCCCGTGGGGCCAGTTTCCTGTGTGTGTAGACAACTATTACGTCAAAGTAACAGCCACCGTAATTGACTTGGCTACCTCATTCCTATTTGGATATGAGATGTCCACAACGATTGTTGCTCCAGCACCAGCTGTCAATGTAGCTCCAGTATCGTCAAACGAAAGCGCAGGAGCGTCAGCGGCACTGAAAGTACCACTGTCGGTAAGCGTAGCGTCCGCGCTATCAGTAAGCGTAGCAGCAAAGGTGCATCCTATGAAAGCACCCGCAACGTCAGCCGTAATAGCAGCACCTGTAACTACAGCGTCTGCCGTATAAGCAGCTGTGATTTCTGGGCCCAAGATGTTCTTAGAAAAGTTCAGAGCGTCAATGACGTTATTTTTTCCGTTTACAATCTCTTTAACCAGCTCTTCAGCAGCTTCAGCTTCTTTATCAGCAACAACGCTAAACGAAAGATCTACAGCCTTGGCCCCGCCAAAACCTTCAACATCAATAGCGTTATCAGTTGTGTCGAGACTGATGCTTTCAACTCTGTCAAGAGCATACAGTGCACCTTCTCCAGTTGCGCCTGAAGCGCCCGTGTTAATCTTCAAAAACTTTTTCATAGCTTAGAAGATTATACGTTTGCTGCATCTATAATAAGCTGCGTAGAGTAATTGATCGCCTCAGCAAGTCGCTCCAAGTAAGCAGCTCCTGCTGCTCCAGTTACTGTAAAGGTGTCTACTCCGTCAGAAGCTGAATCCCAGTTTACGGTAATCACGGTGTCAGAACCGCTTGTGGCAAGCTTAGCGACGTTTGCCGCTTCAACCAATACTCCGCTATCTACTTTTAAGAATCTTTTCATAATTTTTTTTTTAAAAAAGTTAAAGGTAGGAGCCCGTAGGCCCCCACCCTTCACTCGGTTAATATTTAGCCCTTGATCATTACGTGCTGGTTAGCAGCACGAACACAAAGAGCGATTTCAGATCTGTAGTGGAATACAGCATTGTCTTTTCCAGTATCGCCGTTGTTGGTGTGACCCAAAACGCCTCCACCAGAAACCCAGTGCTCCATCTCACGAGAGTATCCGTTTGCTTCCTTGTAGTGCATAGACAAAGCAGGTACAGAAGCACCGCTTCGTGCGTCAGCAACAGTACGCAAAGGAACCATAGCTCCTTGAATAAAGTTGTTTGATCCAGCACCAAGCATGTTTGGATCGTTCAACAATCTCCAGTCGTGCTTGTGGAAAGTGTATCCACCACGAGTAAAGCTCTTAAATCCAAGCTGTACAGCCATATCTGAGTTGTTCTGGAATGCGCCGAACTGACCTGGAAGACCAGCTGTAACACCGCTAGAAATACCAGAAGCAAGCATGTCGTCGATAGCCAAGTCTTGCTTTCTGTTCAAGTACATAGCGTACTCAGAAGGTGCGCCTTGACGGTCAAGCTCCATGATGATGTCATCAAATTCACCAAAGCTGTCAAGTGCGTTTGCGCCTGTGTTGCTTACTACGATTCCTCTGTTCTCAATGGCAGAGAAGTAGCCTTCAGATCCAGCTGCATTATCAATTGGCGCTCCTGTCTGACCAAAGAGCATCATCATCTCACGCTTGTCTTCGAAGCGCTTACGAGCTTCTTGCTCACCGTACATGAACCATCTGTAGTCGCCGTTACCGACGTTTACGTAGCCGATGTTAGTTGCTTGTGAACCGTTAACCTCATAGCGATCCTTAATGATCATGTATGGATTTGTGTAACGAACCATCCCTGGGTCGTCAAACGCGACTGGTTGGGCTGATCCTTGCCCGTAAAGGTTACCGATTTTAATGAACTTTCCGCCGCTTGTGAAAGAAGCAGCATCAAAATTGACGCCATTCAAAGGCTTGATTACTGGTCCTGAAGTAGTACTATCTGCAGCCACTCCACCCGAAGTCACGATAGCCCTAGTACCTGAGTCTGCATCCATCAAAACGTCACCGACCTGACACTTTGCATCCCAAGAGTCTGCTGGGCTACCAGTAATGGTTACCGAGGCGCCTGTGCTGCCTGAGGTTAATCCGTGAAGGATTGCTTCGTGTCTACGGCCTTCTTCCCACCAATCTACTTGGTCAGATGATCCTCCGCTGTTTACTGCTCCTGTGAGCTTCAAAAACCCAGTCAAACCTTGATCGCCATAAGTCTTCACCAAGTCAGGCATGATGTCCTGCTTAGTAGCCTTAATGAGGTCGTCAATAGTCGTGTAAGTGTCTGGGGTCGCCTTAAACCCTTTGTTGAGTTTAGTTTGAGTAATATCAAAATTGTTGTTGCCGCTTACTAGAGTTGGATCTAGAGTTGGCTGGCCTGTAATATTTGCCATAATTATCTAATGTTAAATGTTAAAAGTTAATCCCCCTCCTCGTGAGTTTAATAGTTGTTTCACTTGAGCGGAGAGTGGATTGGTTTGTTGATTTTGACTCCCTTGTTGTGGGGACTCAGCGGAAACATTAGCTGCTGTGTTCACAAGCGTTCGTTGACCATCACCTAAGCCTTTGGTGTATGCTGACTTTACAATTCTGTCAACGTTGTCAATAACCGCCATGTGGGACGACAGCAAGTCGTGATCCCAGCTTCCGTCCTCCCTAACGTAGGAGTCGAAGAACTCGTCGAGACGAGCTTGTTTGCCCTTTAATTGATTCTTGTATGCATCATCTAGGCCGAACTCGAAAGTGTTGTCTTCCCCCAGGTCAAACTCTAGACCCGTGAGATCATCCACTTCTTGCGACATTGTAGAGATCCATTCTTCATCAATTGCAGACTCGAAGGCTTGGCTTTCGGATTCAGGCGCAGAGTAGCTTTCTCTGATTTCCTGAACTTGCCCTCTGGCTTTGTCTCCGTCTATCTTAAGCTGAAGCTTAGATAACCTGACTTCATCCTCCGAGTGGAGGTCTTCGTCAAGCTTATACTTGCTATCAACTAGAAGGCTAAGCTCATCATATGAGAGGTTAGGGTATTCATTCGACATCTGAATGCGAATGGCCGTCATGTCATCCATACCTTCTGGATTCAATGACTGAAACCTAAACCAATCTTCTGGTGCTCGTCCTGTATCCTCTACAAAACGTGCGATGGCTTCGACTCTTTCGTCAATAGCGTTAGTTTCTTGTTCTTGATTAAAGTCTTCAAATGAGGTGATTTCTCTTCCGAGACGCTCACTCAAAAACTCCATGACAGCTCCTTCAAGTTCAGGCTCAGAGTAGTTCTGGTCTGACTCGTTTTGATACTGAGGCTGCTCTGTTTCTACAGAGGGCTGATCAAAAGATTCCTGCGAAGGAGCTTCCTCCATAGGCTGTTCTGATACAGCTTCTTGTTCTAATACAGGTTGTTCTTGGGCTTCATTAGTAGAAGCAGCAAGGTCCTCAGGGTTACTGAAGACCTCAAATCCTGCAATGGTTTCGTTATTTTCTTCCATTATATTTAATTAAGTAATTCTATTATTTGCTATAGACCACAAACTGATCTCCAGCCGTGCCTTGCACCTCATTGAAAGACCCGTAAATTGTAGTCCCTACCACACAAGGAACAGTGCCTGCGTAAGCGCTAAGCCTTTCATACTGACCCGCAACATGAGAGCTATCTGTTAAAGACCCACCAGTAGCAGGGTCTATATACTGATTCGCACCAGCTGCATTCTCAGCAAGAGGGTCAAAAATACCAGACCCCTTTACGGTCATAACTGCGTTAGCAGCTACCAAAACCTGAATGGCATAGAAATCGCCTGTAACTGTTTTTGCCCCATTGACAAGATAAAACTCTTTAGGAAATGCGTTTGAAGGATGTGCCATGTCTTATTTATTATGCTGCTCCAGCTCCAGTGAACGGAACAGTTGAGTTGTCGTTACCAAATACACCGTACTCTACCATAGTGTCTACCTTTGTGGCATAAACTACGTAAGCCTTATCCACTGCAACGGGAATAAAAGCGAACTCACCACCACCGATCTTAGCCACAAGGCCATTAGAGTCGTCATCGTTATATATATAAACGTATTGCTCAAGCTCCGAATCTAAATTCTTTACATACACGTAAGCTCTCTCGCTGCACTGCTCGGCAGCGTAGATTTTAAGAGCAGAAGTACCTACAGCCGTACCCTTTACCTTGGCTCTGATTAAAGCACCAGAGTCGCAAGTGAGGTTAGCCACTGTGCTTAAGGCCAACGCGCTCGTAAGCACGTCAGCGCTATTAAGGCTGAGTGTTGCGCGTACTGTTGCCATTACGAGTGGTAGATTGCCATGTACTCCAGCGTAAGAACTGAAGAAACACTAGGGGTAACAGTGATGTCAGTGTCGGCTGCTGCGGAGTAGGGAATAAACATCCAGTCGCCGCCATAAATACGACCCAACTCTTGAGCG
>Ga0209631_10007522_pt1 | contig 10897 bp, 18 predicted proteins | sample COG_08_FD_184752 | JGI IMG/M metagenome (GOLD analysis project Ga0209631, IMG submission 184752) | Pelagic Microbial community sample from North Sea - COGITO 998_met_08 (SPAdes) (version 2) | ecosystem: Environmental > Aquatic > Marine > Neritic zone/Coastal water | place: Helgoland, sampling...
AACTGCAACCCCTACAGACACTGGAGCGGGCGGCGAAGTCGTGAGCAATTATGCAACGTGGAACCCGCTTCAAAAAAATAGTGGAGTTACACTAAGTGAAGGTAATTTAAAACTGCAAACTAGCACCAACGCATGGAAAACTACCCAGACTACATTTGGAATGAAGACTGGGAAATACTATTGGGAATTTGGTCCTTACCTATGGAAAGATAGTGGTAACCATTGTCAGCCAGGTATTGCAGGGATGGGTATTGGCAACTTAAATGAAATGGGAGCTACTAACTATTCAGCATTTTATCATTATTCTGGTACTAAATTTTTCAACGGACAAGGAGGAGCTGGAAGCGCTTTTGGTGATGTTTGGAATGATAATGAAACCAATATTATTGGTATAGCTTTTGACGCAGACACTAGAAAGGTTTGGTTCAGTAAAAATGGTGTTTGGCAAGGTAGTGGTAATCCTAGTGCTGGGACTAATGAAGCAGGTATTATAAACCTTTATGAAAACGGAACTTATTCACCCACTTTAGGGTCATATGGATCTTTGAATGGCGGTGGAGCAACTGCAAACTTCGGCCAACGTCCCTTCGCCTTTAGCGCACCTACTAATTTCAAGGCTTTAAACACCGCAAACTTACCTGAGCCAACGATTGCGGATGGCAGTCAGTATTTTCGAGCAATTACTAGAAGTGGAGGAGGTACAAACCAAAGTTTTACTACGCTTAACCCCGGATTGGTTTGGGAAAAAAATCGTACTGATTCTGGCAATTACTACATATATGACAAAGTCAGAGGTGACAATAAGTACTTAGATTCCCAAAGCACTGCTCAAGAAAACACAGGAAGTGGAGCAATGGCATTCAGTACAAATAGTTATGTAGTAAACAGCAGTTTTGACTGGCCTAGCAATAAAGCAATTATTGATTGGGTGTGGGACGCCGGATCTTCCAACACAACGATTGCTGCTGGTAGTTTAAATAGCTCGGCGTATGACCAGAGTCAGACGTGGAGTAATTTAATTACGCCTTATCTTAATTCTCCATTAGGCAGTGGGGACGGTACGCAAATATTTGATGGTTCTACATCTACGCAGACTACCAGTAATAACACAAGTGGTGCGGGTATTAAGTTTACACCTACTTCTAATATTTCTGGAATTATTGAATTGTGGCTTCGTAACGGTGACACAGCCAACAGCACATTTTCATACTCTGTAGATGGTGGTTCTAACTTTACAAACGTCACTACTGTTGGAGGTAGTGGCAGTTATGTAAATATTGGGCAGCAAACTATTACTACAACCAATGGTTTAATTGTCAGACACATCACTACTGCCGGGACCAACGCTGTTTCTTGGCGCAAAATGCGTGTGTCTGGAAAAGAATTGATTGACACCGGAGTATCAGTTGCCAACGTCCCAAGCATCGCATCAACAGTCAGAGCCAACCCAAGTGCTGGGTTCTCAATCGCAACTGCGTCGATGCCAGCGTCTGGCAACCCAACGATTGCCCACGGGTTGAACGCCAACCCTGATATGCTAATTTTCAAATCAAGGACCAGTACAGAATCGTGGTATATCAGCCATAAAGAGCTTACTAATCAAAGCAATAGATTTTTGCGTTTTGATACTTCAGCAGAAATAACCAATAGTAATTGGTTTAATAATACTGCGCCAACATCTAGCGTTGTTACTTTACGAGTAGGTGGTGGAATTAGTGCCAATAACGATGTAGTCATATACTCGTTTTCGGCTGTCGAAGGGTATTCAGCAATGGGTAGTTACACCGGCAATGGCAGTTCTGATGGGCCGTTTGTGTATACCGGGTTTAGGCCGAAGTGGGTGATGATTAAAAGATACACTACTACTGGGTCTTGGATAATGCTCGATTCCGAGCGAAATCAATACAACCTAAGCAACAATAAACTTGCCGCAAATAGTAGCGCAGAAGAAAACAATGATTCTATTGTTGGGTCAGGAGATAAGAACTCCTTAGACTTCCTCTCTAATGGATTTAAGCTGAGGTCTGGCAACGGTGAAACAAATGGAAGTGGAGCAGGATTCATCTACGCCGTCTTCGCTGAAAACCCCTTCAAAACTGCACGCGCACGCTAACTAATTAATTAATTCTAAAACGCTAAAATAGTAACATCAGAGAAATTGTCATGCTTATCTTAGACGGACGTCCACTATCTTACGATCGTGCATTCACACATTCGGGAATTCAGTATCCTGCTAATTGGTTGAGGTTGTCTTCATTTGAAGAGAAGACCGCTATTGGAATTACGGAAGTTCCTGATGCACCTTGGTACGACCAACGTTTCTACTGGGGACCAGATCTTCCGAAAGATCACGAAGGTCTAGTTACTCTTTGGATTGATAACACCAATCAAACAGCATATACATTGCTTCTACCTAGCGATTGGTATGTCATTCGTAAGCAAGAAACAGAAGTAGCAGTCCCTCAAGATATTCTTGATCGTCGCGGTGAGATCCGTACCTACTGCGACACCAAACGCGATGCTATCACTGCAACAACAACTACTGATGAACTAGCTGCATATATTACATCCGCTGCTTATTCAGAGTGGGAGCCGCCGGCACCTACACCTGAGCCAACACCAGAAGAAATTGTCGAAACTCCTGAAGGTGAAGATACAGTCACTTTTAGCGGTGGAGTTACTTCAGCCGGTATTTTTGATGGTTCATCCAGTGATGATGTAATCAGTTTTGGTTAATTACCCGGATACGGTAGACCTAATACTTCAAAAGCTTTCTTAGAATACAGACGTCTGTCTTCATAGCCATTAGGCAAATATTTACCATTCACTCGTTGACCTACTTGATCAACGGGTGGTTTTATTTTGCAAAAATCATTCATTTTATTTGCATACCACCAGTATCCGCTTATTGACCACGGATACTTTTCACTTGTATGCGTCTTTCCAACTTCCATAATCTTCTCATCAAATGTTCCATTCTTCTGTAGATAGTCTGAATACTGTTGATGCCAATATCTGCCTGTGACTTGAATCCATCCGGTTCCTGCAAATTGGACTCCATCACCCGGATAAATATTTCCTAAGTCTTTTCTATTTTCGTAATTTTCTCCAGATGCAATTTCTACTGGATACCTAAGTCCTGCTGACTCATGTCCGCACTGACCTAAAAAATAAGCAATACTCAAACGATCCATTTGATAAAGATCTACGCATCGAGCAAAGTCATCCATGAGTGAATCAGGGAGACTTTCAGTACTACAGTTCATAATGAGGCCCATCTGCACCTTAGTGATTGGCCACTGCTTTGTTTCTTCCGCTTGATCTTTCAGTTGATCACGATACTGAAGCATCCATTCGCAGTTATTTTCTAGTGCATCCAATGGAATTAACTTATATAGTTTCTCAATAGCAAGTTGCTGATGTGATTCACCCTCGTAAAATTTAAAGAAGTTCTTGAAACTCTCTACGGATATCTGTGCCATAATGTCTACATATCTCTTCAGGTATTCTATCTACAATAGTAATACTTAGGGCTCTAATTATGACCGCAGAAGAACGCAAACAATTCTGGCAATCAGTAGAGAGTGGTGAGAATCCACTTCTATCTGTTATGTCTGGATTGGTTGAAAAGTGGGGAATGCCTGCAATCATTATGGCTTTAGGTGATGTAGCAGTAGTGCTATCAGAGGATGCTATTGATGCAGATAATCTCACTCCTAATCAACGCGGATTGATTATGAGCTGCTGCGCTCAAGTATCAAACCTTAGTGACCTTATGCATGCAGAGATGGATCACATTGCAGCCAACCAATGAGTGACGAAGAAAAAGCCAATTGGCTAAAGATTAAAGAAGCAATGGAAGAGAAAGGTACAACCGATAATTTCTTTTATAAACGAGCTTGTGCAATCGTAAAGGGAAAACCTGACCCATTGGAACCGTTAAAATAATAGAAGGATTGTGTAGATAACATGGCAGCATCTGCTCGTGCTAAAGCTAAATCAAAAGCTAAGTCTCACTTAAATAAGGATAAACTTAAGTGCAATAAACCAAAGCGTACTAAAGGTCATCCAACAAAATCACACGTTGTGAAGGCTTGCAAAAATGGCAAAGAAAAGATTATTCGTTTTGGTCAGCAAGGTGTAAAAGGTGCTGGTAAAAATCCTAAGTCTGCAAAAGACAAAGCACGTAAGAAGTCTTACTACGCTAGGCATAACGCACAAGATAGTAAGCCTGATATCTTCAGCGCACGTTATTGGTCACATAAGGTGAAATGGTAATGGATTATCAAGGACGCAAAGCCCAAGCCAACTTAGGTAAACACGTTACCTACCACCAAGAGTGCTGCCCTAAAGCAACTCAAGATGTTCAGGAGAATACTAAGAATCGAGATTGGACGATTGATAACTTCGGTTATGGTCCAATGAATCCTGACTTTCCTAATGATGAGTTCTGGGAGAAAAAAGCAGATATCTTTCATACATCAATAGAAGAAGCCAAGTCTGCACGCTGCGGTAACTGCGCTGCATTCGATCAGACTTGGAAAGTCATGTGCTGTATCGGCAAAGGTATTGGTACAGATGAAGAGCCTTACGTTGATCCACGTAAGGTCATCATGAAAGCAAACATTGGTTATTGTCAACTATTTAAATTCAAATGTTCAGGTGAACGTACCTGTAATGCTTGGGTGCACGGAGGTCCAATCACTGATGAATGCTTACCTAAAAAAGAATATAATCAAGAAGGGTCAGATGTAAGTAATGAAATGGGAGAGATAATTGAACAGTTGCATGACGCATCCAATAAACATAAAAACCAAGCAGTTCGACTTGCTTCATTGAAGGAAAATATGTAATGTCTCAACAAACTCGATCCAAAGCTAAATCCAAAGCAAAGTCTCGTGTAAATGAGGCTGGTAATTACACTAAGCCTGGATTACGAAAAAGTATTTTTAATAGAATTAAAGCTGATAGTAAAGGTGGAAAACCTGGTCAATGGTCTGCTCGTAAAGCACAAATGATGGCCAAGGAATATAAAGCTAAAGGTGGTGGGTATAAAGACTAATGGCTAAAGCAAAATCACAAAATTCTCTAGATAATTGGACTAAAGAAGATTGGGGCACTAAGTCAGGTAAGAATAGCACTCAAGGTAAAAACGCAACTGGTGAACGTTACCTACCTAAGAAAGCTAGGGAAGCTTTGACTGATAAAGAGTACGCAAGAAGCACTGCTAAAAAACGTGCGGCTGCTCGTAAAGGTCAGCAGTTCAGTAAGCAGCCTAAAGATGTTGCTAAGAAAACTTCTAAGCATCGTGCGTAATGTCAAAAGAAACTCGTAAACAAGCAAAAGGATTAGCTAAGGCATTTAAAAAAATGTCTCATGGCAAAAAAGGCGGAACAAAAGGAACCTTCACTGCTGCGGCAACAAAAGCTGGGCATCCCGATACACCAGAAGGTCGTAAGGCATTTGCTAATCAAGTTTTAAATGATTCAGATGCATCAACTAAAATGAAGAAGAAGGCTACCTTCTATAAAAACATTATCAGTAAAGACTAATGCCAGGACAAATGAAACCTGATTTCCTTGATATTGATGGAGATGGAGACAAACAAGAATCCATGAAAGAAGCGTCACAAGAACCTGACGCTCAAGATTTCAAGGATAAAAAAATGCGTAAAGTAATGCAGCGAGGTAAATGATGGCTGGTGCAATTACAATTATAGGACTGCATTCATTTAAAGATCAATCAGGAGATCTAACGTTTGTAAGCCCTAGAACTACGGATCGTCCAGTTAATTACTTCAATGTTCCTAGATGGTGGTGGAACGGCGACAACACGATCTACGAAAGCTGCGTGCGGATTGACAACAGCGACAACAGCCAGTCGATCTATATCTCTGTGTCTGACTCCAACCCCCATTTAAAAGTCGAGTGGGATGGAACGAACTACACGTTTGACAGTGATGACAAACGAAAATACGTCGATCGAATTTTTGTAACCTCAGACGCTGCTTTGAAAGTTGGAACTGACTATCGAGTACCTCTGCGTGGTTCCGCAATTACAGCAGTGAGCTAAATTAAGTACAAAGTTAAGTACATTTTAAAATTTTGAATATTTAAAAGCTAGTTGTGAAGGGGGTTTATAAAGAATTGTCACTACCTTGGGGTAGTAGGGGTCGTGGGTTCAAATCCCGCCGCTCCGATTGAGTCACCGACTTAAACACCAGTCATACCAAGGGATCCGCAAGGGTTCCTTTTTTATTGATTCACCTGTGTTCCGGTACATTCCGGTACCAAAAACAGGGATTTAAGTACAAAAGTAAGTACACGCAGCCGGGGCAAACGGGGCATACTCGGGGGAGCTGAGATGTCAGTGATGGCAATGAAATGGGTCGAATCCCTTAATCGCAAGCTGAGCCACTGCAGTGTCAAAACGGTGCCAGGTCGTGAAGCCGTGTACTTACAGGCCACGCTGCCTTGCAAAACCGAGCCAAGCAAACACAAGCAGCAGCAAATTCCGACAGGCCTGAAGATCAGCAATCCAAGTACGCGGGAAACCCTGTGGGTGCTTGCCTTTCGCCTGGATGAGCAGCTCGAATTAAGTACGTTTTCATGGAGCGACTGGAGCAAAGACAAACTCACCAGCCAGAAAAGCAGTGCTGCACGTGATTCGATCCAGTTCACAGAGCTCTGGCAGGCAATCGAGGCACGCTTCGATGCCCATTACCCAGACCATCCCAAGACAGGCACGGGCATCTACACCGCTAAGTACAAACCGACGATCAGCCTGTTCAAAAAGTTCTATGGCTCTGCTGATCTAGAGGCGATCTGCCAGGTGATTAAGGACATCGAGTCACCGAGCAGTCGGGAAAATTTCGGTTCGATCGTCTCAGTCACCCTTGATCACATGGGACTGAAGTGGGATAAGCAGCCACTGTTCGACGCGAAGAAGGGCTACACAATTTCTCAGCTGACTGAGCGGGACATTCCTAGTGATGAGGAACTGCTGGCGATCTGGAGCAGCATCAAAGATCCACGCTGGAAATGGGTGCATGGCATGAGCATGGCCTTTGGTGCCAGGCCCAGCGAATTACTGAGCGTCGAGTTCGAGGATGACGTAATCAATCTGATGACTTACAAGACCAAAGGCAAGCCTCACTCGCGTGAAGCTTGGGCGTTGCCAGAAGAATGGATCAAGGAGCTGAACCTGTGTGAGATACACAAGCCCTCCTGCCACCGCTTGAACATCTCCAGGCAGTACTCCGATTACATGGAACGTAACAATCTCAAGCACTGGAAGTTGTACAACCTGCGTCACGCCTATGCGATTCGATCGCTAGTGCAGGGGATAGAGATCAGCACTGCTGCAAGGCTGATGGGTCACTCAGAAACGACACATAGAAAGCACTACCATCTGTGGATCAACAAGAAAAACATGCGTGCACTGAGGGACAAGCAGCGCGACAAGTTCAAACGCGCTTGAGGTACTGACTCATCACCTTGCTGCGGTGAAACTTGTAACGAGCACGTTTGATGGTTCCGACATTACGGATGCAATCACCAGCAATGGTGCCTTCTGCCATCAAGTTGCGAAGGTGACGATCCGTACAGCCAAGCATCGAACAAGTATCTTTGGTATCCAGCCACTCCGCTTGTTCTTCTGAGTTGAGACGACGAAGCACGCTGTCAAGTTTGGTATCGAGGCTGCGAATCGCCAGAAACAATTGCTGCTCTGTTGAGAATTCCATTATCTATATATGCATCTACGCTTAGTAAGCATAGAGCCAATCGAGAAAAGCTGCAAAAGCTACACTAGCTACGCTAATTTCTATATACTGTTTATAAATAATAGATGTATAGCAGCTACGTAGTATTAACGCTATAGGTATATAGAAAACCCCGTAGCTTGTGTAGCAAAGTAGTTACAATAAAACTATCTTACATAGATAGTCATGGGTATTATTGAGTCTCCAATTTTTTGGATTATTATTGCTGCTTCAAGTGAGATCATTGCACTAACTCCACTTAAGTCAAACTCTGTTGTACAGCTTGTGCTTTCTGCAATCAATGCGATTAAGCCTGCAAAAAAGGCCTAATCAATATACCGTCAGACGGGAAATGGATTTATCAGTTTAATAGCCGCAGTCCATTGGAAACTGTCAGACGGAAAATACAAGCAAAGAAATTTTATACAACTCTGCCGCACAAGATAAACGGTGCGGTGGAGGATTTTAAGCGTGCAACACCAGAGCCTGATCCTGATCTGAATTGGAAATTTGAAGAAGTGGGGGAGTTTGGCCAGGACGGCTGGACAATCTCCTACAGCCACAAGTCAAAAAAAGACGATTAGTAATCTCCAAAGTCGCATTCGTCATCTTCATATCCATAATCAATAAAGATTTCCGAACCAGCGGAAATGTCTTCTGTTGCGTAATGACGCATGACTTCATTAACAGTGTCTAGCTCGTATGCAGCATTGTTATCAGAAGAGTGATTGTAAAGCGCAGCAAATCCGAAACCTAGGACAACATCACTTGTCCCTGGGTTATCTGATGAATCGTAAGTATAACGAACAACAATATCTGCTTTTTTACGTAGCTCCTTCATTGTAAAAGTGCAATAGGGTGACTCTTGCAATACATCATGCTTGGCAATAGCTTTATGAGCGAATACTCCCCATCGATGAACATCAGAACTTGCAATAACCAAGTTCGGATTCAAATAAAGTTCAGTAAGTTCTAAGTTCATATACAAATTAAATCTATCATGAGTCTACAAGTGCAGTGAAATAAATGTGAGATACAATAGGTAAAAAGGCTAGTGCAAGAAGTAGCTATGGTTGAGTCAATTGTAAGTGCAGGACTAGCTGTTGTGACAGGAGGTTTTATTTTGACCTCTAGGATTAATAGTAAAATTGATAGCGTTGATAAACGTATCGACGAAGTAGAGCTGTGCATGGCACGCTCATATATATCAAAAGCAGACTTTGCTACAACTTTAGAAAGAGTAGAAGCTCACATGATCCGCATCGAAGACAAGTTAGATGAACTTGTGTTAACCCAAACTCGCTCTAGCTGATACTTAAATACACATAAAGAACGCAGTTCCGTTACATTCGTAGTAAGTTCCTTAAATAAGAACGAATGGGTATTGCTGAAGACTGGTCGGACCTTCTGTTTGACCTCACTTGTTTATCAAAACAAAGTGCCAAGCGCAGATTTAAAAAGTCTATTAAATATGGTTGGGGTGGTCTTTGCGGATATTGCAGATCTAACCGAGCAACCACACTGGATCACATCAAACCAAAGTCAAAAGGCGGAGATAGCTTACGAAGTAATCTGTTACCTTGTTGCCTAAAATGCAATCACTCCAAAGGTACTGAGCCTTGGTTAGTATGGTTTAAACGCCAATCGTTCTATAACGAAGTAGCACAAGAATTAATTGAAGAATGGATTACAAACAAGAGATTTATTGAGGAAGAACTAGATGACCAACCAACTTACCATCGAACAACGGTTTGCTCTCACACGAGCAAGATACGAAGTAACTCGAATGAGCAGACCAGCTCTGGAAAAAACGGCCTTACGCCTGCTTAAGTCACGGATGGAACAAAAGAACGGAGTCCAGCAAGCACTTATGTCTAGTGGCATTGTATTTAAAATTGATGAACACCAGCCAGGATTGCCAGAAATCATTTCAGAAGAAACGTTCTGTGATCTATTGGAACTGTCAGTAGATAACTCAGAAGAGATGCCAACAGACATTATGGATGAAGGTTGGGAGGATGATGATCTAGAGGATGATGGCCTGCAATTTGTTTAATTGAGCTAGACTTTATTTAGTTAATTAATATCAATGGAATATATTATTGGACCAGTGCTTACATTGCTAATTGCAATGAAATTCACTGACTATAGACAAAAAGATATTGAGAATAAACTAGGTGCTATACAAGAAAAGGTATCCCTTGTAGAGAAAACAATGGATCAGAGGGAGACTGAGCTACCTAAAAAACTTGTAGCAACCATGGTTCCGCTTGCAAAAGCTGTGAAAGCATTGAACCAGCAAGTAGGCATACAGTGAAGAAAGTAAAGCTATTAAACTACTTCAAAAGGTTTAGCGAGAATCCTCACCATTTAGCTGCCATATCAATGCTTCAGGCAGAACTGCCCGATCATTTGTTGAGCAGGGAAGCAGACTGGATAGTATGCTTTGAAGCTGAAGAAGAATGCAAACAAGGGTTTCCAAAGTATAATAGATAAGTATTAGTAGGAATCTATAGTGGTTGATAGAAGACGCTTACGTGCAGGTGATTCTTACACTCCAAAAAGTAGAGGACCTGCAATAGCGAAGCAGCGTGCTGCTCAATATAGATTTGATGCACAGCGTCAGCCATTCAGAACTGAGCAGAGCCCAGGAACAGGTGGCTTTGGATCAGGACTTGAAACGCAGATTATGCGTAATCAAGAAGCTTCATATAATAAAGCAAGGTCTGAATCATATCGACCTGAAACATTTAAATATAACGATCCTAAGGCTAGTAATATTGAGTCACAGCGGAGAGAAATAAGAGAAAATATGACTACTAATGACGAGAATGAGTATTTTAAGGTAGGCAATAATATGAGTCGTGGAGGTAACACTTTACAAAAGGAGACTAGCAATTTGAGCAATGCAAACTATAGACCAATAGTAAATGAAGACGGTTCCAAAGATAGAGATATGGTTTATTCCGATGGATCTAATGATCATGAGTATAAATATGAAACTGATGCTAAAGGAAAACGTAGATATCCTTCGTAAAATTTTTAAGCAACTTGATTGATCTTTTGCAAGCGACTAAACCCTTGCTTGGCAATATCTAAACCTTGAGCAACATCCCCACCTTCGATGTAATCCAT
>Ga0209631_10007528_pt1 | contig 10894 bp, 15 predicted proteins | sample COG_08_FD_184752 | JGI IMG/M metagenome (GOLD analysis project Ga0209631, IMG submission 184752) | Pelagic Microbial community sample from North Sea - COGITO 998_met_08 (SPAdes) (version 2) | ecosystem: Environmental > Aquatic > Marine > Neritic zone/Coastal water | place: Helgoland, sampling...
CGGTCAAATCGGTTAACCAGGAGATTGCACTATGGCCCTCGGGTACTAATTCTGCCGGGTACTCATAACATAATTCGTCAAGTGAAAAATGGCATTGAGCGGCAATTTCAACTGTTTGTCGCAGCCATTCAGTTGGATACAAGGCCTTGAGATAGTTTCGGGAGCGTAAATACAATTCAGCATTTTTATGTCCCCGATAACCTAATTCAGACAACAAACAGCCATAGCGAATAGCATCAATCACATCTCTAAGTGCGCGTCGTTCGCGCCGATGCATATGCACATTGCCGCTAGCACAAATAGGTACGCCAGAGCCGATTGAGAGTCGTTTCAGGCGTTGTAGCGCCTTAGACTCCTCAAACTGCAAACTACGCTCAGCAGCCAGCCATAAGCGCCCTGCGGCATATTCTTTTAGCCAGTTCAAATCTGGATAATTATAAGAGCCATTTGGTAAATAAAGCAGCAAACATTCAGAGGTTTGGTGTTGTTGCAATTGTTCACGGCTCAGCTTGTAACTACCCTTCTTGGCATTGCGCCTCGCCAGGCTAATTAACGAGCATAATTGCTGATATCCCTTTCTGGAACGTGCCAGCAGCACCAGCCCAAGCGTACTATCCAAATGGAACTCACTACCAATTAATAACTGAATGCCTAAGGTTTTGGCTGCTACATGTGCTTTAACAATACCGCTAACACTGCACTCATCAGTAATAGCTATTGCTTGATAAGCTAATTCATACGCACGCTCTACCAGTTCATCCGGGTGTGACGCACCACGCAAAAAAGAGTAATTACTAATGGTGTGTAACTCGGCATAGTCAGGCAGGTTCATTATTTCTTGAGCAAGGCTCAGGGCATTACCCTTTCTATTAGTTTTGCGGGTCGGGTTTTTATGAAAGTTAGGCAAACAACCCATGTAAAAACCAATGCTGATTTTCTAGATCACGATAAATCCATACATGACGGGATTGACCATCTTGTACAACGTAATAATCGCGTCGCATGTCGGCGCCATCCCACCAACCGCTTTCGATGCGTTCCGGACCAGAAATACGTTGATAACCTGTAGGCCAGCCACTAAGTAACTTGCCCAGACGTTGAGCCTTGTTAAGTAGCCAGCAAGGCCTTGAACCGATTAAGTTACCAGGTAATGGTTGATGCTTGCCTGAAGTCGCCTTTGGGCGTTCGGCTCGGTGAGGTGAAACATCTTCAGATGAAAACAAGGTCAGCTGTTTTTCTGGTCTATGGTCTGCTTGCGTGTCCAAAAAGAATAAATGACTCTCACCGAGGCGGACAGATAACTCAGCCAGTGTCGTCGACCAATCATCACGTCCAGCCAGCGATGCTTGTCGAAATAAGTCCAAATTCTGTAAATGCGCGGGATAAACGTGTTGGCTATGCAGCTGTAATTGATTTACCGGCTCGGCCAGCACTTGACGTTCCAGATAAAGATTAAGCAGCGGAAGCCATTCAGTTTTCTGTGCACTGCCCTGTCGATTACCAATATCCATGCGTTCAATAACACGATCATTGTGTAGAAAAACAAACTCCATCTGGCTCATTACAGCACTAATGCCCCCTAACCAGGTACACAGCTGCTCCAGCAAATACTCACAGCCGTGGTTTAACCATTGACGACTATCGGTTTCTGTTTCCAAATCCAATGATTGTGAAAAGCAAGGTTTACTCTCATGCGCTGGCCTTACATCCATGACCTTGCCTTGTATACGCTCTAATAAGCCAACAAAGTCATCACCAAAGCGTTCTCTTAAACCTGAAAGAGGTAAACGCCACAGGTCTTGAAGGCTATCAACGCCCATATCTTGAAGCTGCCGAAAGCTGCGAGTAGTACTTTTAACCACACCAGTTAATGGTAAATAGCTCACAGGCAATGAGCCCAAAGCTGTCTTAATCGCCGCTATTTCTGTGATCAAAATAGGCTGTCCTGCACGAGCCAGAATTAGACTGGCTTCTGGCGTGGGTGCCCCCGCTAGTATAAAACGGGGGTTCTCATTCATTTCTGTCCGCCCTTTTGCTCTGCTTGTTACAAAGTCACATAAGGAATGTTGTATCGAACTATCTATAGAACTGTGAATAGCACTATGCAATGCAGCTAAACCACCGAATAGTTTTATGCTGTCGCGCACTTCAAGCAAAACAGCATCAGGCTGCTCTGCACGGACCATCGGTGTAAATACTTGTAAACTTTCAGCCAGACTAATTAGATACTGCAGCTCTTTATTTGGCTGCCGCTCACAAATCTGTAAATCAGCGCATAAAGCCTGCGCTGAAAGCAGTTTCATTCCTGCTGTAATCCCTGCCTCAAAGGCAAGTTCACAAGCGGCGTATACAATCGACTGACTGCGTTGTTGCTCGACAACCAGCCTTGGCTTATCTGGACCTGGATCTAGGCTTGAGTTTGGGCCTGAATCTAAACTTAAGCCGATGTCATCCCAATCACAAACCTCTAAAGAAACGTCTGGCAGATAGACGGCCAACCAAAGCGCTTGTGTCGATGGATCATTATCCAGACTTGTCTGGTCGACAGACGATAAGTCAGCAGTCTTGACGCTGGTTATACCCGCCGATAAACACGGGTAACCAAGCTTATGTTTAAATCTGCTGGATTTACTAGCGTCTGTTAATGCCAGTTCAGTTGAACGGATACTTCGCCGCATTGGCTCTTAAGCTTTCTAAAATGAATGGCTAAACCACTTTGGTTTGCTTTTAATTGCAAGCGTATGCTCAACGGTAATGATGACTGGTCGTTTAACGAACGTGTAAAAACAAAGCCATGTGACCCACCTGCCTGTGCAGCCATATGTAAACGACGTGCTTGTTGAAAATTTAACTTACCCCAGAATAAAACCGCACCAACATCACCACAACGTAGCAACCTTTCTGTACTCCAGAGCATGTCTGAACTTTGCTCTGTTTGAATCCAAACCAATTGTTCAAGCGCCACGCCCGCTTGTAACATTGCGGGGGCATAAGGCGTCATTGGAGGTGCTACCAGTGCAATACGTTTACCTCGCGCGGCCAGTTCGGCTAAACAAGGCATTAGTAAACGCATTTCCCCTTGCCCCCACTCGGGTACAGCGATCTCAGTTAATTCAGATGCAGACCAACCACGTGAAGGCAATAGTGCGTCAAGCACTGCGTAACCTGTGCTGACGGAGCTAATCGAAGAATCAGTCTGAGGAGTATCTTTTAAACCCTGCTTATAAGATTTATATGCAGGCAGCTTATAGCGACGTCCTTTCCAAATATCAGCACGGTCCAAACAAGCGTCCAAACTGATTCTTTGGTTTACTTGTCGTTCTAATTGCTGCTCGTTTTCACTAAATAGCTTACCCATACTAGCCCTCTTTATATAAGCTTATGTTTTCTAGTACTGTCTGATTTTTTGTAAAAGTCCTGGGACTTGAGAATCTTGTTCTATCTAGTAGTATTTAATTCAAACTCAAAACTACTGTATAAATATACTGTATAGATTTACAGTATTAATGTCCAGTGAAAGCAATAACAAAAGATAAAATAAGAGAAAAGGTGTCGCTGAAAGATGAAAACCATACATGTTGAAGACAAGATGCAAAGGGACTATACATACTGTCTTGTAGAGCCAATGGGAAAGAACTTTGATCCTAAATTCACTCCAGAATTAACGCCAAAAAAAATGCTTCAGTTGGGGGTGTTTGGAGGAAAATATCTAAATGATTGCAAGCAGGAATTCCCTGACGATTGGTTCAAGAATGCAAAATTAAGCAAGCAAAAGGATATCGGTTTAAATTACTTCGAAGTTGATGCATCACTGCCTTTGAGCGAATGGCAGAGAAAAGGATGGATTCATCATCAAGACCCTCGAGGATGGTTTCAGTGGTACTGTAGATACTATATGGGACGACGTACCCCTGACGAAGACTCCTTTCAAATAAAGCGATGGTTTGCCTTTAGACGTCATGTCGGTGCGGTAAAAAAGTACTGTGAGCAATATGATTTTAACTGTAGAAAAAAACAGCGGCAGGCGTTGCTGCACTGGGCATATGATTCTAGAAATATATAGTAAGCACGCGCCTAATTATTAGGCCCTATTATTGCAGCTCATTTAAGTTGTGCAGCCCGCGAGAAACTCAGATAAAAGTTAAAAACAGATATTTCATCTGCCCCCTCAAATGTCCGTTAATTGCCCAAAGCGGTCATTTAGTTGAACACTAAGTTGGCTGTTATCGGCCAAATGCTGACGTTCGCTCAATGTTAAGGGAATGATCCGATCAAAGTTGGTCAGCGACACAATGGTTCCTTCTGCCTAAAAGTAATTGAGGGTCAGGGTAATAACTCTTACTAATTGTTACTCTGATCCTCATTCATATTTCCTTTTTTCCTCCTTAATTCTTGTACTCTCTAAATGTTATAATGTTTGGAATCAAGCACTTTTCAAGCCAAGGGGTTTTATATGGGTGTTCTTTTCCGTTTCTTTTGCTATATGCTGCTGCCAGTCCTTGGTGTCATGTTTCCGACAGCTTCAAGTTATGCTCACCATTCGTTTGCGCCCTACGATATACGCAATCCCATAGAAATAACGGGTACAGTCGAAAGGTGGCAGTTCCGAAATCCGCACGCCAGACTTATCCTGAAAGATGAAGATGGTGTTTCTTGGGATATAGAAGTTCCTAACAGGCAGTGGCAACGAGCAGGCCTGGAGCAAGATGCAATCGAGGGGGGTGATAAACTTATACTTCGTGTATTTCCTAACAGGAGTGGCTCCCCATCCGCAGCCATGTCAGGTTTCACAAAAAATGACACTTACCACAGTGTAACTGAAGAGATCAGGCAACGATCCGGCGTTGAAGCAGCCGAGCGAATTGAAGCAGGCGAGGCTTTGGAGGATGTGCTCAAAGATTATCCAGAGCCAGAGCCAGGTGCGAGGCCAGGTGCAAGGGCAGAAGCCGAGCAATAATCTTCTAGATCAAGCTACTTTGCGTAAATTGCAGGGATGTATTGAAAGCGGAATTGTCAATTCCAAACAAAGAAATAGCCCCATCCTAGGAACTTAGGCCATGGTTGCATCTTGAGAGATAAATATTCGCTTTGAGCATTTAATCGAATGACTGCTTTTTGCCCAAAGCGGCCATTGGTAAACTTTACTCTGACCCCAATTGTTATGCCAGAGGTGAACTCGCTGGTTACTAGGGTTTTCCAGGGGGTAAAATGCTATTTCTTCATGTTCCTATTCGTTAAAGGGAGGTTGCTCTCCTCGTTTGGCGTAAGGAAATTGATTCAATTTGGTGAACTCATAATAGGTATCGACTCCTGAGATACCGGCGGTTTCCAAAGAAGCCAAATCGATTTGTCCTTGCTCATCCATGGCTGAATTTGGCACGATCAGGTGTTCAATTTCCCCGATGACCAGAATGGTTTTGTTTCGCTCAATGAGAATCTCCTCTAAAAATTTCATCCCAATCTTTACTGGGCTCTCTTTTACAAAAGGCGCATGAAATCCATGAAGGTACTCTTCGGTGAGTTGGCAGAGCTCAAATTCGGATTCATTTTTTGAGAATTTGACTGAAGTGTAATGGGCTTGCTCGACATAGTTTTTGTGTACATGATTAATGGTGTAGTAGCCATTTTCCTTTATGTTAATGTAGGTGTCTCTAGGCTTTTCATGTTGTGGTCTAAACACAAATCCCAGTAGTGCAGGGTCACTACCCAAGTGGACAACACTGCTGAAAATGCCTACGTTGGGAAAGCTATCATTTGATTTGGTGGCTATCAGATTTGCAGGCTTGATTCCGGAGACGGAATTAATGATGTTCAGGCGTCTGATCCGCTCGGTGGTTTCTATTTGCTCTTTTGTTAGATGCATGTGTTTATTCTTCCGATGTTTAAGACTTCTTCGCTGATTTTGGGTAATTCGTTCATTCATAGTTTAATTAGCGCAACTAATTTTTCACGAAAAAAAGGCCAGACTGAATCTGGCCTTTTAATAGTACAGATTTACAAAAACAGGGTGATCAATTAGGTAAAACGACCTGATCGATAACGTGAATAACGCCATTATCTGTTTCTATGTCAGCGCTAACGACAGTCGCGTTATCTACTTTAACGCCCATAGTTGCGTCGACCGAAATATCACTGCCTTCAACAGTTGTTACTTCAGCTGTTTTACCAGCAATATCTGCAGACATGATCTTGCCCGGAACTACATGATAAGTAAGCACAGCTACAAGCTGATCTTTATTTTCCGGCTTAAGTAAATTTTCAACAGTGCCTTCTGGTAAAGCTGCAAAAGCTTCATCAGTTGGTGCGAATACAGTAAAAGGACCTTCACCTTTTAATACATCTACCAAATCAGCTGCCTGCAAAGCAGCAACCAAAGTTGTGAATTGACCTGCAGAAATAGCAGTGTCAACAATATCCTGCGCCTTAACGGCTACGCTAGACAATACTAGCGGTAATGAGGCAACAAGAGCGAGGGTAAATCTTTTGATCGAGATCATTAAAACTCCAAAAATATATAGGTTTAACAAAATTAGAAATTTAATTTTGTTAAACTGTATACGGAGTTATTCCATGGACGGATCACAAAGCTACTCTGTTTTTTCTCTTTTTTTTGAAACGTTCATGTTTCTTAAGGATTTAGAAAATAAAGTGATCCATATTGGCGCCCTGCCCGTAAGTATTACTCATTGTGAAGTATTATTTTTAAATAGGTACGTCGTTTAATGGGTGACAATTTCAATTTTGGTCGAGTTTTGGTCTATTCCGGTTGGGTTCTAATGTTGGTATCAGTGATCATGACCTTAGGGACAATACTAGGCTTGGTTACAATTGAATATTTTTCTATTAATGGATCGTCTGGAATCAGGTCTATAGCAGCGGTTGCAATCGCAGGCTGTCTGATGGCCGCGTTAGGATTTATGAAAGAGGAGTAGTTTAGTTATGATTAAAAAGTCGGATATTTTTATACTATTGGCAGTAACCATATCCTTTGCAGTTTCAGGATACTTGTGGTTTTCAGGTCAACGAGATGAAGGATTATTCACTGCAGTTTGGGTGCCATCTATCCTTTGTTTTGGTATGTATTTTAAACTTATGGGCATCGTGGGGAAGCTAAAATGACTAGTGGAACATTACTTGTTGTTGCAGGCGTCGTCTTCGCCCTTATGATTACTGGCCTGTTCGTGTCAATGAATGAATTTCTTAAAGTTTCAAACGACCCTTCCACGGTGAAAGGTACTGATAGACCCAGTAGCGACACAGATAGTTAGATAGCGAAGCGTTTTGGTAGCTGCCCAGCGGAGCCACGGTTATACGTGAAGTATCCTTGGCAATCTATTTAGACAATACTCTATCAGCTGTTTTACTGACGGTTTCTTAAACTGTTATGTTTAGTAAAGTGTTAGTTAAATAGGTTTTAAAACACAAAGATCAAAAGGCGCTGGCATGACAACAGTTTTTTATGACGGTAAATGCGGCCTATGCGCTAAGGAGATCAACCATTATAGAAAGATTGCACCAGATGGGAAGTTTCATTGGCAAGACATTACAAAATCAACTGGTGATTTAAACAAGCATGGCATCAGTATCTCCGATGGTTTAAAACTGCTTCACGCGCTCGATGATAGTGACAGACTGCATATCGGTGTAGACGCCTTCATTTTAATTTGGACGCAACTACCACGTTGGAAAGTGCTTGCATTGATAGTTTCTTTGCCGATTATTCGACAGATAGTAAATATTACGTATCGAGCGTTCGCGAACTGGCGTTTTAAACGCCTTAAACACTGCCAGATGACTGAAAAACAGGAGCAAGTAATATGAAATTAGTAGGTAGTGATACAGCTTTTTCAGCCAGTAATAAGATACTTAATTTATGAAAAAGAAATGGATTATTATTTTATCGGTTGTTTCAATCATTCTGTTGGCTTTTGTAATGATGGGGCCTTTAATGAGTAATGTCGAGGAGCCGATTTATCAGGTGATAACATCTGAAGGGCGTATCGATATACGGCAATACCCGCCCATGATCATCGCAGAGGTTAAAGTGGAAGGTAAGCGCGAGGAAGCAATTGGTGGAGGCTTTAGAGTTTTAGCAGACTACATTTTTGGAAATAACATAGTTCAACAAGAAATCGCGATGACAGCGCCAGTACAGCAGCAAAATAGTGAAAAAATTGCTATGACCGCGCCTGTACAACAACAATCAGAAAATGGGCTATGGAAGATCAGCTTTGTGATGCCTTCGGAATATCGATTAGAGACACTTCCCAAGCCCATTAATAAGGCGGTGACGCTTAAAGAAGTTCCGGGGGAAAGTTACGTTGCGATCCGTTTTTCCGGACTGAATTCTAATAAAAATATTACACAGTATGAAAAGGAGCTTATGCAGTATGTGGCAACAAACCAGATTAAGACAGTGGGCTCACTAAAATATGCTTTCTATAATCCACCATGGACACTACCTTTTATGAGGCGAAATGAACTCATGTTTGAGGTTGAAAATATACCTCAGGACGTTGGAGGTTAAATACTAATCAGGCAGGGTGGATGACTGCTTATTGCCCAAAGCGGTCATTCGCGGAAGCCTTTGTGAATAGCTTCTATTACCCCGACTGCCAACTTAGCGACTACTAGGCATGGAGGCAAAGTCGAATACCTGCCATTCGTTTAGCTCTGAATAAAAATGCTGGTGAAGAGTTATTTGATACCATCAACCCGATGACGAAACGTAAAAATATATTGGTTACCGGTGGAACGGGATTCATCGGTAGTACTTTGACTCAATACTTGGTTGAACTTGGGTATCATGTCACCGTCCTGACACGAACGTCTCAGGAAGGCAGAATTAATACAGCTCAAATTGATTTTGTGTCTTCTCTGAATGTCCTTGGTAATAGCGATTGGTATGGAGTTGTCAATCTCGCCGGCGAACCCCTCAACCGAGCACGCTGGTCAGTTAAGCAAAAAGAACTAATTATCAATAGTAGATTTGCTCTCACACGTAGGCTCAATAAATGGATTCGAGAGCTCAAGAAACCACCAAACGTTTTAATATCAGGATCAGCAATTGGCTGGTATGGTCATTGGGGCAACGAGTGTCTGGATGAGGACAGCCAAAGTCATGAAGGGTTTTCCCACGAGCTTTGTAAAGCATGGGAAAGTGCAGCTAACGAAGCAGCTGATCTGGTTCCCCGTATCTGTATCGTTCGATTAGGGATCGTTCTCTGGAGCAATGGCGGCTCATTACCAGCCATGCTACTTCCTGCAAAGCTTGGTTTAGGTGGCCCCATGGGGCATGGTGCGCAATGGTGGTCATGGATTCATATAGAAGATACGGTGCGAGGCATCGCCATGCTTCTCGAGAACCCGCAAACCAACGGTGTATTCAATCTCACAGCACCAAACCCTGTCACTCAGAAGACTTTTGCACGTACTATGGGGAAACAACTAAACCGCCCAGCAGTTCTGCCCTTACCAGGGTTTATTGCGACATTGATGATGGGCGAATTTGCTGAAGAGGTACTTCTGAAAGGACAGCGCGTGCTGCCTAAAAATTTGCTAGACGCCGGCTTTAAATTTAATTACCCGGATTTAGTAGATGCACTCCGTCAGTCGATTTAGGCAGGTGATCCAACTTACGACACTCTTCGTATTAATAGGGTGAATATATTTATACTTGATTACGATGTAGATCAATGTGCGAAGCATCATTGTGATCAACACGTTAGCAAAATGATTTTAGAGAGTGCACAGTTGTTGTGTACCGCTCTAAACAAGCAGGGATATACTACCCCCTACCGCTCAACACATACCCAGCATCCCTGCACTATCTGGGCAGGTGATTCATATGATAACTTTCAATGGCTTGTGAACCTTAGCATTGCATTGAACGATGAATATCGTTGGCGTTATAACAAAGAAAACGACCATGCATCGATAAAGGTGATTAGGAATATTGAACAATACCGATTCCCTTCTAAGGGGCTTACACCCTTTGTACAAGCTATGCCCAACCAATACAAAGTTCCAAACGATCCGGTCGAAGCATATCGATGCTTTTATCGTGCTGAAAAATCTGCCTTTGCAAAATGGACAAAACGTGACGTTCCAGATTGGTTTTTACCCCTTAAAAAGTGTGAGACGTTGCAAACTTGAATACTCTTGTCATAGGTGGCTCAGGAGGTCTTGGGTTAGCGCTTACTAAATTATTTTGTGGTTCGCCGGATATTGCGAGTGTTACAGCGACCTATCGAACTCACCAACCGACGTTCCACGCAGATAAGCTAAACTGGGTACAGCTTGACATTACCGACGAAGAATCAGTAGTAAAACTCTTCGAAAAATGTCCGGACTTAACCTATATAATTAATGCAGTGGGGCTCTTGCACTCCGCTGGAAGTAATCCGGAAAAGGCCATTACTCAATTTGAGCCAGATTTTTTTATCGATAATATTCGTGTGAATACATTGTCAACGCTCTTAATCGCAAAACATGCTCATCAATCCTTGAAGAAGGCTCCGAGAAGTGTGCTTGCTGTGTTGTCTGCTCGCGTGGGTTCCATATCCGACAATCGCGCAGGAGGTTGGTATAGTTATCGTTGTTCCAAAGCAGCACTCAATATGGCAGTGAAAACATTGAGTATCGAAGGGAAACGTACATTACCAAACTGTGCCGTTGTAGCCCTACATCCCGGCACGGTAAAAACTCAGCTTTCTGCGCCTTTTAGGAATCGCATACCTGATTCAAAGCTATTTACACCTGAGCAGTCGGCTCGCTGGTTAGTCGAAATTATTAGCCGTCTTGAACCTAAAGATACGGGCGAATTTATCGCATTTGATGGAAGTAAGATTGAATGGTAGCAATACTAAAATTACACGGATCACATTGTAGTGAT
>Ga0209631_10007533_pt1 | contig 10892 bp, 6 predicted proteins | sample COG_08_FD_184752 | JGI IMG/M metagenome (GOLD analysis project Ga0209631, IMG submission 184752) | Pelagic Microbial community sample from North Sea - COGITO 998_met_08 (SPAdes) (version 2) | ecosystem: Environmental > Aquatic > Marine > Neritic zone/Coastal water | place: Helgoland, sampling...
GGGGCCGGGGCTCGGGCGCGAGGGACACCCGCGCAGCCGCGGCCGCATCACGCGTATACCACGAGCGGCGGCGGGAGGGTTGAACGCACCTGACGCGTGCGTGGTGACGGTGCACCCGCGTCCGAACTTGGGCTGACGAGCACCAATCGTGGTGCGGGTCGTCCCGACGGGAAGGACGGCGCGGGACATGCGCGCCGCCTGGGGACGCGCCCGGGTCTGGACGCCACCGCGGGCCGCCCGGACGGTGGTGACGGGTCCACAAAAGGCGGGAAGCGACATCGAACGCGTGGTGACACTCATCGATGCACGCGCGGCTCGGTCTGATCGCACGCTGCACCGGATAACGACAGGTCAAACCCACGACAACTTTGTGGCGCCGAGTCAAAAAGGCACCCGCGGATCTCATCGTTGACAACACACTTCCGTGGGCGTCGAGATGGTGGAAGTCGTCAATCTCCTCAGCGACAGCGACGAGGACGAGGAAGATGTCCGGCCCGCGGAGTCCCCACTCGTCGTGAGGGACGACCCGCCGGGCGTGACGGGGCGACCTTCGGCGGGCGGCGTTCGTGCCAGATCGGACAACAACAGCGCATCGGGCTCGGACATCAGCGACGGCGGGTTCGTCCCGGCCCCGCCCAAACCCCGGCCGGCCGTCGGAGGCCGGTCCGCGGCGGAGAGGATCTTACTCGGCGTCGACGTGAGGCCCCCGATGCCCCCGCGGCCGTCGTCGAGGCGCGTGTCGGACGAGGGCGGCGCGGACTACTCGGACGACTCACCCATCATGATGTCGATGAGCCAGAGCGATCGCGCCCGGCTCGACAAGGCGCAGGAACGCGAGCGCACGCGCCAGCGTAAAGCGACGGAGAAGGAACACGAACGCCAACGCAAAGCCACGGATAAAGCCACGGACAAGGCGAACAAAGAAGCCGCCAAGGAACGCGCCAAGGCTGACAAAGCCGCGGACAAACGCACGCAACAGCGCGCGTCGGGGAAACACAAGATGCGAGAGATCACCTGCGTCTGGGACACCCGACTGGGAACCATGGGAAAAGACTTCGGGTACATGCTCCGCGCCCAGCTCAAGATGGGCGTCAACACCAACGGGAAGGTACACGAGTGCCTCAACGTGTCGCAGATGCTGCCGGTGGAGCGCTCGGTGACGTGGCGGTACCACGAGCCGTCCGACGAGCCGCGCGGGTTCCGAGTCACCGGCTTAACCGCCGACGTCAGCGACGGATGCGGCTTTACACTGGTGTACGTACCGGGCGAAGATTTCGTGGAGATGGCGTGGAAGGACCATGCCGCGGCGGTGGAGGCTGGGGTATGGGACGGCGACCGCGACGCGCCCGAACCGGCGGGCGGGCTGCGGTCCACCCTCCGCTCGTTCAAAACCAAACTTCAATCACACGGTTCCAATCACACGCTGTCGCTGTTAGTCACGAACGTCGAGGGCGCGTGCACCCTGCGCGAACGACGTGACTTTCGCACCAACGGCGCCGTCGCCGGGTTCGCTAAGGCGCCCATCGAGAACGCGTTGGCGAGGATATACGCGCGGGTGTACGTGGACGTGAGGCTGACGTCCGCGCCCGACGTCAAGATGGCGTGTGACCACGTGGTCAACATGCACCGCGCGTGGGCGGAGAAGCCGTACGTTGCGGAGACCACCGTTCTGTCCATCCTGGGCCACAACGGCGGGAAAGGCACCGCCGCGGTGCAGGCTGCGCTCGAAGCGGCGTTCGTCGCGGGCAAGAGCGCCGCGCCCGACGGGACGATACACGAGAGCCAGGCGTTGGATTCGCAGTTTTCGCAGGACGTCGACGCGGGCTTCGGGCACGGCGCCGGCCCGGGGATCCGGCGGAAGAAATCGCCCGCGCAGGTGTGGGCGTCGGCGCTGATGAAGATCCCGAGGCTCGCGGAGAAGGAGGCGATCGCCATCGTCAAGCGGTACCCGACGATGGCGGCGTTGATGGCGGCGTACGAGGACCCGAGCGTGTCCGAGGCGGAGAAGAAGAAACTGCTCAAAGGGCTGGACTGCGTGGGAACCCACGCGGGGGCGACGTCTCGGAAGGTTGGGGACGTGATCAGCGCGAGGGTGTACGAGATGTTCAGGCCGCGGGATGATGACGACGTCGGGGACCAGCTCGTCGCGCCGGTGACAGATTACCGATACAAATAGCACGACACATGGGACTAGCACGACGCGACACGACGCGGACGTTTCATCAAAGAATTAGATTTGATCAAGACTCTTACGCCTGGAGCGCCTCTTCCACGGGGACGGGCTCGTTGGACACCTGGATGGTGCACCCGGGCCGCGGTCCGTACTTCTTCCAGTACCCCGCGCTGAGCTTGGCGCCGTTCTCCTTGAGGAAGTCGTCCGGGACGGGCACGCCGGTGGGCTGCGCCGAGCAGTAAGGCCGGGCGCCGGGCTTGGCGAGGTACTGCTGGTGGTAATCCTCGGCGTAGTAGTACACGCAGTTGTCGCCCGGTCCGTTCATCTCGGAGGTGATGTCCCGTGTGGTGACCCCCGCCGCCTTGAGCGCGGCGCCGTACACCTCCGCGCTCTTCTTCGCCTGCTCGAGCTGCGTCTTGGTGGAGCAGTAGATGCCGCTGCGGTACTGGGTACCGGCGTCGTTGCCCTGCCTCATGCCTTGCGTGGGATCGTGGCAGGTCCAGTGCATGGCGAGTAGGTCGGTGAAGGAGATGAGCGTGGGATCCCAGGCCACCTGGACCGCCTCGGTGTGACCGGTCTGACCGCTGCACACTTCTTCGTACGTGGGGTTCTGGGTGTACCCCGCGCAGTAACCCACGGAGGTTGAGTACACGCCCGGGACGCGCCAGAACATCTTCTCGGTGCCCCAGAAGCATCCGGTGGCGAAGACGCAGGTCTCGAGGTTATCGGGGAATGGTTCCTTGATGGGGTTGCCGAGGACGAAGTGCTTGTTGGTGACCTTCATCTCCTGCTGGCGGCCGGGGAGGGCCTTGTCCTCGGCGATCAGAGCGTCCTTCTTGCCACCTCCGAGCATCGCCAGCAGCTGATCCATCATGTCCTGTTCCTCCTTGGAAGCCTTTGTGACGACGGAGGATCGGTGGATACCGCGTGAGACGGGGGTGTGGGCGGCGCGGTGCTGGACGGCGCGGCGGACGCGGGGAACGACGGCGGAGACGGCGCGCTGAGTAGCGGCGGCAGATATCATGACGAGGCGTGCGGCCGCGTGTGACGAAGTGGCGCCGGGGATAAGGCGAGAGATCTCAATCGACGTGGCACCGACAGGATTTTCGATGCGTCGAGGCGTCGCCAAAAAGTAAGATTACTCGGCCATCGATGTCAACCCTAACGTCACAGATCGGCGCGCTCGACACGGTATGTTGGACAACAAGTACCACTGGAGCGCGGTGGCGGGGTTCTTGGTCGTGTTCCACGCGTGCTACAGCGTCATCGCGTACAGGAACGACCTGAAGATCGCGGGCGACGAGTTCGAGGGTGTGCCGTTCCTCGTCGTGATCGAGTGCCTGATCGGGTTCGGGGCGTGCGCGTGGGGCGCCGTCGGGTTCGCCGGGGAGCTCGTGCCCATCAAGGCGGAGCCGGTAGAGCTGCCGCCGGTGACGATGGAGAAGAGCGATGATTTCATGACGTTCACGCACCGCGGGAGGGCGCTCAACCCGCCGGGAAAGCGCGCGTGAAGGAAGGGCACCGTAATATTTCACACTAGCGTTGTAAAATGAGCACCCACACTTTTAGAACCAAGACTGGCCGAAGCTCGAGCCACCGGGACCCACAATCTCCGGCGAGCTCATCGTCACCTCCACGATCACGGGCGCCACCATGTTGTTTCGTCCGGGACCAACCGTCGTGTCCAGCTGCGCGTACGCCCTCTCCTCGAGGTACACACGGCCGAGAGACCCGTTCACTTTCGCCTCGACGCAAGCCACGCCGTCGCCGTCCACAGCGCCCTCGGGGCACCGCCTCGCGATCTGCACCACGTACATCGACGACGCATCCGTGGGGTCCACACCCGCGAGCTGGCTCCATCGTGCCGCCGTGCCCGCGAACGCTGAGTCGGTAAAGGAGGCCACGAGAGAGCGGCGGCCTTCACCGGCGGCGGACACGTCGCGGGTGAACGCGAATAAATCCGCCGAGTGTCCGTTGCCAGCCGCCGCGTGATTGACGCCGACGATGAACACCCGCCTCGAGCCGTCCGGATTAAGCGTGAAGTCCGGACCTTCGACGTACGTCATGTCGCCGACGTCGTCGTCGGCGGAGTGACCCGTGTGAGGAACGTGGAGCGGGGAAGTCGAGACCTTCGCGGAGACTCGCGACTTTCCGTCTAAATCGCCAAACGATTCAGCGATTTTCGCCGCCACGGCTTCCACCGCCGGCTTCAAACCCCGTTCATCGCGTGTCTTCTTCGCGATGGTCACCGCGCGTGGGAACTCGCCGGGGTGGTGGTCGTGCCCGCTTCCTAGCCAGTCCATGGCGTGAAACGGGTCGAACGCCAGCGTCGGTTCGCGCGGGGTCAGTCGAAGGACGACGAAAGGCGGGGACTCGGCGTAGGCGTTCCAGTCAGTCGCGTTGGACGGCGCCGCGTCGCGAAACAGCACCGCGTGCGTGTGCTCATCCGTGTGCGTGTTGGGTGAGTCCAGGCCGTACGGGTTCACGGCGGTCATGTTGATCACGCCGGTAGCCTCCAGTGCGTCCATCGCCACGCTCATCGTGTGCCGCGATCGTCCGACGAGCACGGCGAAGGGCTGCCCGGAGCATTCCATCTCGTCGTTACGCACCACCGCGCGCGCGTCGTTGGCGTACCAGTTGGAGCTCACCTTAGCCGCGACGGTGGCGAGCCTCGTGTATCGTACCGCGGGCGTGGTCGCCGGATCGTTCGTCGATGGACCGACGCCGTAGGAGAGGGAGTCGCCCAGTGGTGTGAAGTGCGTTTGAACCTCGTTTCCGTTGTACGTTCGGTAGAGGTGCGGGGTTATGCCGAAATACCTGGACGGCGGGGGCGTGCACCCGAGAACGAGGGCGACGTCCCTGAACCCGAGGTTGAGCTCGCAGCTGAGGTGCTCGCCGTCGGGGACGGGGACGACGGTCGCGTCGGAGGGCGAGACGCTCGCGAGGGAGAGGTCGGGGAAGACGTCGGATCGGTCTCGCGCCGGTCGGGGCGCGCTCGTTTCGTGAGGGATGGAGCCGACGGTGGTGGCGTCGGTGGCGAGGACGGCGGTGTCGATGAGCGGGTCGGTGTTCGAGGACGAGGCGCGCTCCCACGCGCGCTCCCACGCGCGCTCCCGGTCGCCCTTTGTCGGCTGCGAGTGGAAAGAGGGTGGGGTCACATCAGCTTTTGTTATCACGTCGTCGTCGTTTCTTGTCAGTGAAGGGGGTGAAGAGAGGGCGCGCACCAGCATGGGACAGCCGTACGCGCTCGCGGAGCTGACATGGTGGCAATCCTCGCAGTCGAGCGGCGCGTCGTCGTGCTTCGTGAACCACATAGCCCCGCGAGACGTGTCGAACCCGGCGCGGTCGAAGATTTTTTGCAGGTGCCCCGCAGACGCCTCGCGATACGCGCGGTGCGAGAAGGGACACGTGCCCAGAGTGGGCGACGCGGCCGCCGCGGCCCTGATGCGGGTCAGCAGCATGACCGCCGCGGTGATCGCGTGAAGGCGCGATACGGCGCCGTTGTAGCGCGTCGCGTCCGCCATGCTCGTTCGTTCGACAACGGAGCACGCGAGGCGAGTTGTGTGGACAAAAGACGGGACGTCTAAGACGGGGACGCCTTTTGCCACGACGCCTCGGGGAGTCGAGGAGTCGCGATGAAAGTCACGCGATGGATATTAAAATTGGACGACGTGGCGTGTTGACGGTTCGAACATGAGTGATGAGTGCCTGTTCATATTTCAAGCTTTGAGGTAAAAAATGGTCATGTCGATGCATGCACAGCGAGCGGCGTGATTTGTAGTCTACCTTCGCACCTTCGAGGTACGTCGGAATGAGCGGTCGCCCCGTCGTCAACCTCTTTAGTCGAGATCGTCAGCCTTGGGGGCATCCTCGGGCGCACCCTCGCCGTCCTCCTCCATGGGCGCAGCCTCGCCGTCGGCGTCAGCCGCGGGCGCGGGCTCGGCGGCGGGCTCCGGCGCCGGCGGCTTGGGCTTGGGCCTGGACATGATCGGATTCGCGAACCGCTCCAGGGCCGCGAGCTTCTTGTCGACATCCACGGAGAGCAGGACGGGGTCCTGGGTCTTAGCGACCGCCGCCTGAAGCCCTTGCTTCTCGGCGAGCCAGTCCAGCGCCGCCTGCGCCTCGGATTTGACCTTGTCGAGGTCACCCGCGTCGATGTGCTCGTGCGCCGCGTCGGGCGCGGCGGCGGCGAGGAGGGCGGACGCCTTGGCCTGGAGAAGCGCGCACGCCCCGGGCCTGGTGCTCTCCTCGCTCGCGCGCAGCTCGATCGGGTCGCCGATCGCCTTGAGCTCCTCCAGCTTGGCGTTGTAGACACCCTTGGTCTCGTCCTCGCCGTCTTCGTAGAGCCAGTCCTCCGTGGCGCTGAGTAGGGCGTTGAAGGACTCCGCCGTGTCGGGCGCGACGAATTCCGCGAGGGCTCCAGTCACCTTGGACCTCATGCCGTACACGTACTCCTCCACCGCGTTCTTGCGCTCCTTGGTCTCCTCCATCACGCGGTCCTGCAGCGCCATCTCGAACTCCTCGTTGACGAACTGCTCGAGGACCGCGGGTGGCAAGCCGCCGACGGTGGAGGACACCGGGACGTCAATTTTCTTAACCTTCTTCTTCTTCTCCGGCGCGGGGGCGGCGGCGTCCGTCTCCATGGGCTTCTCGCCGTTGGGATCCCCCGGCGCGGTGTTCTCGCCGTTCTCGGCGGGCGGCGCGTCCGTGTCCATGGGCGCCTCGGCCGCGGGCGCGGGCTCGGGAACGGGCGCGGGGACCTCCTCCTCGATCTCCTCGACGGCTTGCGCGGACTCGACGGAGACGAGGCCGTTGAGGTTGAGGCGAACCTTAACCTTGAGCTTGGTCTTGCCGTCGTCCGAGTTGGTGGTCGGGATGGGACCGACGTCGAAGGACCCGATCTGCGTGATGGCGTTGGGCGGGAGGAGCGTGGGGGTGGTGTACTTGGCCTGGAGCGTGAATGTCTCGTCGCGGAAGAAGGTCATCATCTTAGTGGACGGCACCGCGTTGTTGCGCTCGAAGAGTTCCATATCCTTCACCTCGCCGCCGTCAGCCTGCCACTGGAAGGAGACGGGGTAAGGGAAGGAGTCCACAACCTCGAACTCGCGCACGCGGAACTGCGGGGACAGCATGGCGCCCTGGAGCGCGCAGCCGCGCGCGACGCACTCGGAGGCGTTGAGGGTCCTGGAGCAGGGCTGCTTGAAGAAAGCCTCGAGCTGCGAGGAGATGAAGGGCATGCGCGCCGCGTTGCCGACGAGCTCGACGGACTTGATGTCGTCGGGGATCATGCCAGCCTCGGACATGGCCTTCTTGACGGGCTCCATCATGCGGTCGAGGAGATCGGAGGACAGCTCCTCCATCTTCTCGCGGGTCATCTTCGACGAGACGTCCGTGTCGTCCATGATGCACTCGATGTTAATCGGCGCCTCGGGGTTGGCGGAGATCACCTTCTTCATCTTCTCCACCGCGGTGCGGAGCCTGTGCTGCGCGCGCGCGTTGGTCTTGATGTCGATCTTCTTGGAAGCCTTGAACTCCTCGCAGAAGTGGTCCATCATCGTCTGGTCGAAGGACGAACCGCCGAGGTTGCGGTCGTACCCGGTGGCCAGAACCTTGAGCTGCGACTTCGTGAACCTCACAACGCAAACCTGCATGGCGGAAGCGCCGACGTCGACGAACACCACGTTGTGGGGATCATCCCCAAACTCCGCCGTCTTGAAGATACCGTACGCCAGCGCCGTCGCGGTGGTCTCGTGCATCAGACGCATGACGTTGAGGCCCGCGATTGAAGCCGCGTCGAGCATCGCCCTTCGCTGGGCGTCGGTGAAAAAGACTGGGACGGAGATGACGCTGTCGGTCACCTTGGCGCCGTGGTCCGCCTCGGCGATCGTCTTGAGGTCGCTCAGGATCATCGCGACGAGCCGCTCGGGGGTGAACGTCTTCTGCTCGTTGAGGTAGTTGACGGTGATGAGGATCTCGTCGTTGGCGCCGGCGGCGATGGGGAAGAGCAGGTCGGGGACGAGCGCCTGCACCTCGGGATCGGAGAACCTGAGGCCGATGAGGCGCTTGAGCTGAACGATGGTGTTCTTGGGCTGCATGTTGATCTTGTCCGCGGCGGCGCAGCCGATGTAGCGCTGTGGTTGGACGGAAAAGACAGGGGAAACGGTCGAGGTCAGCGGCGGTCCCGTTCGGGTGGTCGGGTGGAAAAAACGGCGGCAGTGGGCGCGGCGGCAAACGTGAAGTCCGGTGGGAGCCGGAGGGTCGGCGGCGGGAGACGCGCGTGAACGCGGGCGATCACGACGCGCCGCGGGCGCGCGCTCGCCTCCCCACTCGCCCGACGTGCGATATCTTCCATCACCGCCGCGCTCGTGTACTCGAACGCGACCCACCGACGCGGGGCGGCGGCGGTAACGCGCGCGATCTCAGATCGCGATGAAGCCTGAGGAAGGCGCCGTCCGCGCGCGACGATTGGAAAAAATGGGCAGCCGCGCGCGCGATCGCGTGAACCTGGACGCACCTGCTTATCGCCGAAGTTGACCATCGACGGGGTCTCGCGCTTGGACTCGGTGTTGAGCACGACGTCGATGCCCTTGCGCCTGGCGAGCGCCACCACGGAGTTGACGCTGCCGAAGTCGAGGCCGACGACGCTCATCTTTCCGCTGTTCTTTTAGAGATGGATGCGACTGTTCGCTGTGTGAAAGGCGCTCGGTCCCTGGAAGCTGGCGACTGCGCTAGCTCCGCGTGTGTGTGTGTCGGAGTGAGGTCTCTCGCGTCTACGTGAAGTAAGACGTGAAGAGGTCAGGCTCGGCCGCGGTTGGTCGTGCCCGGTGACTGCTAAAGTGAAGGGACGCGCGAGCGACAAACTCTTTTCGCCGCCAGTTCGTGCAACGGAGGGCTCACAGAGCAGCAGAGCTTTTGCCCGTGCGAACTCGGTTAACCTGGAATGGGCCCAAGTTCGCAAAGGGCAAAAAGTGATAAAAATCAGTTGGACGTTTGGAGACGGAAGAGGCCAAGACCTCGCGCTCGATCGGTCACAGAGTCCGCGTCGGCGAGAGTATCGACCGTCGCGTTTCGTCCTCTCGGCAGCAGGTACGTCCGCGTTCGGATCGTGTACACCCCGTTCCGTGTCGATGATCCCTCCCCGTCGCCGCGTACCCGTCCCGGGACGCGGGCGACCCGCTGGGGTTTCGCCCCAAGATTCCCTCGATATTATTGAGATTTCGATGACGCGTCTCCCTTCGGCTTCGCCACGACTGACGCGCTGACCTTCCCCGCCCCGCACTCCGTGAAACCCCAGGACACACTAAACGCACAGGTGGTGAGATGTCAGCGATGGCGTCCGCCTCCGGCATCAACGGTGAGCCCCCGACTCGAGACGCGACGCGGGCGCCACCCCGATCGGCCCCCCGCGAGATTCTAATTCCGAGATATTCCGGGCGGCGCTTTTTCCCAAACGGCGTCCAACGACGCCTTCCCGCTGACCTCCCGTACCCGCGCCTTTCCACCCACAGCCTTCGTCGGGTTCAGGCCCACGAACGACGTGAAGCGCGCCTCCCGCGTGCGCGCCTCCGTCGCGCGCCGCGTCGCCAACCCCATCGTCGCCGTCGCCACCCCGACGGGGAAGAAGTCCGCCAACGAGGGCGAGAAGAACTGGTCCAAGGTTGAGTACATCAAGGAAAACTCCGACTTTCTCCGCCACCCGCTCATCGAGCAGCTCGCCACCGAGGACACCTTCATCTCCGAAGATGCCGCGCAGCTGTACAAGTTCCACGGCGGGTACCAGCAGGATGACCGCGAGAAGCGAGCCTTCGGCGCCGGCAAGTTTTACCAGTTCATGATGCGAACCAAGCAGCCCGCGGGTACCGTCCCTAACAAGCTCTACCTCACCATGGACGACCTCGCGGACTCCCACGGCAACGGCACGCTCCGCCTGACCACCCGCCAGACGTACCAGCTTCACGGTATCCTCAAGACGGACCTCAAGGCTACGTTCCAGGCGGTGATTAAGAACATGGGCAGTACCCTTGGCGCGTGCGGAGACATCAACCGTAACGTCATGGCGTCCCCCGCGCCTTACGCCAAGAACTTCAAGCCCGAGTATTTCATCGCGCAGGATCTGGCGAAGGACCTCGGTGACTTGCTCGCCCCCCAATCGGGTGCCTACTACGACGTCTGGCTCGACGGTGAGCAGGTGCTGACGGTGGAGAAGCCGGAGGTTGTCGCGGCGCGAAACGACAACAGGTTCGGGACCAACTTTGAGGGATCCCCCGAGCCCATCTACGGCACCCAGTTCCTTCCCCGCAAGTTCAAGATTGGCATCACCGTCCCCGGGGATAACCACATCGATTTCCTCACCAACGACATCGGCATCTGCGTCGTCATGAAGAACGGGGAGCACGTGGGGTACAACGTCTACGCGGGCGGCGGCATGGGCCGCTCGCACCGCAACAACGACACCTTCCCACGGCTCGCGTCCGAGCTCGGGTTCGTCGGCGTGGATGACATCCTCTACGCGGTCAAGGCGATCGCCTGCGCCCAGCGCGACTACGGCCGCCGCGACGACCGAAAGCAATCCCGCCTCAAGTACCTCATCCACTCCTGGGGCGTGGAGAAGTTCAAGGCTGTCACGGAGCAGTACATGGGCAAGGCTTTCCAGCCCCTCGCCGATCTCCCGCCGTTCACCATGCCCACCTACCACGGGTGGAACGAGCAAGGCGACGGA
>Ga0209631_10007537_pt1 | contig 10880 bp, 9 predicted proteins | sample COG_08_FD_184752 | JGI IMG/M metagenome (GOLD analysis project Ga0209631, IMG submission 184752) | Pelagic Microbial community sample from North Sea - COGITO 998_met_08 (SPAdes) (version 2) | ecosystem: Environmental > Aquatic > Marine > Neritic zone/Coastal water | place: Helgoland, sampling...
GAATGGTCTATTACGACAACGGAAATGAAAGTACAACAAGTGTTTCTCAAGTATTATTATAAATAGTTTACTCGTGAACGATGGTTTAAATTCGACCGTACATACTTTCATTTTCGTTGTCATAATATATTACCATATTTTATATATTATTATTATTTTTCGAAACCTGCTTATTATTACGAAACCGTACGAAGGTATAATTTATTATTTAAGTCCGAAACATATATATGTTGCGAAGATTAATCATACCTTCGTGTTGAAATCCTGTTCGGTGTTGAGGACAGTCTGTGATTGAGGGCGCTGAAGTTTGAGAAAGGTATCTGCAAGAAACGAAGCAGTCCTCCATACCTGAGGACCGCGGCTATTTCGAAAATAGGTCGGCATTCCGATAAATGATCCAGGACATTGGCTCTGGACAGCTTATCCAGGTGCGTTTGACCGGCATGTTGCCTTTCTCTTTTCCTGAAACTTTTGGCCGGAGAGGAGTTCAAACGTTTCGTGGCGTCGTCCGATGAAACGAAATGGGAACTGACCAATCAGGAAGCTGGCTGGAGGATATTTCAAACGCGCTCGCAATTCCGAGGTGTTGGTAGCACTCCCCCGCACATCTCATTCCAAATGCGAGGCGCAAAGGTATGTTTTTGAACTGTCGTTGCAGCACGTCAGCAGGACAAAGCACCCTAAGAGTCCCAGTTTTTCAGGGTGTCGGCATAGTTTTGACGCAGCCTGAGCAAGTTTTCCAACGGTTGATGGACGTTGGAGACAATCGCTTGGAATGGGATACGACTTTCGATCGGTGTCTCGTTCCTGAACGTGTTGACAAATTCACAGACATCGTTGAGCTTGCTCAAAAAGAGAAGGTGTTGTTTCGCCGCATAAACTCTGATGACTGTAACCTGTTTCGAAGAACGGCTCGTTTTAGTGACAATTATGGTATAGGGTATTCCACATAAATCGGAAATCAGGAGAGTTTGGTCTCGTGGACCCGATGGCAAATTTATCATAATCATGACAACCCATCTTCACTCCAAGGTGAGAGAACTTTACCGATTTCGATCGCCTGAAAGACTGCGATCCGATGCATCGCTACATCTTCGCCTGATCTGAGTACTTTCAGGTCCTGATTGACTCGTCAAATCTTGAAAGACACATATGCGGAGGTTGGATCCTATCACCACTGAAATTGAGAAGGAGTCATCGCTTCCGACTTGGCATCGTCAATGATCCTTGCCATGCAACTGTTTGTTTAGTTACAAAAGTACTTGTACATCATCAAAATAATCCTCTGCAGCAACACCACCACACAGGTTAAAAGCTTTTGGCCAACACAATGCTAAATATATATCAAGACAAATCTCAAAATAATTTCTGACGCCTAGGAGTGTTCACAAAAACATTATTGCTCAGTGCAAAGCTTGATGACTTGAGGCGATGTTGCCAGCGTTCGCCTGACCAGGTAAAGTCAATGATATCTGCAGGTCTCTGATCAGCCCTGATCTTAACTCTTAGCACTACCGATGTCAGGATCATAGAAATACGTTTGGAACTTTCTCAAAAGATGATGAACCGTATCATAAGAGTGGTCCTCAAAAGTGTGTAGGCACGCAGTCGCTAACCGGATCCCTTGAAAAGGTTTGTACAAGTTGGGATGCAGCTTCGAAGAAATCCTGCGCTTCTGTGATTGTGCTCCATCTCTGCACCTTGTTTTTCTACCCACGGAGTATCATGATGTGCATTATTGTAGGGAGCGTGGCCATTTTTAATCGGGTATAAATCTTCTAACTGTTGGTGTAGTCCTGAAGGGAACAACTTTAGAGTCCGAGGGGCTAACTATCTGCGCGATGGAAAGAAAATTGCAGCGGGAGAACCGATTGCACAGCTAGTTGCAGTGGATTGGTTCGTAGACTTTCAACGCATAGATAACGTGTGCGCAAGGCCAACAGGGACATGCCAAAAGAAAATATTGGTTCGCTCCCATCTTGTATTTCTGATTCTTTCCTCAAGGTTTTCACCAGACGTATTGGCCAACAGGCAGACGAATCAACTGATAAATTTGTCTTTGCTGTCAACATTCAAGTTCCAGGCTCCAGACATTTTTCGATTGTATATTATTATGTCCTGCAATATCCCGTTGATGAGGTCGCCTACACAGCATCAGTACAAACTAACAATTACGGGATTGCTAAAAGCTGTAACTTTGCGCAGAAATCCCTTTTTGGACGATTTATCCATGGAACAAATCAGTTTCGAAATAGTCGCCTCAAACTGATTCCAAATGTTGCCTTGGTAGTGTGTCTGTTGCTGAATTGAGGTATTTCTTTCGTGTCACGCACAGTTATTCGTCTCAGGGGCCATGGGTTGTTCAACGTGCTGTCGGAACTAAGCCTTTGATCGTCGGCAGGGCACTAAAAGTAAGAGTGAACCCGTTTTCATTATCAGATAAAAAGGGCAGAATACTCTGTTCTACAGGTGACATACCACTCTTCTCCGAAATTTATGGAGATAGACATTGATATTGGTAGCAGCACAGTCGCAAACAACATAGTGCGATTTGTTCTTGGGTACGTTGATGTGCAACTTAACAGACGTTTCCAACGCTTACTGAGGTCCACCTTCTTGCAGCTATGTTCGAACTCTCGTGGTTGACATGTGCTTCTTGATCGAGGGAAAAGATGACGACGAGTTACCGGTGCGTCAGCTGCGATTTGAATCCAAGTTGTTGCTGATACATGTACATACTTTTCGATAAGGAGCGTCTGATAGGAACGTCACGAATAGCCCATCTTGAACCAGGTGCAGCTGTCGCGCCGCCGCCTATTGTGTGAACGAAGCTCTGTCGCGTTCTCGTGACAGGTCGCGACAGGTCCTTGTCTAGTGTTCCTAGAGACCGACAGGGACTCCGTGGATTTATCAGGACTGCGAGTGACTATTTCATCACTAGCTTTTAAAAAATCGAAGAAGAAATCATCTTGTTATGGAGTATTTCACGCCGACATGCAGCTCACATCAAATGCAGTTTTTACTTTACTTCGAAACTGATTGAATCATCTTTGAGGCGACTCAAGCGATGGTACTGGCAACTCTACCCTGTGCCCTTCTCAAGCAGGGGTTGGTTGCAGAATACGGAGAGTTTGAGCAACTGGGAAGCCAACTCTTTTGAATTTTGCATGGTAACTTTTGCGGCATCGCGCATGGCATATGCCGCATAAGATACAACTCTTGGTGATTTTCTTGGGAATGGCGAGCTGGTTGATGAGCTTCTTCTCAATCTCTCAATCACTTCTGTGTCACTCGCGTTAGTCTCTAACTTTTTGGCCAAATCGTAAATCTGGCCCTTCAGGAATGCTCTATTCATCTGCATAGAAGTGCGCGAAAGCACGCTTATCCAGTATTCACCCAAAAGCAAATCGAAGAAGGCAGCATCGAGTCCTGACTTAAAAAGTGATAAGCCGAGTGAGTAATATCTGTTTGCATGGGCCCCGAAATCTTCAACTTTATGCAAGGGGATGGTTTGATACTTTGACTGTTTGTCAGACGGCATGTAACCATGCGGATATGTTCGGAATGCACCAATATCAACTTTCTCAGCGATGCAGGTGCGAACGGGGTCCAGTACGATGGCAACGAAAGGTTCGGTGTATTGCTGATTGAGTGTCTGAGTTGAACAGTCAATACCAGACATCCAGCAGCCATAACCAGGATGACTGTGATACCTTAATGTAGGGAGCCAGGTGTCGAGTTTATAAATCAGAGGAAGACCGACGGAGCCATTTTCGACATAAAAATGAAAGAAACAGACAGCCCTACCACCCTATGACGTACTCTCGACGACCAACCGACTTGCTGGACTGCACGAAATCTACCATGTACTCGTAAGCCTCGGCTTGCGCATTGACACGAGTTTCCGTGCCCTCGACTGGAAGCGGAAACGCATCTAATACGACAAATGTATCGTCGATAGTCTTCCCCTGTAACATCCCCATTACTTCAAGGTTAGAGCCAGAGCGGCAGTGCAACGTCATTTTGATTAGCGCAAGTGCTGATACTTGGACATGTTTGAAAAAGTGGGGGTTCCGCGCCCAAGGTTTTTGTTGTTGAGCCGCGGTTTGTTGTACGTCATCGTATCTGTAAAATATAAGATCTTCGGCCCTGAGCCTCAAGTTATTTTCGCAATCGATAGACGGCCCTGGCGTTCTGTTTTTGGTGGCCATACTAAGTAGGCCTTCACTCGCTGACACGCTCGTGTTTGTGGAAGTAAAAAGTGTTTAGCCCTACTTGTATTATTACGAACACGAATCGAATGAAGGTATTCTATATATATATATTTAATATTATGTTATTATGATTATTATATAATTATGATTATTATGATTATTATTCGGCATAGCCGCAAGATAACACATTTCGGAAAATTTTTGACTGAAAAAAATGTCACACTCACCTGGTATCATCTACCAAACGTCACGGTCTATTCGTTCCATACATTGTCGCCAATTTTATTTTTTTAATTCGAAAATATTGGTTAAGCCCTTCATACATTCACCCATTCCAAGGTTTCCCTTTTTTCTTTTAACTCGTAAATCTTGGTTAAGCCTTCACCCACGTCACTGAATCCAAGAGTACCTTTTTCACAAATACTCGATCCAAGTAAGATCTGGTATCGTTAAAACTACATGTATGAGTAATAAGTCATTGTATTTGATTGAATTTTATTTTTATTGGCGCGTTAAGATTGTAATTATATTAATGCATTTTACAATAATCAACCATCTTCCCTCTCAGGCTATGCCGACCCACATGGAGCGAACAACCGTCCTCGTTCGATCCTGTAGAATTATTATTATTATTATATCACGAACGAACGAACGAACGAAATACGAATATCGAAGGTGATTATTGTGGCTAGCTAGCTAGTTTATATTCCTTCGTATTTAATATTACCTGCTGATAACTGACTTGCCCACTTTAATCTGCCGTCCCACTTGCCCCTCAAGGACCTCTACAACAGGCGTTTTTCTTTGTTGTTAACGCCAAGCAGCCAAGCATGGGAGAGGCTTGCATGCTGCACACGGACGGGCACGACGTCGCATGGTCGCTTTTCCTCCGCAGCGTTGTCAGGGCCGAGTTCCGTGCCTACATTGCGGCGCTGCAATCGAATGCAGTGCCGGGCAGCGAGCAGCGAGACCGACTTTTGTTCATTAAATATCCACATCAATGTATGAACGAACCATAGGAATTTTGAAGGTAATAAACAATCAGCATCACCTGGCATTCGAGATACTCGTAGAGCATCGTTGCAGCACCGCGGGTGGGGATTCATGCCTTTACCTGCCGTTGTTTGACCGCATTCATCGGAATCTCAACAATGCCAACAACTCGAAGCTCTTACGACCGTTCAAGGCGGTCGGTATGCGATGAAATAGACGACACTTCCAGATATGTAGATGCGCATGTAAACCACGGTAAAAAATACGCCTTTGGATTTTCACACGATGCCAAGAGCCTACTTCTCTTGTTGCTCCTTTACACGCTGCAAGGCGTCCCAATGGGTTTGAGCGCGAGCATAAGTTTTCTTCTTCAGGAGAGGGGTGCTTCGCTCTCGGACATCGGATACTTTTCTTTATCATCGTGGCCTTTTAGCCTCAAAGTCATATGGGCACCAGTCGTTGACTCAATATACTTCCACTCATTTGGACGACGTCGTTCCTGGGTTCTACCACTACAGGCCCTCGTCGGCCTGACCTTCATATTGACATCAAGCAAAATTAATTATCTGATTAGCGATGAAGGTTCTGATATTAGGTCTCTAACATTTATTTTCTTTTGGATTTACGTTCTTCTGGCTTCCCAAGATATCGCTGTGGATGGCTGGGCGCTCACGTTACTTTCTCGCCAAAACATCGGTCTTGCATCCACATGCAATTCAGTGGGACAAACCACCGGATCTTTTCTCTCCTTCACTATTTTCTTGATTCTACACTCAAACGGCATCATTGGTCTTGATAGCTTCATGTTTTTTTGGGGAGTTATTTTTCTTTCGAGTTCCATAATCGTACTTCTGGCAAGTGAACGTAACTCTGGGCCTCCTATAAAGTCAGTGAAGCATGCTTATGAGCAAGCATTCAATATCTTAAGATTGCCTGCCGTGAAAACTCTTTCAGTTGTTATTTTGACACGTGCTCTAGCCTTCTCAGCCGCAGAAACCCTGACGCAACACAAGCTGCTGGAGCGTGGAATCCCTAAACAGCACTTGGCAATTATATCAGCTTGTATGACGCCTGTAAGTCTCGCAACGCCTTTACTGATTTCCCGCTGGACTGGAAGCTCACGACCGCTAGATTGCGTGGTGCGTACATGGATGTCACGTGCAATTTTAGCTCTCGGGGCATCTGTTGCTGTACTACTTGTACCGTCAGACGAGGGGATCGATCATCGTGTGTCACTAACCTATTATGGCTGCCTGTTACTCTGGTACATAACATACACTTCGTTGAGTACAGTCCATTTTGTATCCTTCATGGCTTTCTTTTCTCGTATAAGCGACACAAGCATTGGAGGAACATACATGACTTTACTGAACACAGTTTCTAATCTAGGACACAAACTTGCAGAAACCAGCATTTTTTTCCTGATTGGTGCAACCAGTTCTAAGCTATGCATTGAGAGCAATATCATAAACATAGCTGATGATCACATCTCCGCGTCACTATGCTCTGACGTAGCTAAGAGAAAGCTGTGTACCTCTCGCGGTGGAAAGTGTGTGAATGATGAAATTCCATTTCACTTCATTGTCATGCTGTCGCCTATTTTGTCTTACTTATGGCTCGTTGTCGCGCGTCAACGCATTGTCAGACTGCAGGATGTAGGGCTAGCGAAGTGGAGTGCGAAATGATGCGCTTGTGCTGCCTGGGAAAGCAAATCAGATGAAAAAGTGAAGTCCCCGGCACTTCTTGATTTCAAATACTAAATAGGCAGGATCAAAGGCTGATCACAGTTCAACTACAACAGCTGCATAGCCTAAGAGTGGGTTTACAAGTACAGTGCCCGACATGTCCTGCGATAGTTATCTAGTTTACTCTGTTCACCATCAACCGAAGATCCTGCACAAATGACTGCGAGTTTGTGATTGTGGTGCCTCCGAGAACAACCGTGAGTCCGTGACCAGATTGGTTTGCGTTCGCTACAAATCTAGCCTCCTCATATGTGACGCCTCCAACAACAAAAACAACAATATGATGTGATTTCCCGTCTTTCGGAGTGACGGCCTCTGCCACATGAGGATAGTCAGCCTCTTTCAGCCTGCCTTTCAAAATGTTGCCAAGTATCGATAGTCAGGGTCGAAACAAATTGCAGGCCTATTGAAACAGCTCATCAGTTCGCTTGTAATGCTGTTCAACTATGTTCTGTAGGCCTTGCCTGCATCAGCAAGGGTTGATGTTGCGTGAAGACTGTTCCAAGGGAGCCAATATTGGAAGCACAAATGGTGTCACGTGTTGTCATTTCAGATAGTTGATGCAGGACGAAACGGGAATACAATTAAATTTTCTCACCATTCTCCGCGCTCTTCAAATCCCCGACCAATTTGGAAGCTCGTGAAAAAAAGTTTTGATTCCCAAACAGACATCTGTGAAAAAAAAATTATCACATGTTCGCAGAGTAAGTGGCAAGTTGAACCTACTCTTTATTGATGGCACCATCCATGATCTGTTTAAATGAAAACAGCAGGCATTAAGCATCTGCATGATAAAAATACAAATGCAAAAAATGAGCTTGCCTTCCCGATGTTTCGTATAAGTTTAAGAGAGAGCTGATCTAGGTCCCGAAGAGTCAGAGCAGCCACGATATCGTCCATCTGGCCATATAAACGTGAATGTTTTGAGAAGTTTAACCTAAAAGCAGTGAAACCTGTCTGCCAGAATCCGCTCCATAACGAAGAATAAATAACAGCGCGAGTTTGAAACATTCGAAGTGTAATATCTGCAAAAAGTCCAAATTTCATTGCTGTTCATATATTGATCTTGACCTAATATTTATTTTACCTTTCTGTCAGCAAGGAGTTCCATCACCAAGTCGAAAGCAAGCATACGATCGGTCCTGGCAATATACAAAGAAACGGCTGAGCGCATACAAGGAATGCGAGGTATTCCTTCGTCTCACCCGCATACAACTTCCTGTTCAGCTTGAGAAACAATCATCAAAGATTTCTCGGTAACTGTCTTGCTGAGCTGCAAGGATGGATTTCATGAAGAGAGAAGGAAGTGTCAGTTTCAAGACATCACATGTATCAGGTGTATGCAAAGTTGCTGTGAACGTTCCTCGCTCATGAGATTCACGTGCTTTGCTACAGATCCTGATTGTTGACGAAACTCAGGGAAACTTTCAATAAATCTGTGCATGTCTTCAATAGATTCTATTTGTTTATTGATCTTTGAAATGGCCTTCATCATCAACATCAAATATTATGTCTATAGAACACAAACATTTTAAATACACGTGTAGACCTGAAAGTCGTCAACCAACTGTTTTACTGCGAGCCCAAGGTCGCCTGAAGCAGTTAAACTAGCGCGTTAGTCATCTAAAGTGTACGCTTGCTGCAAATAGTTCACCATAGTTTGAAAACATGTTTTCTTGATAAAATGAGTCACTTGAGGAGGATATCACAATCTCCTGCTCGAGGAAGAAGGGTCAGGATACCAGATGATAAAGCACGCGCAGGCTTTCAAGTGCACTTGATAGTTAGATGCACATTGAGACCTTCTCATCGTTCTGCGAATCTCGTAAGAGCACTTTGTTGTTCTTTATTCCCAACATTTCATGCACCATTGCCTTAAGACAATAAAAATTTGATCACAATGTTCAAAAGGGCGGCAAGGCAAATGTAGATTGAAGACCTGATATGTCCATTGGGATAGAAGTGGAGTGATAGGATCTTCCATTCTGTCGAGGACGATTAGTTGATAATCTCCAGCTGTTTGCCTGAAGTCAAACAATCCTGGCTCCTATAGTTCACAGCCAAATAAGCGACCAAAATTGACATAATAATTATGGACACACAGCACCTGAACAGACACTAAGCGATATATTTCCTCCGCTATACGCTGACAACGAGATGAACTGGGATGCACGAAAATTGCAACATTAAGAAGTACGCGCAGAGAGAAAGTCACGAAGTTGTCACTTTCATCACCTTCGCTGAAAGCGGATGGTAGGTTTCCATTTCAAACTCAATAGTAACGAGCTGATGCCTTCAACCACATGGTCCAAAGCAGTTATCGTTCGCTGCTCAGGGAAGACATCATTAGTTGTTCTCGAGATAAAATAAGTGGGTTGAAATAATCCCTTACATCAGACAAAAAATAATCTCCCCCAAGTGAAAATTCCAACGAAAACAGGAAGGGGTCGACAGGCACAAAGCTCGCATACAATTCCTGCGACGTGTGAAAGGTGCACGTCATGTGACCAACTCGCCATACTTCATTTATATCATGTATGTACAACTTTCCTGAACTTGCTGCACGACCTCGTGCTCGTCTGAGACTGCTATCATTTGCAGTAGGTTTTCTTTGATCAGATGCGAGAAGACTGCAATATATAAATAACGTAACTTGTGTTAGGTGGCTTCTGCCCATTTCCGCTTTTTCCATGTGATGCAGTGCGCGGAGCAACTCACATAGGTAATATTCACCATATACATGCTGTTTAAGATGTTCACAAAATATCTCGCAGTTTTCCTTCGTAGGTCTTACAAAGCAAACGGCCTACAGAGAAAGGTGCTAATTTCATCAGGCCGTCGATTTTTATGCTTCTGTGGAGCCAAATGACACCGAAATTTCAAAAGTTGTTTGTATCCAGAACGACCTTTAAGTGCTGCATATTTTTTTGTGGAATGTGCTGAAGTTTTTCAACGAGGAACACCTGTGTGCGTGCATTTGCGTCAACTCGTGACCCGAAAATATCGTGAAGACGTATTAAAGGTTGCTACCTCCGCCTGCAAAAGCTCCGTCTGCGAAAATACAACGCTGACGACATTCATCTGAAAAAAAGTTTTGAGTTGATACATTGTTGGCTTTTTCGAAGTCTGTTGCAGTTGAAAGACCGTGAAGTCATCGAGTACGAGGGCCTTCATCCCGACAGAGCAGTCTTTGAGCATCTTTAAGATGTATTTCTTCACCACGGCAGAGACATCGAGGGCCATGTTCGTATATCAAAGTGAGCGAAGACCTTGCACACTTCGAAGGTGCCCCGCGGGTTGTCAAAGAGTACTGCCTTCTCGTAATAAAGTAAGCTTCGTAAGGTTTCGAAGGTACCTGGCACTCCAAGTATTAAATAAGGGGCTAAATAATAGTAAGAATATATAATAATATTAAAAAGATTTAAAAAGCATATTATTAAGATCTTTAATATATTAATATTAATACGAGTTAATAATATAAAGTCACCTTCGTTCGTAGCAAATAACTAACCGATGACCAAGACCATGCACGCACGTGGGGCAGTTGTTCGGCGTACGTTATTATCTTATCAAATATTACATGCATATATTATAAAATATTAAATACGAAGTAATAAGATTAATAAGGTAATATTTTAAAGATCTTATTAATGATAAGATAATTCGTTATTTATTAAATACCTTCGAAGGTATATTAGTTCGTTCGTATATGTATTCTGGATTTCAACCAGCCAGCAGCAGGCAGGTTGCTTGGGCCACCTAACTATTATATTAAAAATACAGATTATAACTTATGATCTGACCACCGTTAACTTTATTTGGAGCTAATAAAGGTACAATTGATTTAATAAAAAAAATATATAATACATACATAATCTTAAGATTTTAATAATTTTACGTAATTTTAAAATACAGCTGTTAGGGGAGA
>Ga0209631_10007540_pt1 | contig 10872 bp, 5 predicted proteins | sample COG_08_FD_184752 | JGI IMG/M metagenome (GOLD analysis project Ga0209631, IMG submission 184752) | Pelagic Microbial community sample from North Sea - COGITO 998_met_08 (SPAdes) (version 2) | ecosystem: Environmental > Aquatic > Marine > Neritic zone/Coastal water | place: Helgoland, sampling...
TTAGCGCCCGCGATGGGGTCCAGCGCGACGAGCGCTTCACGCACCTGCGGCTTGATCTGCGCTTGTGTGTCGTTTCGAATCTGTCCGCCTGTGTCGTTTCGTGTCCTGGACGGTGACCTGGGCGCGGGTGTGTTTTTTGGTTTCGATCCGGACGGCGGCGGACTCGGCGCGAGGTCCAGCGGGCCGACGGGCGACTTCGGCGTTGAACGTTGTTGAACTTTGTTGAACATCGTCGCCGTCCCGTCGCCATCGCCAGGGGAGCGGGGCGTGGCGAACGGGATGGATGATCCGACGCGCGGCTTTGACGTCGGAGTTCCTTCGAAGGCGGTATAATTCGCCTTCGTTTTGGTCGACGGGGTCGTCACCGTTTGCCCGTACGAGGCGATGATCCGCGAGCGATCATCCGCGTTCTCTTCTTCGTCGGAAACGTCGTCGTCTCGGAAGGAAACCTCTGGGGAGAGGTCGCGGATCATGTCGGTCGGGTCGGGCAGCGGCGAGAGATCCGCGCTCACGTCGTCGTCCCATCCGCCTTTGAATCTTTGCTCTGAATCGTTTGCATTCGTCGTCGTCTTGGGTGCGTCCGTCTTGGCGGCGTCCGTCTGCTGCTCGTGGAACCTCGCCTTAAGATTGCGTAGCTCGTCGAGCATGGATGGCACCGCGGCGGCGTCGATGCCGTCGTCCGTCGCATGCATGTTGTTTTTCACCGACGCGGCTCGCATGGACTTGTACGACATCTTACCTTCGAATGGAACCGACATGGCGTTGAACGCGAAGCCGTCGTCGTCGTCCACGGTGACGGCCAGCCGAGTCGTCGAGGGCGGGTTCACGGACGCCAATACATCCGAATTGAATTCAACCCCATCGGAGCCATCCTTCAAAGTTTGACCGAGTTCTTCGTGAACATTCATGCCATCAACCGCAACCGCCGGGGTCGGGGGCAGCCCCGGCGTGGGCGGCAGGTTGCTCCCACCGCCGGCACCCACGTACAACGGCGAGTGCGCGACGTACCGAGCGACGACGGATTCGCGGTCGGGGTCGTCGCGCAGACGATGCCATTCGTCGACCCGCACCGCCGTGGCGCGCTCAATGAGCGGGGTCATGGTGACCGGCGCTAGGTCGGCACCCTCCACGTGTTGGTGTTGGGTGCCGTCGGGTGCCGTCGGGGTTGCCGAGTCACCGCCCACAGCTGTGTTTCCCACAGTTTCGTCGTCGTCGCCGTCGTAGAGCATGCGGAGGACGCCCTTGAGGTACGCCTTGGCTTCGGGATCTTCGTTTTTGCCATCTCCGCCAAGGTCACCCAAGGCGGTCATGAGCGCGGCGCCGATGACGGGCGTGACCGGCGACGGCGCGCCGCCTGTCCCCGGCGTGGGCGCCGCGATGGCCTCGCCCGTCCCACGTTTGGCGTGAAGCGCGCGCATCTGCGAAGACGCCGCGACGGACGCGCGGAGCCCCCGCTCGACGTCGTCCAACGCTCCGCGGATCGATGCGACCAAATCCTCGCCAACCTCCGGGAGCAGCTCGGTCGATGTGTCCGCCTCGTCCTCCTCATTCCGCGCCGTCGATGTGTCGTCCCGGGCGCGCGCGCGCATCGACGCTCCTCGCGCGAGAAGCTCGGAGGGCATCGGGGTCTTCGCCGCGCCGCCCGGGTTAGTAGGCCGCTCGTCCTCGTCCGAGTCCCACACCGAGTCGTCGTTTCTGCTTGGTGCGTCGTCGATTCTCGTCGTCTCGACCGCGGCGGTCGGGACGTGGCCGCCCTCGCCGAGCGGGGTCTCCGGGATCACGCCGGGGCTTCCGCCCGCGGCGAGCTCCGACTCGAACCTAGCGCGCTCCGCCCGCAGCTGGTCCATCTTCGCCTCTCGCTGTGGCGGTCTGACCCGAGTGGAATGGAGGCTTCCAAGGCAAAATAATTTCAAAAAAATTGGAAGACCCATAACCTTCAACTTTTTCCCAGCGAAAACTTTGACACCCCAAAAATTCCGTCTCCAGCCGGCACAACTCTCAGCGCCTCCCCGGAAAGCGGGCAGGCTGAGCGCGCGACGGATTAGCCGTCCCGCGTGCATAGGCGACGCAGCTTCGTGCGTGACGCAGCTTCGGGTGTCCATCCGCGGTACGCGCCGCGCGATACATCCGCGGACCGCGCGACGCTCAGGGTAGAGGACGAGACGAACGCGGGAATTCTGAAGAATCCCCTCAGATCCCGTCAAGACTCGGTGGTGGAGCCCTAGCTCGGAGACGCGCGGTTGACCACGGCGCGAGCGTCGGAGATCTACCGGCGCCGCGTCTCGCGATGGACGTCGACATGAACGACGCGCCCGCGGAAGCCGCGGACGCGATCGTCGTCGAAGACGCGCCGGACGTCGCCGCGTCTCCGAACGCCGGGGGTGAGGATTCACCGGGCTCGCTGGTGCACCAGGGCACGATCATCGACGCCGACATCGCAGAGCCCCATCATCCCGTCGCGCCCGCGTTCGCGGATGAAGCCATCGCGCTGGAGGACGATGCCGTCGTCGCGCCGGCTTCACCGCAATCGGACGAGAACCTCGACGACATCGACGGAGACACGGCGGTGCGTGACGACCCGACCCGATCATCGCCCCCGCCCCCCCGCCTCCCGTCTCCAAAAAAAACACAGCTGTGTTTGCGCACGTCCAGAAAAATAAAAATAAATCATCTCCTGACCTCGCCACCTTCCATGAATCAACCGCAGAGCGAAGCCTCGGAGGATGACCGCGCGGGCTCCGGTGAGGGCGCATCCGGACCCGCGGACGGGACGGTCGGCGATGCCGAAGATGTCGAAGAAGATGCCGAAGAAGAAGAAGGACCCCGGGGCGAGGCGGGTCCGACCGATGAGATTGACATTGACGACGCCCTCGCGGATTTGACACTGGCGCAGAGACAGGAACTAGTCGAACTCGCAAAGTGCGTATGAGTCGGGAGACTCGCACCCCCACCACCCCGCACCCACCCCTGTATTTTACCCGCCGTAACCACCGCCGCTGCTGTACGAATAGTATGATGGACGTTTCACATTTATTTTCCCATGGAGCTTCCGCGAGTGGCGACGGAGTCGTCCCCGAGTGCGGGCGCAGATGAAGCCTCGCCAGTGATGCGAATTAGATTGTACTATCCGAGGCCTCTCTTCTGTGTTCGCGCTTGCGGGTTCGATTCCCGCCGCCGCCGTTTACATCTTGGAGAGATATTGAACTTGAAAACTTTGAGAACTACGTCGGTATCTGGCTCTACATCGTCGTATGAACGCGAGGGCGGCTGCACTCCCCGCGCCGGGGATGTCGCGCCACCTCGGGGATGTCGACGCACAATTGATTTGCATCACTCGAATGACCGAATCGATAGGCACATTAGGCGGCGATCGTGGACGGCCAGCTTCGTGCGTCGTCGCACCGTAAGTAACGCACTCACACCGAACGCGCCGCTCCCGTGGTTCAAACACCATCGGAAACGCGCCGGAGGGAGGGTCTGCTCCAGTGAATGACAGTGAATGAATGTGCCAGTTTCTGAGATGTGATGTTAAAAAAATGCATCTGATGATCCCGCCGAGGTTGTATCTCTCACTGCGCTCGAGACGGCGACGTATTCGACGGAAACAGCGTACAGCGATACCGAGTACATCGCGCACCGTCCGATTCCACCCCGAAAAAGGACCCGCCGATCCCAACGACGTCAGTGTGATGCTCACTCATTTGTGCCAGCCAGAGATGGACACAATTCTCAAAAGTTTTCAAGCGATGCAAATCTCCAAAAAAGATGTGGCGAAAAACCGTGGGAAACTCGATTCTTTTTTCAATCATTGAATTGATTCGACGACTGATTCTACCATCCGTCGACGCAGCCTCAACGCCCGCGCTCACCCCGATTGATTCACCCACTCACACGCCGACGCTGACCCACGCCCCGCCCCCGCATCGCGCCCTCCCTACCCTCCAGGACGTTCCAAGGTACAATCTCAGATGACGACTTGCCCACTTTGGCGGCAAAGTACGAACTGGACCCGCCGCAGGTCGCCGCGGTGGTCGCCAGCATGTGGGCCAAACACCTCGACAGGCCCCTCACGGCCCGGAAAAAGAAGCGCGAGCTCAAGCCCAACAGCCGCTACGACCAGGATTCCATCGCCAACGCGGAGGCTGGCGAGGAAGAAGAAGAAGAGGAGCAAGTCGAGGCGGAGGTCACTCCCATGGACGAGGATCAACACACGCCGCGAGGTACCAAACACCTCGACGACGACGACGAAGACGTCTCCTACGACGAAAAGACCGGCATCAGCGCCGAGGTACGGGTCCAGGTGACGTGCGGGGACATGCGGGGCACCGCGGTGTTACCCGCGGGGTACAAGAAGCAGCAAGAGTACGTGTTGCACTCTGACGGTAAAAAAGTACCGCCGTCTCAGTTTGAACGCGACGCGGGAAAAGGCTCGTGTAAAAACTGGAAGAACAGCGTGATGGTGGTGATGCCGGACGGAAGTGAGGGGCGGACGTTTCGGGTGTGGATGGAGAGCAACGGGTACTTCCCGGTGGGTACCAAGTGGGACGAGTCGGTGGTGAACGCGGCGAGGGCCCTGATGGGGCGGCGAAAAAAAGTGACGAGCTCGACTGGAGCTTCGCACGCGGTCAAGACGCAACCCGCGGCTAAGAAGCCCAAGCCCGCGCCCGCTCAGGCCGCCAAGAAGGTGGAGAAGGCGTCCGCTTCCGTCGAGAAGGTTGCGGAGAAGGCTCCAGTCGAAAAGTCCATATTCGAGGCGCAGCTCGAGAACCTTCTGGACGACGACGGCGGTTTGCGATTGGTGGAGAAGATGCCGAATTTCGTCTGGCTGATGCGCAACGCGATGAAAAACGCCGAGCGTTCGTTGGTGGTGTCCGTGATTCACAGGACGAACGATCGCCGATGCGCCGAGGCGTTCGTCAAGTCCGACGGCATCAAGGTTTTGCACGAGTGGTGCGCGCAGGCCAAGGAGGCGAACAAGAGCAGTTTGGTTCTCAAGATGCTCAAGACGTTTCGGCGGCTTCCAATGACTGTCACCGCGCTGTCCTCCACGGGCCTCGGCAATTTCGTCAACAAGTTACGCAAGTACAAACCCCCTGGCAAGGACAACGACGATCTCACGAAACAGGTCATAGAAGAGGCGGAGCGAGTGAAACTAAAGTGGGTCTCGGTTGTCCGAGCCGAGTCGGAGGCAGCGGACGCCAGAGCCAAGAAGGAATCCGAGGAATCATCCAAACAAAAAGCAGCCGCGAACGCCGCGAACGCCGCAAACAAGCGACCGCTCGTCCCGCAGACCGCCGAGGAGGCTGCGAAGCGCCGCAAGGTTGAACCCACGGGTCCCGCCGCCGGCGCGAGCACGCCGTCGCAGGGCTCCAAGGAGACATCCACGGGTGGGATCAACAAAGCGCCCGCCGCCAAGGTACCCACGGCGACGAAGGTTGGCGTGCCTAAGCCGACGACGACGATCGCGCGGACCGTCACCACGATCGCGCGGCCTACCACGTCGTCCGTGACGTCCTTCGGCGGCGTGAACGTCCGGGGCGTCGCGGCGTATCGCAAGGATCCAACCGCGGGGAAGCTATCCAGCGGCGCCGCGGGTTCCAACAAATCAACCGGCGGCGTCGGGAGCGTGCTGAAGTCCCGGGAACCCGAAAAGAAGAAGGAGTTCTTCACCAAATCGAACTACGCCAAGAAGAAGTCATCCAAGCTCCAGAAGCTCCAGAGTGCTGGGAAACAAGCCCGGGTCGGGATCGGGTGGAAAGCGGACGCCGAGCTCGAGGCGGTTAAGTTTTTCTTTAAGGATGATTTCATCGTCGCGGACAAGTCCGCGGATCCCGCCGAGGAGCGCCGCCGCGCCGCGCAGGAACGACGCGACGCCGCGCGCCAGAAGGAGAAGGAGGAAGAGGAAGACGTGGAGCCCGAGGATGAAGACGAACGCGCCGCGATCGCCAAGGCTCGAGAGCGCCAGCAAAAGGAGAAGGCCGCGGAGCAACGAGCGGCGAACCTCACTCGAGTGCGCCGACTCAACGAGATGAAGGCGACTGGCCGGTGGGTCCAACCGAGGCGCATCGAGTACCCGCCGGGATGGGATATTCACCCGGGACGGGACTCGGGCGAACGCGGGCGGCTTCAGTCGAGGTGGAAAGGTGAATTCGAGGTCAAGTACAGGTCCCCGGATCAAATCCCGGAGTCGCCGCGGGAGGCACCTTTTGGATCGCAAGGATCGTCCGTCGATCCCCCGACGATGATCGAGGTGTCCACCAAACCCCCGCCCAAGGCACCGCCGTCGCACGCGGGGCCGCCGATGAGTGGCGGTGGGTTCAACAACGTTCAACAAAGTTCAACCGCATTCAACCCGCCTTTACCCGGCGGCCCGCCCCCGCCTGGAACGAACCAGCTGCAGTCAATGCTCCAACAGTTTGGGAGCCAAGGAGGAGGTAACCCAGGAGGGAACCCCGGTGGCCAAGGTACGGGCGGGATCGATCAGAGCGCCCTCCAGGCGCTTCTCCAGTCGGTGCAATCGGGCGCGCTCAAGGTTCAGGGTGGACCCGGCAACGGCGGATTGAACGGCGGAGGAATGAACGGCGGAGGACCGCCGCCGTTGCCGCCGGGGGGCGTCCCTCCTAGTTCGTTCGGCGCCCCCCCGCCGCATGCCCCCATGGGCCCGGGGATGGGCAGCCGCGCGTACAACCAAGGCGCGATGCCTCCCGGCTTGGGCGGCGGTCCTGTTGGGGGATCTATACCCAACGGGATCCCCGGTCAGGGCCACACGCACGAGGCGTGGAGGCCGCTGGCGGATGGCGGACAGAAGGGCCCCATGCCGGGCGGGAACGGGATGTGCGCCTTCTTCAACACGCCGAAAGGGTGCTACCACGGCGATAACTGCAGGTTCAGGCACGAGCGCGGAGCCGCGCCGCCGCCGCCCGGCGCCTATCCAAACAGGCGATTCTGAGTGTCTACCGCAGTCGTCGGCGTGAATGTGCGGCGCTGATTGGCGTTGAATCACATAAATGACGAAGACGACGCGCCTCTCCGCGTGGGCATCGAGAGTGCGCGTCGCGAACAATTACAATTAGCTCTTAGTTTTAGCGCAGCGCTGCAGTAAGCTCAGCTCATCGACGGACTCGTTCAATTCGTCCCGCCCCAACACGTTGGGGTGTTCTGATTCGATCGACAAGAAGGCGGGTCCTTGTCGTCCTCGAGAGACGAAGATTATTGGGTCCTCCCAAATGTTGACGTGACGATCGATCGACGAAAATGATGATCAGCGCTTAGCGCTTGTAAGCAAATTCTTGACCAGTAAATTCTTGAGTCGATTCGCCGTTGAAATCGAACAAGCCAGTTTTTCGAAGTTCAAATGATCGCTCCCAGAAATCGACAGCCGGGCGCCCGTTTGAACCGCCGTCGCTCATTCACGACGACGCACGGACGCGAGGGCTCTGTCGCGTGCGAGACACCATGGCCGACGTCTGGTGCTTCAACGTCGACGCCAAGTTCGAGCGCAACGGCATCGTGAGCAGCAACACGCTCAAGTGAGTCCAGTCCCTCCTCCCACGTCCAACCCCGTGTGCGATGATGATGTTTTTGAAATGCCCCCGATTCGATCGATTGAACCCGCGCGTCCTTCGCATCCGCCTCTCCCTCACGCCGCCGTACCCATCACCCGTCTCGATCCTAAACAACTCACCGATATCCCACCACCCCGATACCCATCGTCGTCGTTCTCAGGCACGTCGAGCTCATCGATGCGTCCCGCGACAAGGAGAACGTCCGGTCTGGGATGAACCACAAAGTGGACGACCTCACTACGTCGGCGAAGCGGGCATGGGTCCTTCGCTTCGGCGGCGACAAGGCCGCGAACGACATGTCCGTCGGCCACATCAAGGCGATCTACGGCAAGCAGGTCAAGGAGGGCAAGCTCACCATCGAGGACAAGGCCAACGTCAAGGTTCTCATCCAGGCCCTGCCCGCCGAGTGCGCGCGACTCATGAAGACACTCACCACACTCAAAGGCCAGGCGCCCGCGCAGCAGAAAGTCTTTCTCGCCACGCTCGGATGCTGCGTCAAGTGCGAAGCGAAGGTGGCGCAACACAAGGCTAAGTTCGAGGAGAAGCAGCGCAAGCTCATCACCGCACAGCTGGAGCAGGCGGAGCACGAGCTCGCCAAGAAGCGCAAGCGCGAGCAAGCTGAGAACGAGCGCGAAGCGTCGAAAGCCGCAAAGCTCTCCGCGCAGCTCGAACGCGTCTCACAGGTACGAGTTACATTTTATATAATTTCCGTACGGGCAAATCGACTGACGGCAATTCCACTTTTTTTTATTTCACATTCACAGATGAAGGCGGAGAAGGAGGAGATTGAGTCGGCGGTGAACGCGAAGAAGGCTCGGATCGAAGAGGAGAAGCGCGCCGCCGCGGCGCTCGTCGAGGAGCTCAAGGAGGAGAAAGAAACGGTCGTCGAGGCGAGGCGGGCGTTACGGGAGGAACGCAAAGCGTTGGACTCGGAACAAAAAGAATTTGATTTGATCAAATCCAAGCTCGAGTCCGACCGGCACAAGTGCGATCGGGACCGGGAGAAGCTGAACGCGCAGCTGGACGCCGCGAAGGCGACCGCGGCGTCGTTGGAAACCGCCCGGAAGGCTGTCGAGAAGGAAGCCGCGAGCCTCGAGAAGGAACGCGAGCGACGCGAGACGGAGGCGGTCAAGCTCGAGGAACAGGTGAGAGTTACATTTTTATTTCCATCCGTACGGGCAATTGTACTGATACAGGCGTGTTTTGTTCACAGGTGAAAGCCACCGAGGCTAAGAGAGCGGCGCTCAACGAGGCTCGTAAGTTCAAGGAGGAGGAGCTGCACTACAAGCAAGCCGCGGCTGAGCGCAGGCGCCGCGAGGCGCAGGTGAAGCGCGAGGAGGCTGCCGCGCGCAAGGCTGAGCGCGACGCCGCGCAAGCGGCCAAGATGGAGAAGAAGCGGGCGGATATGGAGCAGTGGAGGACGGAATACGAAGCTTGGCAAAAGAATCCGGATGCTTCCGGGACTTCGCCGCCGCCGCGCCCCGACCAGAGCTCATCGCCCTCGGGGTTCTACGGCACCGGGGGAACCAAAGCGACGGGCGCGGCATCCGCGCACACCGCCCCACGGACCAAGTCCCAGCCGCCCAAGCGTCGCAAGCCCATCCTCGACGACGACGACGACGAGGACGTCGACGCGAACGACGAGGACGCCTCCGCCGAGGACACGCACAACACAAAGCAGCCCGACTTCGAGTCCGCCGCCGCCGACAAGGACGACGACGTCCCCGACGACGATACCGGCGACCTCCCGGAGGAGGATGAGGACCCGGCGGCGACGACGCGGAGGCTCGAGCTGGAGCGCAAACGAGCCGAAGAACTCGCCAGGCAAGCAAGGGAAAAGTCCATCCGCGACGAAGCCGACCGCAAACAAAAAGAACTGGAAGCCAGACGCGCCAAGACGAAGAAGGCGCAGAAGGAGATGATGGAGGAGCTTCGGCGGCGTCAGGAGGATGAGATGTCGCACCGCGAGCACCAGCAGCGGCAGGCGGCGGCGGAGGCGAAGATTCGGCAAAAGGCGGGATCGATGACGCTGGCCACGGCGACTGACGAAATCTACGCCAAACACGTGGAAGCGTACGACGCGTTGAAGGCGATGGGTTCCATCCGCGAGCGCGACGTTCCGTGGCCGCTGCCGTCCAACGTGGTGTTCCTCACCCCGAAGGACGACGCGGCGGCGCGGAAGAAGAAGATTGTGAAGGCCATATCGCGGTGGCACCCCGACAAGTTCAACGCCATCTTCGGTTCAAAGCTGGTGAGTTTCTACTTTTATTTCCATCCATACGGGCAATGTGAATGACGCGTGTTTTGTTGTTTACAGGTTGAGAAGGAACGCGACGCCATCATGGCGCGAGTTCGGTCCGTCAGCGACGCCGTCATCGAGCTCAGGCAGGTTTTCAACTGAGTGCGGTGAGTGGTGGTGAACGCGTGACTGGGTAGTCCACCCACTTCACTAACAAACGCGCGTGTGTTTCAATGAACAACTACTAAACGTCCATCCTTAACCCCAATTGTTCACGCGCTAGTGCCTAGCTACTGGTTGTATCGTTCGATGAGTTCGGCGTTTGAGATTTGCGTAAATTTGCCCGCGTAGGAGTCGTTCGTCGCCGCTGTCACCGCCGCCCTCGCCACGTTGTCCACGGACACCGGCGTCATCTGCTTCACCCCCGCGGGCAACGGTAGGACGTTCATGACCGCCGCCATCGGCCCGAACGCCGCCCACAGCGGTATTTTGGATCCGGATCCCGTGATTCGCGTGCCTGTTAAAAAAACACGACGTCAGTCTAATTGCGCATATAACTCTTAGCACTACAGATGGAAATAAACTCACCTGAGACTGGCCCCGGTTTGAGCACCGCCGCGCCTCGCCCGCCGTGCCCTGCGCCGACGAACTCGTCCCGCGCGTGCGCTTCCGCCATTGACTTACCCGCGGCGTACCCCGCGGCGTACACCCCTGACGTCGGTGAGATGCCCCATCCCACGCCCGGTATCGGCGGGACCGACGCGCCGATGACGACCAATCGATCGACGCCCACTTCTTTCGCGCACTTCGCCGGCGTCACGTTGGTCTCTCCGTTGTCGCGCACGATGTCTTCGTGGCTGAGGTTCGGGAACGGGAGTCGGCCGACGGACGTGATGACGGCATCCGCGCCGCGCATGTGTTCCTTGTACGACGACGGGTCGAGCGCGTCGCCCCGGAGCCATGTCACGGACGACGCCCAAGGTTCATCTCGTAGATGCGCCGGGGCGTCTCCACCGCGCGTGACGCACTGCACGAGGAGGCCGCGCTTGGCCGCCTCGCGCGCGATCG
>Ga0209631_10007541_pt1 | contig 10871 bp, 8 predicted proteins | sample COG_08_FD_184752 | JGI IMG/M metagenome (GOLD analysis project Ga0209631, IMG submission 184752) | Pelagic Microbial community sample from North Sea - COGITO 998_met_08 (SPAdes) (version 2) | ecosystem: Environmental > Aquatic > Marine > Neritic zone/Coastal water | place: Helgoland, sampling...
CGGAGATCTTCGCAAGGTTTCGTCGTGGCAAATCGGCAATCCGTACTCGTCTCGATCTTTATCTTGCCAAGACTCTTCTTTCTCTTTCGTTTTGCCCTCATCTTTTTCGAGTGCGTGCTCCGCCGAGACAAAATTGAACGACAAGAAGAAGAACGAGAAGAATAACACAACGATGAGCGTCGAAAGCTTCATCGTGATCGCTCTTCTGCGGGTGCTTGTTTAGAGTATCTATTTGTCCGTCCCGTTCTTTCGCACTTTGATTGCGTTGAGAGGAGGAGCAATCGCACGAACAGAAAAGAAGAACGTTTTTTAAAAGGGTGACGTTTAACCTTGTTTGTTGAAATCGTTCACAAAATTGTCTTCTCTGCTTTTTCGTCGATAACGGGAGAAGAAGTATACAGAACACCGTGTTGAGAAGGAGATCGAACGATTGAAGGAAAGATAGAGTGAGAAAAGAGAGTGTTTCAACGCGTGCGTTTAGTAGGCTCTCTTGATCAAATCAAATAATTATGGCGGAGTCACACAGCCGAAAAAAAATATATTATGTAACCTGCCGGAGGATTTTCTCAGGCAAGGGTCGGGTCCTGCCTGCTCGCTCTGATGAAGCGTTCGCGTGTAATTCATTTTTCATTTTTTCGAAAACGCGAGAAGGATGAGGGAGAGAAATCGGAAAGACGCGTCAATATTGTTAGTATGAATTTATACGCAACGTACCAAACACGCTGCCACCGTCGTCGTCGTCGTCGTCGTCGTCGTCTTCGCCGCGGCCGCCGCCGCCTTATTATACCTTTGTTTTCTTTTTACATCGTATTCTTTCTTCTTGGTCGTTGTGCCGTGCCATTTTCAGATGCACAAAGAACGATTCAAAACGACGACGTTATGTCGACAGCGCGCGAGAAGAGGAAACGAGATTCTATTCGGCGAGAAACTGTTCTCGGAGACAAAGAATTAGACGGCAGTTTGAATCAAGGCGCCAGAACAATCGAAGAGAGACGTGTGAGTGATGGGATTGGATTTCGAGTTTTTTTTGCGTCAGGAGATACTTTCACACAGAAAAAGGAGATGAAAGATAGGAAGAGCGATTTTGCTGGAGTTCGTGCCGATTCAGAAACAACGAACAGAAACCGAACAAGAAAATGGTCGCGTTTGTTGAGTGTCGGCGACGACGTCGTCGACGACTCCCCGTCGTTCTTTTCGAAAAAAAATGAAGAACGCAAGAAACAAAGATACGCGCGATTAAAGCAAAAGAACAGCTTCAGATGGACGAACGCGGAAATTCAAGACGACGAAGCGAGAGAGTTTATCGTTGTCTATAATGGCACGCACGGACGCAGGTCGATTGAAGTAGCGCTGAAAGAAGCGGCGAGATCAACGTGTAAAGGCGAAGAGGATTCGTACGTCTTAAAACGCATGCCTCCTAATTCATTTTCCGTACTTGGAACCCCGTGCGCGGCGTCTCATCTCACCTCGTCGTTAAGCGACGATCGAATCGTGGGCGTAGTTTTAATTACGCCATCGTTGAAGATACGGAAAACTGCGGCACACTTAGCAAAACTAGCAGAAAATATGAAGCGGCTTTCCCAAAATAGACGACGCACAATGAAGGCATACACTCGAAGTGAAGAGAATAAGATATTAAGCGAGTTTGAAACAAATCGAAAAGGACATCTTGCTCTCTACGTCACTTTAGTTTCTGGAGATGCATTTTTTTCAGAAGAAGAAGAGGAGGAGGAGGAGGAGGAGGAGGAGGAAAAAGACGCATTAGCTTTCTCGACAGCCGCGAAATATAAATTTAGCCGCGATTTGGGAGTTTCTCCCGCTCTCGTTAAAGTCACCTCGAAAAACTCGCTGAAGATGCATGTGAGCGATTTCATCGCTACGGGTGATATCGTTCGTTATTTGTCGCAGCAAGCGGCCGTTTCAAGCGTCTCGGTTCAGAAACGTCCGGTACTACACAACGTATACGCGAGAGTTGTTGTGCAGCATGGGATTTTTGATTTGACGACGAGCTCTTCGGACTCGGCTTCGTTGATGGCGTCACCGCTTTGGAACGCTGGTATTAGGGGTGAAAATCAGGTGGTAGGCGTGGGAGATACGGGTGTATCGATTGGTAGTTGCTACATCAGTGAGCAAGAAAAGTTAGCGATGTACCGCTCTTCCCTTGGTGATTCCGTGGATGGTGACGGACACGGATCGCACGTCGTTGGTACCATTGCCGGAGAATCAAACATAACGGGATTCATTGACGATGGTATGGCGCCACGAGCACGGATTGCTTTCACGGATATCGAAAACTCCGCGCTCGGGTATTTGACACTCGGAGATAGTATGGGAGACGATTACTACGCGTACGCGTACGATGTGAACGCTCGAATACACTCAGACTCGTGGGGAGCTAGCGAGCAATACGGAACCTACAGCACTTGGGAACAAGAGATGGACTCCTTCATATACGAGAAAAATGATTTCTTACCGCTTCAAGCCGCAGGAAATGATGGTCTGTATTTTTATGAAGGATTTGGTGTCGGTTCTCCGGCGGGCGCGAAGAACATTTTGTCTGTCGGAGCTTCGCTTTCTCCCAGACACTTGTTCTATGAAAATATAGAGTATTATCATAATTACTACGCCCAAGGTGTGATTGTGACCGTCGATGATAAAAATTACGAACACTATCGCGGTGCGGGCGTTTTGTGGCGCTATGGTATAAATCAGGTTTCTGATTCGCGCTTCACGAGCGTCCAATCGGTATTAGTCGCCGAAGCGACGTTTACGTATCCGCCGCATCCGCCGTCGCCACCACCATCGCCACCACCGCCACCGTCGCCTTCCGATCCCTCACCACCACCGTCGCCCCCTCCGTTGCCACCACCCTATGCAGGAACTCCGTCATCTCCGCCGTCACCTCCACCGCCAACGCCACCACCTCTGTATTCTTACGACCCGCCGTGTCGAGATTATCTGGACGTAGCATCTGCAGCGACTCTAGCTGGAAAAATTGCTTTGATAGCGATGGAAAATAACATAATCACGTGTAACTCGGCGTATAAAGCGAAGCAGGCCCAAGACGTGGGAGCCATCGCCGTGATTCTATATTTTGTTGAAAATTATCCGTATCTCTTTCCTACGGACAAGAGTTGGTACAATTTACCGCGAGGATCTATAACAGATTTAACGATTCCAGTAGTATTTACAAGCTTTAAAGATGCTTATTTCCTATCCACGATTTCTGGGAGCGTAAGTTTCACCGCGTTTACGTACGATGGCGACGCACCGGAAGAGCACATGGCGTACTTTTCATCACCCGGCCCAACGTATCCGGATTATCGCATCAAGCCAGATGTATCTGCACCTGGTACCTTTATTCGAAGCGCGTCAAAGGTTACCGAGTGCGATTCGAGCGATGATTCAAGTTCTACGACGATTTTATCTGGGACATCGATGGCAACGCCGGTAGTTGCTGGATCGGTCGCTTTAGTTCGTCAATATCTACAAGACGGCTTTACAAACGGAGGAGTTGTTGCAAACACAACTATATCTAATCCTTCGGCGGCATTACTTCGAGCGGTTATTATCAACGGAGCGCAAAGTATGAGAGGTATGGATATAGAGTCTGGATTTCCTTTGGAACAAGCTCCATCGTTCAAGCAAGGCTGGGGACGTGTTGATTTAATCAAGAGTCTGAGAGTAGAAGGAAATGACGACTCGCCGCCAACTTTTTACGCGCGCGAGAGTGTGCTGACAGACAATGATGAAACCGTCGTTCCGTCCTACGAGGGCGCGTGCGTTGAAGTGACAAACTCTGCTCTTCAAGAAGATATATGGGCTCTTACTTTCACGCTGGCGTGGTCTGACCCTAGCGACGACGTAACAACAGGATCGATTTTAAACAACGATTTGGATTTGCAGCTCTATAAGTGGAACTACGATACCGGAACGAGTCAATTCGTAGCGCCGCTCATCGGTAACGATCGAACAAACAACGTGGAGAAAATCGTTTGGAGTAATCCAGAAGTTGGGGAAAGATACTTTGTTCGAGTATCGCGATACGGAGAGCTTCTAACAAAAGGAGTTCAAAAGTATGCACTCGTTGGTACTGGAGACTTTTCTATTATTTCTGCATCCGAAGACGAGCTCGAGCAATGTTTGACACCTTCTCCTCCAAGCCCACCGCCGCCAACACCGCCACCTTCTCCCCCTCCGTCTCCACCGCCTCCGAATCCTCCTCCTTCTCCGCCACCAAGACCACCGCCGAATCCGCCCCCGTTACCTCCGCCAAATCCACCTCCTTCGCCACCTCCTTCGCTACCGCCGAATCCGCCCCCGTCGCCTCCGCCGAGTCCACCATCGCCTCCTCCTTCTCCGCCGCCGTCGCCTCCTCCAAGCTCCCCACCTTCTCCTCCTCCGTCGCCTCCGCCTGCGCCACCGCCAAGACCTCCGCCTTCTCCTCCGCCTTCTCCTCCACCGTTACCTCCACCATTGCCTCCTCCTAGCCCACCACCATTGCCACCTCCTTCTCCGCCTCCTAGCCCCTCTCCTTCTCCTCCGCCGTTACCTCCCCCATCCCCTCCACCGTCTCCTCCTCCGTCACCACCACCATCACCTCCCCCAAGTCCTCCACCGTCTCCTCCTCCTTCCCCTCCACCGTCACCACCACCGTCACCACCACCCGTTCCTCCGCCCTCTCCGCCGCCGCCGTCGCCGCCACCGTCGCCTCCAGCCGCGCCGTGTTCAGATCCAAGTACGCCGGCGTGTCCGCCGCCACCGCCGAATCCATCACCACCACCTTTTCCGCCTCCATTGCCACCGCTTCCATCGCCCCCTCCGAAACCGCCGCCTAGACCTCCTCCTCCTTCACCTCCATCGCCGAGTCCGCCACCTTTGCCCCCGCCGTCGCCTCCTCCTTCTCCTCCGCCTGCACCTTCGCCGAGCCCGCCACCGAGCCCGCCACCGAGTCCTTCCCCCTCGCCTCCTCCTTCGCCTTTTCCATCACCACCTCCAAATCCACCACCTCCAAGTCCACCACCGCCTTCGCCGCATCCTTCGCCACCGCCGAATCCACCTCCGTTTCCTCCTCCCTCCCCGCCTCCTTCGCCGCCACCTCCTTCGCCGCCGCCGTCTCCTCCTCCTTCACCTCCACCTTCCCCTCCTCCACCTTCGCCACCGCTCCCTTCACCGCCGCCGTTGCCACCTCCTATACCTCCTCCATCGCCACTTCCACCTTCACCACCGCCCCCTTTGCCATCTCCACCAAGTCCTCCCCCTTTCTCGCCTCCCACGCCACCTCCAAAACCTTCTCCACCTTCTCCACCGCCTTCTCCGCCGCCGTTACTACCACCGATTCCACCCCCGTTACCGCCACCGAGTCCCCCTCCACCGCCGCCCATCGCCCAGTGGCCGCCAAGCCCGCCGCCTCCTTTTCCGCCGCCCCCACCTGAACCGATTACGTCCAGAGCCATATTTCCGGGATACCTCCAATATTGCTCCGTATTTCTCGACTACGACAACGACGAGATGTTGAAAGACACCGAAAACGACGACTTCGAACCATCAGACATAACAGATGTTCTCGGCGGCTTTGCGTTGAACATAATCGCTCGCGACTCAGCTAAGCTACCCAAAGTAATCATAAAAACAGATTCCAATGAAGGTTGCGTAGATTCCTTCACGAATGCAAAACCTGGCATGCTCACGCTTCGGGCTCCTATGGATGCGAGTGTTATCACTCCATTGACAACAGTAGCGATCGAAATTGCGAGTGTTTATTTGATCACGGTCGAAAGAGCCGCAGAGCTCATTTTGGAATCCATAGGTTTAGCCGAGGAAAGTATCGACTCGGATTTAATATTCAAAATCGATCCCTTTCAAAAGCTCGTCATCGATGGCGACGATTCAATAGCAACGGTTGCGTACGCCTCGGTTAACGTGGCAAATGCTATTTCTATGATTTCTTCTTTATTGTATGGCGCCGGGACCTCGAGCAAAGCAGAAGCAGAAGCGGCGACTCTTTTGGCGTTTGCAAAACGTATCGGTGACACGAACCTCGTGTTACGGAAAAAGAGAAGAATACTTTTAAAAAAGTATACGAAGAGATTGAACGTGAGTGATTCGTCCGATATTAGCTCGATCATATCTTCGGCCGTATCCGTCGTTTCCCGGACGAGTCCGGATGTTCGCGTGGATACTGCTGCGAAGAATGCTGTCGCCCAAGCGTCTGCATCAGCCTCGTCGTATTTGCTCTCCACGAATACAACTTCAGAATCTTACAGCGGCGAAGCTATTTCAAAAATTTGCGCGGCGGCAGTCAAAGTTTTGCAAGATCCAGAGCTTTTGGAAGCCATCTTCGATTTAGGCAGAGATGCCGAAACGATGGAGGAGTCGACTTTGATACGGGATTTGCAGAGTAGCGCGACAATGTCGGCGAAGTACGAAACGGCAAAAGCGAGCGTATCGGTCGTCATTCCGCAATATCCATCGCCTCCGTCTCCTCCCCCTCATCCCCCCCCTCCTTTGACGATTCCGATGACCCTTACAAGCAGCGACGCCGCTGCTCCGTCGTTTCCAAAATGGACGATATGGTGGCTCTCGTGCTTAACTCTTACCATCGCTCTCGCAGCGTCGTAGTGATTTGCGTTGTTTTAGTTTTTTTGTTAAAAAAGAAAGAGAGTTGAAAGAACACTCCAACATCACAAATCAAAAATGAATTATTTACGCGCGACGCGTTTCCCTGTCATGCCTCTGTGGTTTTTTTTAAGCGCTTCCTCGAGAGAGAGTTATAGATAGGTGTAGAAGCGCAGGCGTTTAGTGCAAAACTTTTATATAGATCTGTTGTGTAATTATCTAAAGTTTCCATGCCGAAGACGAGTGCTTCTGGTTCAAACGCTATTAAAAACTCTCTCTTTTTCTCTCTCTCTCTCTCTTTCTACGCACTCGCGCAACGACTTTTGACGATGCATAATCGGTAACGGATGACCTTCCGTGTTGAACACGAAACACTCCAAAGGTACTACTATGTCGTCGCTGAAAAGCAGAAAGAGATACTTTAACGTTTCCGAGAGGAAGAAGCTCTCTTGTTTCCCTTTCTTCCTCCCCGGTGGATTTTCCAAGACGCTGGCGAGACTGGCGTACCCCCCGGTATCTACTCGAGAGTAACGTTCCCAGTTTTGCCACATTCTCCATCCTTGACGACGGAAAGATTCGTCTTTCGTGACTCTGTGAAGTACAAACAAAGATTCAACAGTTTCTGGCCGAAGAATTGAGTGCGCGTCATTCGCGCTGACGCATAAATCTCCGCCGAAACACTTCACGACGTTATTACCGTCTTGGTCAAACTTTGCAATTTCAGGGTGTAACCCGAGCGGCATTCTCTCGTACATGGCCACGCACGTTCGCATGAGCTCTTTAGCGAGGGCTAAGTGTGAAGATTCGTTTTTATCGAGACGCAATAAATCCACTTTTGCGCGGAATTCTTCCTTCTCTTCTTCGCTCGCCGCGCTCGAGCCAAATTCCTTTCCGACGCCGTGCAAATGTCCGAGCGCCAAAATTCCTGGTAAAAAACACACCAAATGATCCATTTTCTTTTCAAATCTCGAGCCGCGAGAGGACGGATATGCCATCTCGCCGACATATATCAAACCACTGGTATTTTGTAAGTGATTCTGCGTTCTTTGAACGAGGCGTAAAAATATTCCGTCCATCGCTCGGACGTACTCTTTTTCCCCTCCTTTTGGTTTCCCGCGGTGGATCCAGCTTTTCAACAAGTACTCGTAGTAAGAATCCCCATTCGCTCCGAGCTTCACCATGCCGTGCGCATTTAAGTGTTCCACTCCAATTTTATCAGGAAGCAACCCGTAATCAGCGCCTGAAGCTAATTTATGGACCGCCTCGTTCGCTCTTCTCACGTAATCGCCGTACTTCGTAAATCCTCTTTTTCTTTTCTCCGTCTCGTCTAAAACTACTTCCGTCAGGGTTGCTTCTAAACACTCCCACTCTAAAGTTAACGTCGTCGCTTGAGCGAGACCGTTCGTACCTTTTTCGTCGTCGTGCGATTTACCCGTGCTAAAATCAACATCAGTTCTGGGAATACCCGTCGGGGTGTTGAAAGCAACTTTCAACTTATCCGCGAGCTCTCGAGCTTTTTCCAGAAAATAGAAATTCGTAGTAAAATCGTCTCCTTTATTATCCGTCGTCGTGGTCGCTTCTATTTTGCTACTTTTTTGTTCTAAATGGTGCGCCGCTAGAAACCCGCCCATTATCCGAATGGTCGATTCAAAAACAGAACTTCTACCGGCGGAAGTAAAGATCGGTTTACCTGATTTTACAAATTCTTTTACAAATTCAAACTCTTCGTCCAAGCCTACGAGAGCGAAAGTATCAACCGCGTCGATGGCAGTCAGCGCCACGTGAAACCACTCCAACCCATGGCCGGATAGCGGATCAAGCTCATCTGCTGGAAATACTTTCATGTATCCGTCGTATGCCCATTTTAGTGTCGTTGCAATCGCCGAACGCTTCTCTGAGAGCGAGACAAAATTGTACGCGTCGTTGACGTCGACGTCACCATTTTTTCGCTCGCTCAGTTCAACCATTCGTTGCGGCGATAACAGAGTGATCCTCTCCGTCGGCAAAAGTGAAAATTTTTCCTTTTTCTCATGCGCTGGTTCGATGCGTTCTTGTTTCGTTTCTCCGTCTTCTTTACTCACCCCTTTTTGTTCTTGTTCTTCTTGTTCTTCTTGTTCTTCTTGTTCTTCCTCCTCCTCTTCTACTCTCTCGTCGTCGGCGGCGACGCTATTGTTTTTTTCTCTAGGAAAAATCGCGGAAGAAGAAGAGGAAGAAAAAGACGAGAAATGCGAAGACGCCGACATCGATGCCGACGAAGCGGCCGACGACGTCGCAGTGAGAGATAAAATTCTCGTCGTTTTATACACGTTACCGAGGAAAGCAACCGCGGTAAAGACGAATGCAAAGATCAAAACGTCCCTTTTCCTCCGTCTCCTCTTTTTCTGCAAGAGCTGCCCCGCGTTGTTCTTAAGAAAGCGCTGCATTTTCCCGCCTAAATATTTATTTTCCTCGTCGTCCTCCTCCTCCTTCTCGTCGTCATCGTCGCGATAGTAGTCGCGATAGTAGTCGCGATAGTAGTCGTAGTCTGTTGCGAGCACGTTGGTTTTCTCCGTATTTTGTCTAATCAAATTTTTATGCTGAAACTGGTTAATAAAATCTTGTTGGTATTGATGGTGTTGTTGTTGTTGTTGTTGGTCTTGTTGATATTGTTGGTATTGATGGTGTTGGTACTGCCGTCGCCTGCTCAGCAAGGAAAAAGAGGAGGAAGAGCGCAACAGAGATTTGCGATGCCCGGCTCCGCGTTCGACGACTTCAGCGTTCTCTTCTGAGAGAAACGCCAGCGTGTTCAAATCTAGATTCGAAAAGTTTCCAGTTCCTCCTCTCTCTGTGTCTTCTTCTTCCTCTTCTTCCTCCTCCTCCTCGTTCTCCTCCTCCTCGTTCAGGTCCTTTTTTTTTCCTCCTCCTCCTCCTCCTCCTCCTCCTTCTCTCGTTCTTCTTCCGTTGTCTTCTCGGTAGTCGTATCGCATGCGGACGACGGTGCGCGCGCGCGCGGATGATGGTGAGAGAGATTTAGAGGGAGATTTAGAGAGAGAGAGAGAGAGAGAAAAAAAAACTGAAGAAGTTAAGAAGAACAAGTCAAGAAGAAGAACAAGTCTTGAAGAAGAAGAAGTCTTGATGAAGGAAACGAGAGAGAGGAGGATTTTATCGCAGGACCGTGTCATCATCAGAACGCCAATATATATATACATATACATATACATATATACACACACACACACACACACACACACAAATAATTAGGTGACGATGACTTCTCCGTCAGTGCTCCGCGTTTGGCGACATCTTTTTGGGAGCATCACGGGGAGGAGGAGAAGTCTTAGCAGCAGCAGCGGCGGCGGTGGTAGTTTTTCGAGATGCGAGAGCGGCAGATTTACGAGAATTACGGGAGAGAAGAAAGGAGGAGAACGCTCCGTCGCGACGACAGCGACGACGACGACGACGACGACGACAGCAAAGAGTGAGGAGGGAGTGAGCGATGCTTCCGATGCATCGTCGGTGACTGCGCGGCACCCGACGTCGTCGTCGTCGTCGTCGTTCTTGCCACCTCCACCGATAGCACCAACAACGCGAGTGAGCGAAACTCGAGTGTATTATCCAGGCCAAACGTACGATCCGAGCGAACTCGAGGGTTCATTCGCATCCGTGGCACCGTCAGCGAGTCAAAAAACCCGAAGAGTGTTGAAGAAAGGGAAAGATCTAGACGCGTTTGTCGCGCGAGCCATTGACTGGAAAGACGCGAAGATGTTATCGACGCGATTCGTTTCGGAAACTGGGAAAATCGTGCCCCGAAGACAGACAGGTTTGGGCGCAAAAACGCACAGATTGGTAGTAAAGAATATAAAAATTGCTAGAATCATGGGCGTATTGCCATTTACGGATCGATTACCCCAATTTGCGAGAAGGAGAAAGAATCCTTACTCTTAAAGGGAGAGAGAAGGAGAAGCTCTAAAAGAAAATGCAAAAACGAAATACAAAAACAAATGAAAAAAGCAAAGTAGAGATTTTTCGTTTCAATGTTTTCTCTTTATCTCTCTTTTCTCTACTTTCGCTTTTTGATCGTCGAGAGCGCGATCAACTCGGCTTCGGCGTTCCTCGTTTCCTCTATTTGTTTCTCCCTGTGACGGCGATTTGATGACTTCGAACCGTGTTGAGAAAACAACTTTTGGAATTTGAGCGCTTGCTGGATTTTCAAGCTTTTCGATTTGGAACGCAGAAGCACTCGAGTTGCATCAAATACTGATTTTGGAGGAGCA
>Ga0209631_10007543_pt1 | contig 10868 bp, 11 predicted proteins | sample COG_08_FD_184752 | JGI IMG/M metagenome (GOLD analysis project Ga0209631, IMG submission 184752) | Pelagic Microbial community sample from North Sea - COGITO 998_met_08 (SPAdes) (version 2) | ecosystem: Environmental > Aquatic > Marine > Neritic zone/Coastal water | place: Helgoland, sampling...
GGTTGATTTAATTGGACATGGCACCTCAACAGGAATATCTGCATACGATCGCGCAATGACCATTAAAGCATTGGTCGACCCAAAAACCGACCCAGCCGTATTGGGTAAGCCTGGTCACATATTCCCTTTAAAAGCAAAAACGAACGGTGTTTTAAGACGCGCTGGTCATACAGAAGCAGCCATCGACTTGGCCAGATTAGCAGGCTTTCAACCAGCGGGCTGTATCGTCGAAATTATGAACGAGGATGGCAGCATGGCTCGCCTTCCAGATCTATACTTGGTAGCGGAGAAGTTTGATATGAAGATTGTGTCTATTGCAGACTTAATTGAATATCGACTTAAAAACGAAAGTCTCATAGAACGACAAATTGATGTAGCCTTGCCAACAGATGTTGGCGATTTCAAACTGGTTGCCTTTAAGCAAACGGCAAACGGTCAAGACCATTTAGCCTTAGTCAAAGGCGAGTGGAATGAAGAGGAACCCATTTTGGTACGCGTGCACTCTAGCTGTGTTACTGGCGACATTTTTGGCAGTTGTAGATGCGATTGTGGCGAGCAATTGAAAAAAGCCATGGAGCTGATAGAACAAGAAGGAAAAGGAGTCATTGTATACATGAACCAAGAAGGTCGCGGAATTGGCTTACTCAACAAGCTAAAGGCTTACAAATTGCAAGAGCAAGGTATGGATACCGTTGAGGCTAACCTAGAGCTTGGCTTTCAAATGGATGAACGAGATTACGGCGTTGGCGCTCAGATTTTAAGAGATCTTGGCGTTCGAAAAATAAAATTGATGAGCAACAATCCAAAGAAGCGCAAAGGGCTGATTGGCTATGGCTTAGAGATTATTGAAAATGTGAGTTTGATGGTAAAGCCAAATCCGCACAATGCGGTGTATTTGGATACCAAACGCGAAAAAATGGGTCACGAAATTTAAACGTGATATCAATCTATACAGACGGTGCTTCGCGAGGTAATCCAGGTCCTGGGGGTTTTGGCACTGTGATTAAAAAAGGCACACGACGCAAAGAGTTTTCAGGAGGGTTTCGACTTACCACCAACAATCGAATGGAGCTTCTTGCCGTCATTATTGGGTTAGAAGCCCTATTAAAACCCAACCTAGAAGTCACCATTTACTCAGATTCCAAATACGTTGTGGATGCCATTGAGAAAAAATGGGTCTTTGGATGGGTAAAAAAAGGCTTTAAGGATAAAAAGAATCCAGACCTCTGGAAACGGTTTCTTCAAATATATCCGAAACACAAGGTTAAAATGGTTTGGGTAAAAGGCCATGCCGGTAACGTTGAAAATGAAAGGTGTGATCAACTGGCTACTGAAGCAGCAGATGGCAAAAATCTGAAGCTCGATTTAGGGTATGAAAACAGCGTAAACAACAAGAAATTGTTGTAGGGAATCCGGTACGTTCTTACCCTGAATATACCAAACAAATCCAGTTACACATATATGAATCAGCACTGCATTCTGGATTGTAGAATGCTTAGCAACGCCCGCCATTTCTGGCATTTCATTAAGCGCTGAGCACTTCTGCAAGACATCGTTACATGTCGAAAAATAAATGTAAGTTCGTACCACTACTTATTTATGAAAATTTCTATCGACACGGATAAAAATTCCGTTATCATTACGCAAAAATTTAACGTCAAACTCAAAGTAATTTGGGACCTCTACACACAACCTGAGCACTTAGACAAGTACTGGGCACCAGAACCTTGGCAAACCAAAACCAACTCCATGAACTTCCATGAAGGCGGTGCATGGATTTACACATTAATCAGTAACAGTGGTGAACAATTCGCTGCCAGACTAGACTACTTCCAGATACACCCTATGAAACGATTCAAAGCGGTCGATTCATTTTGTGAGGCTGACTTTACCTCAGACGAATCAACACCTAGGTCGATATGGGAAGTAAGTTTCGAAGGTAGAAAACACGACACCGTGGTTACAGAAGTCATCACTTTCGCCAATGCCTATCATTTAAATGCCACCTTAGAGATGGGATTTGAGCAAGGCGTCAAGTTACTCATGCATAATCTTAAAACGGGTTTACACGCCTCAAATATCAAGATGTAAACCTAAAGCAAATGGCTATTTTTGACGTCAAGTTTTAGTACACAATGAATCCATTTTTAACCGCCTATAAAACCAAATTTGGGACCATCCCTTTTCCCAAAATAGAATTACCGCATTACACAGCCGGAATCGACGAAGGAATTAATCAAGCCAAAAAAGAAATTGACGAAATCGTTCAAAACAAAGCGTTACCCAGCTTTGAAAATACCATCGTAGCGCTGGAAGAAAGTGGTGAGATCTTAGACAAAGTCACCAATGCATTCTTCAATTTAAATTCTGCAGAAACGAGTCCTGAAATGCAAGAAATTGCCCAACACATTTCTCCCTTGTTGACCGATTATAAGAATGACGTGATGATGCACAAAGGCTTGTTCGAACGGGTAAAAACGGTTCATGCACAGCCTCAAGACAACCTAACAGCAGAAGAACAAATGCTGTTAGACAAAACCTATAAAAGTTTTGTTAGAAATGGTGCAAACTTGGACGAAGACCAACAAAGCGCACTTCGCGAGATTGACACCACCCTCGCTAAATTATCCCTCAAATTTGGCGAACATGTGTTACTAGAAAGTAACGCCTTTCAATTGTACATCGAAGATAAAAAGGACCTTGATGGTTTGCCTGATGGTGTTATTGAAGCCGCCGCTTTAGGAGCAGAACAACATGGAGAAAAAGGCAAATGGTTGTTTACCCTGGATTACCCAAGCTACATCCCTTTTATGACCTATAGCACTGTACGGGAGCTTCGTGAAAGACTGTACAAAGCGTTTAGCTCAAAGGCTTTTAGCAACAACGAGAACGACAATCAGGCCATCGTAAAAGAACTGGCAACACATAGACACAACCGAGCCATTTTACTTGGTTTCGAGAGTCATGCCGAATTCGTATTGGCAGAACGCATGGCCAAGCGACCATCTAACGTGCAGGATTTCTTGCAGGACATTGAACACAAAGCACTGCCTTTTGCCAAGAAAGAATTTGAAACATTGACCCAATATGCCAAACAGTTGGATGGCATCACTGAACTAAAAAAATGGGACGGCGGGTTCTATGCAGAAAAACTGAAGAAAGAAAAATTTAACATCGACGATGAGCTGCTTCGCCCCTACTTCGAGCTAAGTAAGGTAATTTCAGGTGTCTTCTCTACCGCCAAAAAGTTATTTGGTTTGTCCTTCACAAAAGTTGACGACATAGAAGTGTACCACGAAGATGTGCAGACCTATGAAGTTAAAGATAACAACGGGAACCATCTGGCTGTATTCTATGCCGATTTCTTTCCAAGACCTGGCAAGCGTCAAGGTGCATGGATGACTTCCTTCAGGTCTCAAAAGAAAGTAAACGACGAAGACCAACGACCACACATCTCGATTGTATGCAACTTTACAAAACCTACCGAAACGACACCTTCGCTACTGACATTTAATGAAGTAACGACGCTGTTCCACGAATTCGGCCATGCCTTACACGGTATGCTGGCCGATGGCAGTTTTGCCTCATTAAGTGGTACCAATGTCTATTGGGATTTTGTAGAACTTCCTTCGCAATTAATGGAAAACTGGTGTTACGAAAAAGAATGTTTAGATCAGTTTGCCAAGCATTATCAAACCAACGAACCCATTCCGCAGGAATACATTGAACGGATTAAAGATTCTGCAAATTTCATGAGTGGTATGGCCACTATCCGGCAAATTAGCTTAGGCAAAATTGACATGGGTTGGCATTCAGGCAAAATTGACACCAACCTGGATGTAAAGCAATACGAAACGTCATTGATAGCAGGATTGGACTTCTACCCAGAGGTCAAAGAAGCATGTACAAGTACGTCGTTTTCTCACATATTTCAGGGTGGTTATTCCAGCGGGTATTACAGCTATAAATGGGCTGAAGTATTGGATGCTGACGCTTTTGAGGCGTTCAAAGACGCAGGCATATTTGATAAAACCGTTGCCACAAGCTTTAAGGAAAACATACTGTCTGCTGGAGGCGCTGAGCATCCCTCAATTCTGTACAAACGGTTTAGAGGTAGAGACGCCAACCCTGATGCCCTATTAAAACGTGCTGGATTAGTGGCTACAAAGTAGTTATCAATTACACTAACTTTGAATCTAAACAGGTCGTAAGTCATGAATAATAGAGTCGTTGTTGTCGTTATTGTATTGATTATTCTTGTTTTTGGTTCAGTCTTCGCATTGAGGTATATCAGAGGACAAGTCGTTGATTCTATAACGGCTATGGAAGAAGCTTTTGATAAGGCAGGGCCAAAAGAAAAACGCACACACGACTATACTAGTCTGTCTAAACAACGATTAATAAAAGCAAAACAGTTGGATAGCAGCAGCACAGCATTGGTTGAAAAACTTGAATCTACCAAGCAGTTTCTAATTGAAGGCTATGGCCAAAACGGAGAAGGATATATTACCACCGCAGCAGTATCACAAGAAATAAAGGATTTAAAGCAATCCATTGTTGATTTTCATTGGTACATTGAATCAAACTTCAAGAACCATCCCATTGACTTGGAGTTGTACCTCTCACTAAATGGTGGGACTTTAGATGGCAAGACAACACCTTGGGAGGAATACTATTTTGAGCATGCACCACTTGCTGCGGTTATCACCATCCTAACCAAGTACCAAAGCGACACCCGATATGTGCAAAGTCAATTACTAGACTCACTTGTGGCTACACAGGAAAACACTGTTCTTGACACCATACAAGACTAGATAGATGGCACTTTTCAAAAAAAACTGAAATAATTTAAAGTATTTTTGATTGACGTTCGTCTTTGTAACTATGAAGACGATAGTGTCTGCACAAATGGCTGAGAAAAACAAGCAAACTTTAGCGAGTTCCGTAAAACAATATGGAGCGCAGTTGGCAGGATTTATTCGGTCTAAAGTGGGAAATAACGAAGACGCCAAAGACATTCTTCAAGACGTCTGGTATCAGTTCAGTCGGATAACGAACTTAGACGACATCGAGAACATTAGTGGATGGCTGTACAATGTCAGTAGAAACAGGATTACCGATAATTACCGCAAAAAGAAACCTGCCTCATTAGAGGATTTCAAGGTAGATGACGACGAAAATTCGTTTTCGTTTAAAGACATTCTATTAATTGACGACTCTGGCAACCCGGAGCTTGCCTTGTTTAAAAACTTATTCTGGGAAGAATTAATGTCTGCCCTTGATGAGCTCCCAGAAAAACAACGTGAGGTGTTTGTCTTGAACGAGATGGAAGATAAAACACTTAAAGAAATAGCGGTACAAACCAACGAAAACCTCAAGACAATCATTAGTCGCAAGGGTTATGCGGTAAAACATTTACGAAACAGATTAGACTATTTATACAAAGAATTAAACAATTGATATGAGAGACTTAGATCAAACAATGAGAGATGCTGCACCGATCAAAAAAGCATTTATAATTCTATTTTTTGCAGGATTAATGGCAGCCCTAGTGGGTGTTGTTATGCTGATATGGAATGCCGTTTTGCCAGACGTAATTGGCGTCACCGAAGTGAACTATTGGCAAATGCTTGGTATCATATTCCTGAGTCGTTTGCTATTTGGCGGATCAAAATTCGGAAACAACAAACATAAACGCGGTCGTCGCAAGCACTTTAAAGACAAGTTTATGAATATGACGGACGAAGAAAAAGAGAACTTCAAGACGGAATGGAAGTCGCGTTGGGACAAGTGTTAATTGAGAGTTGATAGTTGAGAGTTGAGAATTGAAAATTGACGCAGGACTGGTTGACTCAAGACACTTGACTTTACCAATTCGTTATTCAGAGCAGCTGACGCAGGAAATCGCCTTGCGACAAGTGTTAATTGAGAGTTGATAATTGATCGTTGAGAATTGAGAATTGAGAATTGAAAATTAAAAATTGACGCAGGACACTTGACTTTACCAATTTGTTATCTTAAATCAAGCATAAATAAATGAGCCTGGGCCCAACAGAAATGCGGGCCGGTGGCTGTGTGAATTGAGGATGCCTTAGAAAATCAATAAAAGTGCTTGCATTTGTCTGCTGAAGGCAGACCCCCTTTTGATAGATTTTCTTGGCATCCTGAAGAGCGCGTGGAAAGCATATTTCTGTCAAGACTTTTTGTTTCGTTTTTGGTCTCAAAAATGAAAACCGGGATTTAGGGCTGGTAAGCCCTAATTTAAAAAAAAACAAAAAAAATTAAAGTAATATTTCAACTCATCCGTCTACACTAATAGAAAACAAAAAAAGACATGATTAAGAACATTTTTAGAACCATTGCAATCGGATTATTAGTTGGACTACTCTTCTTTGTCGCTTTCCGATTCTTTATTGTGCTAGCCATTTTAGCACTTATTTTCAAACTGTCTGGCAGAGGTAGATGGAAACGTCAACATTGGCACAACAGAAAATTAGCCTTCGTTGAACGCGTGCGAAACATGGAGTCAGATGAGTATGAAAACTTCAAAACCAACTTTGGACGCAACCATTGTTATTACTACACAGAACCAAAAGAAGCCTAGTGATGAAACGAAAAAAACCATTAATTGCCTTAGGATTCATAGTGGCCTTTGCAACCTTTAGTGCACTGTCTTTATTTAAAGCGAAACACCATAAATATGGAAAGCACGTTCACAAATCTCATTGTGAATGGGTTAAAGACAAATAAAAACATAACGCACCTTTCGGGTGCGTTTTTTTTGATTGTATATTAGCTTAGAAATTGGTTTATGCGTGAACTCAAGAAATACCTACTAATAAACAGTGCCTTCTCTGGGCTTAGTGGATTGGCGTTAGTCTTTATTTCAGACCACATCAACACACTTTTTAACATCGACAATACAATCGTCTTGCCTGCCATCGGCATTAACTTGTTGGTATTTTCATTAATCGTTTACTACGTTGCTGTCAAGCAACTCAAACGCAACTCTTTGGTTACATTGATCAGTGCTTTAGACCTTTTATGGGTCATAGGAAGTGCCGCGATTATTCTGTTCCAACTATTCAATCTTTCGTCAGCCGGCTACATCATAATAGGTGTTGTCGCCATTTGGATTGCCTTTCTTGGAAGCATGCAGATAAAATATAACAAGGGCAATTAATCACTTATTGTCGTCACATTTCACAAATGTTTTATGGATAGAATGGGTTTCTATATCTTGCGTCCTAGAAAAATTTGAATGAAAAAGATTATCCCTTTCGCCCTATTATTTGTTGTTGCATTTACTTCTTGTAAAGACGAGGAAACAACACCAGACCCCACTCCTTTAACCACAAAACAAAAACTACAGCACAAATGGAACATCGTTAGTATCATAGACTACAACTATGTGGGTGCTACAACAACACCAGACGGTACCGACACGATCGATATAGGAGTTGGTGGATATGCTGATTTCAGAACAGACGACAAAATGTACGCCAACATAAATGGCGACCTCGACACGTTAAGTTATCAAATCATCAATGATAATGCTTTGTCTATGGACGGTGAACCTTACGTAATAAATGAACTATCAACAAATAAGCTCATTATGACCTACGAAGAAAGAACGGACACCCCGTATTACGACAACGTCATTTCGTTTGACCGTTAATCAGCCTTTTTAATTACTCTATAGGTTGATGCACCCATGGAGGTCACAACCTGGATAAAATAGATTCCGTCAGCACCTGGTAGTTCTACCTGGTTCACTTTTTGATTATAGCAGTGTGTTTGAACAACCAATTGATTGGTTGAGTTGCGCACATAAATGGTTGCTTCATCGACAACGTCGAACAGTTCAATCGTCACAAAATCTGAGGTTGGATTTGGATACAATTTAGCCACTGCTAGGTGTAGTTTTTCTATGTCGGTAAGTGTTACCAACACGCAGTCTGACGTATCAATACAACCATTCTTATCCAGAATAACCGCATAGAAATCGTCAAGCGGGACACGAAACGCTTTGTTCTTTTGGTTGTACATCGGGATGCGAGAAGTACCACTACAACGCACCCACTGGTAGGTTGATGCTGTATCGAGTGCATTAAGGCCAATGGTGTTTCGCTCGATGGAATCATTGATGGTCGTAATTCTTAAGTCCATTTCATAAATGCTATCACAACCTAACGCGTTTGTTAAATGGTCGGCATACACCGTTGATGTATTAAAAACAGTATCCTTATACGTATACGCAAAACATGCAGTAATGGTATCACGCTCAACAACAGTTGGTATTACGCCTGTCATTTCGATTGTTAACCCAATGGCGAGTTTTGCCAATTTATGGTAGTAACCAAGGTCAAATAAACTGATACGATCTTTGGATGTGTGGTAGGCTGGATTGGGGTCTCCACCAATAAAAGACTCGCCGCAAAACACGGCTGGATAACGATGTCGCCAAAACGACGCATGGTCACTTCGTGTAGTACCTGGATTAATGACTTTTGGCACTAAATCCAATTGTAACGTATCAACGAGATATAAAACCGTGTCTTTTAAGGCTTGATTCTCTGGATTTGAATTGGTATGAATATCGAACACCTTGTTGCTGTCGCCATCATACCCCATCATGTCCATATTTAGAACAGATTTAATTCGTTCACCTCGAGCAAATGCAGAATCTGCATAGTATCTGCTCCCAATTAATCCCCGCTCCTCTTCATCCCAAAAAACAAACTTCACGGTATTGCGAAAACAATATTGCGTCATGATACGTGCGGCTTCAATAACCGTAGCACTGCCACTGGCGTTATCGTCGGCACAGTAGTTTGCTACAGCGTCATAATGCGCGCTGATAATCACAACACTATCTGGGTTTGTTTTGCCCACCATCGTCCCGATAACATTTCTACCACCATTGCGGTAATCTATGGTTTCTACTTGGAGCCCATAAGCCTTTAATCGATGAACCAAATAATCAGCCGCAAGGTTGTTATTTTTTTTACTGACCCGATGAACGATGCGTACCGTTGTATCATTAAAGGTAGCAGAGTCTTCTCCTGAAAATTCGCGAACTGTGTTGATTAATGAGTCTAAACTCACTTCATTTACTAGCGTGTGCGTTGTTTGACTAAACGCACTCAAAAAAGTGATGTTTAGTAACAGTAGTAACTGGAGCTTTTTCATTGAAACCAAAGATACGATGAATCTTTGATTCGGTTTGACAGTAGATAATTGAGAATTGACAATTAATAATTAATAATTAATAATTATCGTCGCTTAGGCTTATCAGCCATTTTGCTTTCTTGTATTAGGCTTATTAGGCTTTGACACTTTGTTGATTAGGGCTTCCGCCCTATAACCCTTCTACCCTTCTTCGCTTAGGCTTTGACACGTTGTCGATTAGGGCTTCCGCCCTATAACCCGATTTCATTTTTTCCTTGATGAAAAAACGAAACAAAAAAATCAAGACTTCTGAAGTTTTCTTTGAACTCTACGAATGTCTTTTCTTCCCCGCAGCCAAAGCCGCTTCGCTTTCCTGCCTGCTTAGCACAAGGCCGCACGCATAAGCCTTTCTCGATTTCTACAGAAACCTTAAAAGGTCATCTTAAATCATGCACAGATTAATGAGCCATGGCCCACCAAAAATGCGGGGGAGGCGATGGCCTGTGTTAGGGAGCATATTTTTGGGAAGACTTTTTGTTTCGTTTTTGGTCTCAAAAATGAAAATCGGTTATAGGCTGATAAGCCTAATCAAGGAACAATAGAAGGCTGATAAGCCTAAGCAACAACCCCTGCCAATTATTAATTGTCAATTGTCAATTATAAATTAATTAAGATCCACCTCAATCGGCATAATCATCTGAATGCCTGATAAGTTTTTCAAACGTTGTAGCTTGTTGTAAATTGGGTAGTATGTACCTAATTCTTGTTTCACCAATCTGTCTTTGATAGACGCCGTGCCTAACTCTGCAAATATGGCTTCAAATGGGTTATCTGATTTTGGATAAGCCGACACTTTGAAGTCGTCTAAACCTGCTTTATTCGCGGCAACATCTATCGCATCATGCAATCCACCAAAAGCATCAACTAAGCCGAGCTCTTTGGCATATGTACCCGTCCATACACGACCTTCTGCAATCGTGTCTAGGTGTGCTCTATCCAACGATCTTCCTGTTTCTACACGACTCAAAAATTGCTCGTAAATCTGACCAATCATAGCATCTAAGAAGCCAAGCTCTTTGGCGTTCAACGGTCTGTCTATGCTTCCAAAATCAGCCATGTCTGCTGTTTTAACAATCTCGGAATGAAGACCTACTTTGTCAAACAGTTTCTCGGCATTTGGATACAAACCAAACACACCGATAGAACCCGTAATGGTATTTGGCATTGCCATAATCGTATCGCCTAAACAAGCAATGTAATAACCGCCACTTGCAGCTACGTCGCCCATAGAAACGATTAATGGTTTCTTTTCTTTTAACAATTGTGTTTCTCTCCAAATCACGTCACTGGCTAGTGCGCTTCCACCCCCACTGTTTATTCTTAAAACTACCGCTTTAACATCGTCATCTTCTCGTGCTTGTTTCAATGCTTTGGCAAACTTGTCGGAACCTATTTCATTGCTCTGTCCGTTACCCGAAACGATTGAACCATCGGCATACACAACCGCTATCTTTTTGCCCGACTTTTTCTTACCTATCGGGTTTACTACTTTGTTGTATTTTGGTAAAGTAATTAGGTTCACCTCATCGTCACCTGTAGCTGATTTGATCATTTCCATCATCTGATCTCTATAGCCCAGCTGATCAATCAAATTATGTGTTACCGCGTCGGCTGAAGTTTTTACACGCACCTCGTTG
>Ga0209631_10007547_pt1 | contig 10867 bp, 18 predicted proteins | sample COG_08_FD_184752 | JGI IMG/M metagenome (GOLD analysis project Ga0209631, IMG submission 184752) | Pelagic Microbial community sample from North Sea - COGITO 998_met_08 (SPAdes) (version 2) | ecosystem: Environmental > Aquatic > Marine > Neritic zone/Coastal water | place: Helgoland, sampling...
AATAATATTAATAACGTAAAGGTGGTATATAATGGTTAATGGTTTAATAGGTACTCATATTGCAACTAATACTCCAGTGGAGATAGAGTTGAATGCGTCTGAGATGCAATTGTTTCATGCAGGTGGTAATCATCAATGGTTTCAACTGTGTGAGAGTGTCAAAGCACGCACTGGTATAGAGATTATCGACCAGATACAGTTAGATTTTCAAGTCATTAACGGCAATAAATCTAAATTTCATTAAAAAACCACTTGTATTATATGCTCTATGAGTGTATAATGAATGTATAAGAAACGAAATTGACTAGTGAATATGTTCGTGGATTGCAGAGAGGTTAAGTCACTAGAGAGATATACTGAGAATGTCAAGGGTACATGAGAGAGATACCCACCTATCAGCGGAGATGGTGTAATGCAACACGCGACAATACCATTGTTGAGTTCATAGTTCAAATCTATGTCTCCGCTCCAGTTATATAGTCGGAGAGCCTTATGGTTAGTGCATCTCCGACACGCTTGCCAAAGCATGAGGAATATGTTATAATGGATGGTTATAAGTACAAGTGGTCTACTGTAAGTTTATACAGTATGCCTAAGGATAGAACAGAACCATTGACTTGTCGTACAGAGAAACCTGTGCCTCTACAGGAGGGATTGGTTCTTGCAAGACAATACGAGACAAAGGGTCATGTGATAGAACTCAGGAGGGAGTCTCCTAGACAGTCTTAGAGTAGGAATCTGAGCAAACAGTGATTTAGGGACCGTATATCGTGGTGGTAGAGAGTAAAGACACCATCTAAGCGTCTCTAAAGAAATTTTTTTCCGGTAACCAACAGAGAAGGAAGTAAAAATGAATCGTATAACCTATGTGGATTACTCGTTTCAAGTCGTTGATGATGAGATTATCTTTGACGATGACCTAGACGGAGACCAATTTATGGAACTCCATGACATAGAGGAAGACACACTATACTCTATATCATCAATTGACGGTGTGTTATGTTTCTCTAAAGTGTATGAGGATGATGAACCAGAACCAGACGAAGAAGACTGGACTGGTGATAACATACTTGCATTTGTGAAGCATTAAAAATTTTTTGAGGTAAATTATGAGTATCCAGAGTCGTTCAATACATAAAGAGACTGCTACCACTGTAGGTACTGGTCTCCTTGTTAACTATCCTTTGAATCTATTTCTATTGTTTGTATGCATTGACCTATGGGGTATGACGAATACCTTTTACATAGGTACTTTAATTACTGCATTGATGACATTCGTAGCGTATGTTCGTGTATATTCTATACGCAGGTGGTTCAGTGTTAGATAATATATTCATTCTCGTAGGTAAATGTATATGGTTTCTTATTAAATACACCTTGTTTATTATTACTTCTGTTGTTATAATGGCTGTACTACTAGACGGAGGTTATATTGGATAAGTACGATAAAAAAGAATTAGAGAATAGTAAACGAATATTCAAGTCAGCAACACCTAAGTATGACTACTCATGGTACATTAAATGGGGTGCATCAGTATTCATTATGATATCTATGAGTATGCGAGGTATACCTGAGTATCAAACTTGGGACTTAATACTCTCTACCATTGGTGTCAGCGGATGGTTAGTCGTAGGTCTACTATGGAAAGATAGAGCCCTTGTGTTATTAAATGGAGTAGGAGTGGCACTTCTACTTCGTAATTTGTTTGAGGTAATATAATGTTAGAATTTTTATTCTTTATGCCCTTTAATGTGTTTGTATGGACAATAAAGTATTTCGGTTCGTTGTTAGTATGGGTCGGAATCGTAGTATGGGTATGGTCGTATCGCACGACTGTATGGGAAGGTATCGTAGACAGTGTATACTGGTGTGTTGATAAGATTAAGAGTGTGTATGCAAATCGTAGATGATTTCTTAGACAAACGATATTTTAATGACCTAGTCAAAGATGTCTTTGATGTGGACTTCCCTTGGTATTACCATGAGGGTATTAACAACTACCATGACTCACCTTCGTCACAGTATACACACATGTTGTATGCACGAAATCAGGTCAAGTCTCGTATGTTTGAACACTTTGAACCTATACTTGAACAACTTAATGTCTTTGCACTATTAAGAATGAAATTAAATTGTGTACCTAGAACAGAGAACAGAGTCGAACATGAGTTTCATACCGATTTACCTGCGACAAAGAATGATTACACAACTGCAATACTTTATTTAAATGATAACGATGGTGATACATTGTTTAAAGATGAGAAAGTAAGGTCAGTTGCCAATCGACTGGTCATATTTAATGGTCATACACCTCATGCCTCTACTTCAAATACAGATGATGCCTATAGACGAGTGTGTTTGAATATTAACTACATAGAGAACATGTCTAAATAGTTATATGGATTTATATATCATACATTTTATTTTTATTACTTTATGTGCAGGTGGTTCCTATTTTTGGGGTTTCATGGCAGGAGAAAAATCAGGCAGTCAAAGAACTGTTGAACTCTTTTTAGATGATAACTTGGTGACATTAGACCAGATAGAAAAGAATTATAATAACCATAAATAAATAAAACACACAGGATTATATTATGAGAATCATTGGAATAAATATTTCACACGACACATCAGTAGCAGAAGTTGAAAACGGAGAACTAAAGTATTGCCATGACGAGGCAAGATTTCGTAGACATAAATTTTGGGACCCCGATAAACTGGACCCACAACACGATAAAGGTCTTCAGTGTATCGACCAAGAACAAATAAAGGAACCAGACCATTTAATCTTTGCAACCTTTGACAGAAAGAATATCATTTGGAATATTGACTCACCTAAGTTAATCGAAGATAGACTTTTTGCAGAACAGTTTGCAAAAGATGTAAGTTCACAACAACTCACAAGAGAAAGAACAGAAGACCTTATGCAGACATACGGTGAACACATCGACTTGTCAGAAGTAGGACCTGAAAGAGACTTTGAGATTGCAGATATGATATCAGACTATCATTGGAATGTGAATGCATATCATTGTGAACCTGAACATCACTTCTATCATGCAGAGTGTGGGTATCATTTAAGTCCTTACTACAAAGACAACGAAGATGCAATCGCAATCGTTTGGGATGGTGGTGGTGCCATGAGGTATCACGATGAGTATCCTGCATATCAAGAGACTGATTCAGTTTACTTATGCAAACCTGGTGTGGAACCAGAACTCCAGTACCAAAAATTATCTAATCACCGTTTGGTGTCCGAAATAGGTTGGCAGTTCCCTAACATGGCGTTCGATGCATTTCATTGTTTTGAACCTCTTCTTATAAACAAAGATGGTGTAGACTTAGAATTCACATCAGCACCTTCAAGTGGTATGAACTTCAGTCAGATGTCAGTTGCATTAGGTTGTGACGAAATCGGTACAGGTGCAGGTAAAGTTATGGGTATGGCATCATACGCCAAATCAATCAGTGAAACAGGTATATTTAATAACTTCACAACAGCACAAGAACTAGAAGAGAGAACACTAGAAGAATCAATTAAAACAATTCAGATGGCAGTCGATGCGAATCCAGATTGTAAGAACATTGTTCTAAGTGGTGGATACTCTCTCAATTGCACGAACAACTATAAGTATCTCGATGCCTTTCCAGAACACCAGTTCTTTGTAGACCCTATGCCACATGACGGTGGTACGGCTGCAGGTGCAGCCCTTTGGTTTGAACGAGAACTGTTAGCAAATCCTCCAGGAGAACAAAATGATAAAGACTAAAATTATAAGAGACTTAGATACAGTCATTGACTTACTGGTTGACAGAGAGCAAATCGTTGCAATCTTTCAAGGAAAATCCGAATGGGGTCCTCGTGCATTAGGTAATCGTAGTATATTATTTGACCCTAGAAATCCTATGGCAAAGATAATTGTGAATTCAGTTAAACAAAGAGAAGACTATAGACCATTTGCAGGTTCAGTTATGTTAGAACATGCAAACGATTACTTCGACATGAAACAATTAAAAGAATCACCTTGGATGTCCTTTGCGATACAAGCAAAAGAAAAAGCATACAAAGATATTCCTAGTTTAGTTCATGCAGACGGTACTTGTAGAATACAAACAGTCACAAGAGAACAGAACAAAAACTACTATGAACTTATAGAAGCATTCTATAATATCACAGGAGTTCCAATGATATTTAATACATCATTCAATCTAGGTGGTGAGGCATTGGTCGAGACAATCGAAGATGCAATCACAACATGTCAGAAGAGTCAGATTAATTATCTGTATGTACCTGCAGACCAAGATATCCACATACCTTATTCAATGATTAAACCTAAAGATGTAAAGTTATTTAAGGAACAGGACTCGGAATAATAAATAGGTGGTATGATAGAGGTAACTGATACAGCAATACAAAAACTCATCGAAAAGAAAGTCGGTTTTATCCGACTCGGAGTTAAAGGTGGTGGGTGTGCAGGTTACGAATATTTTCTCGAAGACACATCTAATTATATTAATATGTCTGATAAACTCCAGAATTATGGAAAGTTTACAGTCGTGGTAGATAAAGAGTCTGTACCTTATTTGAGTGGTTCAACTTTAGATTGGGTGAAAGAGGGACTTAATGAATTTTTTAAGATAATAAATCCAAAAGAACAATCTTCTTGTGGATGTGGAGTGAGTATACAGTTTTATGAAGACCTCGTCAGCGAAAGCAAAGGGTAGAAGATTACAACAATGGGTCGCAAAGATGTTAGTCGAACATCTAGGTGCAGATGAAGAAGATTTAGAATCAAGACCTATGGGTTCGAGTGGTGAAGATATCATCATGGGAAAACAGACTAGACAAATCTTCCCTTATAGTGTAGAATGTAAGAATCAGGAGAAAGTTAATATCTGGTCAGCAATGGAACAAGCAGAGTCTAATTGCAAAAGTTATGAACCTCTTGTAGTAATTAAAAAGAACGGCAAGAAACCACTTGCTGTAATAGATGCAGAATACTTTGTGGAGATGCATAACAAAAAATGATTAAAAGTTTTAATGAGTTGCAAACAATAACAGAGAATAAGGATGCCAAGAATCCTTATCGTCTGGTTGTACTCGCAGAAAAACCGAAGAAGTCAAACCCTAAAGCGACGAGTGCAAAGATAGTTAAACTTGCACAAAAACTAGGACACGAAGTATATGATTGTCGTGTCAATGGTGCATTCATCATGCGTGATGAGAAGTCTGGTCAATTAACTATACACAAAGAAGATGATTCATTTGGATTTGAAATCGATGAAGATACAGTTGTTCTCATTCGTGGTGCAGTTGGTAAAAAAGATTCATATCTGGATTTAGTATCTCAATTAGAAAGATACGGTATTCCTGTTTGCAACTTCAGAGAAACAATTGAAGTATGTGCAGATAAGTTTAGATGTTATCTTAGACTGCAAGAGATTGGTATGAATCAACCTAAGACCGTACTGATACCGAATGCAGATAAAGAATCAATAGAGACTGCTCATGAGGCATTGAAGTCTAAGTTCCCTATGGTGTTAAAGACACTACAAGGAAGTAAAGGTGTTGGTGTTCTATTGATTGAAACAGAGAGGTCATTACAATCAACCGTTCAGTTGGTTTATAAGATTGACCCTTATGCAGATATACTATTACAAGAATACATTGAAGTTGATTACGATGTTAGATGTATTGTTGTGAATAAAGAAATCATAGGTGCAATGAAACGACCTAAGATACTTGACGACTTTAGAAGTAATGTTTCACAAGGTTCTGAACCTGAAGAGATTAAACTCACTGAAGTGGAACAAGAGGCAGTCTTACAGGCAGCCAAAGCGGTGAACGGACAATGGGTTGGTGTAGACTTTATGCCAGCAAAGAACAGAGATAAAGATGCACCATTCATTATCGAAGTTAACCATTCACCTGGTACCGAGGGTATCAACAAAGTAATTGATGGTGATATTAATAAAATTGTTTTAGATAATCTCCTTGATAGAGATTCATGGAAACGAAGTGCAACAGAATGTGGTGTATTAGAAACATTAGAAGTTGAAGGACAGGAACTAACTGTTAAGATGGATACTGGTAATAATACAACGACATGTGCCTTGCACGCGGATGACTTGACTGTAAAAAATAAAGTAGTCTCATGGACTACAGAAGGAGTTAAATACAAAGAACCTTTACATCGATATGTAGAGTTATTAAAACCTGCCGAAAAAAGGCCAGTCGTTCTATTGGAAATAAATTTTCTAAATACAATTTACGAAATAGAAGTTTCGTTAGACAAAAGGAATCAAATACCATTCCTTGCTAACAGAGACTTTATGAAGAGAGCAAATTTAATGATAAATCCTGCTCGTAAATTTATGTTAACAAATAGAAACGATGAGCACGCAAACGGTTAGTATACAAGAGAGAATGAAGAACAAGGCAATCACTGCCTTGGATGAAGTCGAAGCACAAATCGATACTCTTATGGATAATAAGTCCATTCCTTTTTCTATGTACAAGTATCTTAAACAATTAGATTACTCTGGTAAAGTTGTTGCATACATGAAAGGGTTTACTAAAGAAATGCAATACGAGATAAAGAATGAAGAGAAGTGTGAACAGTTAGACGAAGCATATAACTTCCTTACTAAAGGTCAGAAGACAAAGATTGTAAAGAAACTCCAAGAGTTTGAGAGAGACATAGAAAAGTATTGTGATGAATATACACCTGTTCGCAAACCAAGAAAACCCAAAACACCTGCACAGTTAGTTAAAAAACTACCTTATCTTGCAACATGGGAAAAATATAAATCCATAAATCCAGAAGAAATCATTCGTGCATCGATGTTGTTTGGATACAACACATCCACAAAGAAACTTACCATGTTCAAATCTTATGGTGGTCTTAGAGTGAATGGTAGTAAGATAATAGATGCAGACGAATGTATAGAAAAGACCTTGACAGATTTGAAGTTGCTTGATAGACTGGTATCAGGTGGTAATATTATTGCTAAAGGTTTCATGGACGAGATACCTCGTTCTAAAGAGAAAGAAGGAAACAATAGAATTACTAAGAATACATTATTAATAAAAGTGATTAAATGATACTAATAGATTTTACTCAGACCATAATAGCAGGTCTGATGGCACAACTCAAAATGAATGATGGTGAGATTAACGAAGATATGTTAAGACACATGATTCTAAACTCTGTAAGAAATTACAGTAAACGATATTCACAGGACTATGGACAAATAGTTCTATGTACTGATGCAAGTAATCCTTGGAGACGAGAATTCTTTCCACAATACAAAGCAAACCGTAAGAAGACAAGAGAAGCATCTGATATGGATTGGAAACTTATCTTCGATACACTACAGAAAGTTAAAGACGAGATAAGAGATAACTTTCCCTACCACTACCTGTATGTCGAAAGATGTGAGGCAGATGATATCATTGCAGTGTTAACTAAACATTCAAAGGAACCAGTCCTAATCGTTTCAGGTGATAAGGACTTCCAACAGTTGCAGAAGTATGACTATGTCAAACAATGGTCTCCTAATCTAAACAAGTTCGTTGAACCAGATGATGCAGATACATTTCTAAAAGAACATATTCTCAGAGGAGATAAGTCAGACGGTATACCAAATATACTATCAGCAGACAATTGTTTAGACGAAGGTATCAGACAAACCCCTTTAAGAAAACCTGTAGTAGATAAGTACCTCAGGATTAGTATTGAAAAGGACGATAAATACTATCGGAACTATTTAAGAAACCAAACTTTGATTGACTTAGAATTTATACCAGATGATGTTGTAGAAAGTATTCTTAACATTTTTGGTGAGTCTACACCACCGAGTGGCAAAGTATTTGATTATCTTAGAGAGCATAGATTAAATGAATTGATGGACAACATTGGTGATTTTACACAATATAATATGGTGAGGACCTAAATTATGACAACAGAAAAGAAAAGAGGAAGAGGAAGACCTAAGGGTGCTCCTAACAAACCAAAGATGGAATTGGTCACAGAAAGAATCAATCTACCTAACGGTGCTGATGTATTTGAAATACTATGTCAGGCAAACATCGTTGCAGAAACAGATGTGCCTACTGCAGTTAATGGATTAAAAATCTTTAACGATAGAAACGGTGCAGTAAGTAAAGTGTTAAGATGGTTGTTCGATAAGAACATTCATTCAACATTACCTGAAGGAGAAACTCCTTACAAAAAGAATGATGCACCTGATTCACAACTATCTGAAACAGGATTAAAGTTTGAGTTTAAAAAGTTTCAATACTTTGTGACTGAACAGGTACCACAGGCTCGTAGAGAGACAATGTGGATTGAACTGTTAGAAGGTATGCATCATAAAGAAGCAGAACTAATTGACTTGGTTAAGGATAAGAAGAATCCATTCCCTAACATAACAAAGGAAATGGCATCAGAAGCGTTTCCTGAGATACAAGTTTAAATAAATATTAATGTGGTCAGAGACTATACATAAAGGAAAGGGAGTTTAGTTTAACTTCGATGTATAAACTTCTAGTCGAGTACCACTCCATGGATTTTTAGGATATATTATGGCAGACGAACAATCAACATTTCAAAGTGAAGCAGTGGAACTTTCAGAGTTAGAACGAATCACCCAAAGACTTAACACCTTTACTGTAGGATTAAAACCTGCGAATGCAGAACAGGTTAATCAAATCATGCAGAAAGGGTTATCAGCAGGTAACTTTAAACTAGATGAACTAGATGCACTTGTTCAAATCAGAGAACAGGTCAATGCAGGTATTATAGATTACAATACCCAAGTACAAGTTGCAACCAAACGAATACAAGAACTAGAACAAGAAGAACTTCAAAAACAGAAGGACTTACTTGCACAAACTCTTGTAGAAAAGGATAACTTAGTCACTGAAGAAAGAAAGTTAAAGAAACTTGCACAACAAGAATTAAAAATTGTTGCAGAACAAAACAAAATTCTTCAGGCACAACTCGAAGCATTATCAAATGTTCAGAACAATGTCACATCTAAACCAATACAAGATTTACTAGACGAGTCAAGAGCATCTGCCGAAATGAATGCCTCTGATAGACCAAAGTCTAAAGCATGGGACATGGTAAGACAGGCAAGACCTGATGAAGAACCATTTGTTGGTGAAGTAAAAGAACAAGTTGCAGAAGCTAAGAAAGCATTCAAAGACTTTGAAGAAGAGTCGGTTATCATAACTCCAAATGCAGATACAGAATTCACACCACAAGGTGATACATTAGATTCATTCTATGACGAAGTAGAAAGAGTTAACGAAGTTGCAGAAGCAGATGAATTACTCGCTGATGAACCACATCCATCAAACGATGAACTCATGGGAGAACCTGATGTTGATGATGATGTCGAAGTAGGTTTTGCAGACGACTTTGATGAAGATGAAAACTTCGAAGATTCAGCAGACTTTTATAATGGTGTTTCACCAGAAGAAGCATTAGAGGATTCAGAAACAGTTCCTTCTACAGGACAAGTCACATCTAAACCTGTTATCTCAGGTGGTAATGCACCAAACATTAAGGCACAAGTAAGTGAACCTGAAAACATTGTTGCACCAGTAGAAGAAGAGAAGAAAACTATTCCAACCTTTGATACTGAAGAGGAACTTATTGCATCAGTTAATGCAAAGGTCAACATCATAGAAGATGAAGCAGAAGAAGAGTATGAAGAGATTACAATTCCTTCAAGGTCAGAATTAGAAAGCATTTCTAAGGCAGAAGTTCAAGCAGAAGGTGACAAGTTAGGTTTCGAATTGAGTGGTTCAAAAGAAGAAATGGTTGACCAGTTCGAAGAACAAACAGAAGCGTTTATTGCATCGTTGCAAGAAGACGGTGATTTCATCAGTGCATCCGAAACAGAAGAGACTCGAAGTGACGAGGAGAAAAAAGATGGTAATGATGATGTCAGAGACGGTGGATACTTCTAAAAGAAAGTATACCGTTTCACAATTTAATAAAGACCAAGTAAGCAGAATCTATTCAGAGAGACCCTTTGGAGAGAATCTGCTCAGGTTCAATCTACCAGAAGACCAAACAGTTTTTCTTGGTTTACAATTCAGACAATCCGCATATCTCTTTAAGAAGTTAGATAGTAAAAAGAAAGAGAACTTTTATATTAGTTCATTCTCTTATCCTTGTCCACGAATAGGTGAGACATTAGAGGCATTAGAAGTACAACTCTACAATTACAAAGAGAACGGAGACCCTAGGTCTTGTCTCATCAATCAAGAAGACGACCCACAATTTATTTTATTACCACAAGATTGGTGTAATTTAGAAGACGAAGATGTTGTTGAGTTTCAATTTGTTAAAGAATCAGGACTAGATACTGAAAGGTACATAGAAGTTCATGTCGGCTAATAGAAACATTCCAATTCAGGCAGTAGACCAATATGATTTCTTAGAACATAGAAGAGAACAAGAAAAGAAACATTGGGATAAAGTTAAGACAAGTGAACCTTTAGATTCTATTCTTACTGTAGAGATTAACACGACAGAACTTTGTAATAGAACATGTGTGTTTTGTCCTCGACATGACCCTAAAATATTCCCCAATAGAAATCTACATCTTACACCTAAGGGTGCATTAACTATTGCAGAAGAATTGGGAGAGAATAACTTTCAAGGCAAGATATCATTCAGTGGATTCGGAGAGAATCTCCTTAATCCAGACTTCGTAGAGATAGTAAAGATATTCAGAACAGAATTACCTTATGCAACATTAGAGTGTAATACTAACGGAGATAAACTTGACCACAAATACCTTGAAGGACTTATACACAATTCAGGTTTAGATTTAATCTATATTAAT
>Ga0209631_10007558_pt1 | contig 10860 bp, 17 predicted proteins | sample COG_08_FD_184752 | JGI IMG/M metagenome (GOLD analysis project Ga0209631, IMG submission 184752) | Pelagic Microbial community sample from North Sea - COGITO 998_met_08 (SPAdes) (version 2) | ecosystem: Environmental > Aquatic > Marine > Neritic zone/Coastal water | place: Helgoland, sampling...
CCCCGTTCCCTGACATCATCGCGTCCCACTCGCGCGTCCTCCTCGCGCAGGATACCATCGTGTCGCGCGTGCGCGGCGCGCGCCGACCGAAACCCATCAGCAAGTACGACCTCGGCGGCATGGACGGCGACGCGCGCGCGCGCGGCAGATTCGGCTTCTTCCGCCGGAGCGCCAACGACGAACGCGGCCGCGGTGGCATGTTCGGCCGACGAAGCGGCGCCGCGCGCGACGCCGCGGACCTCACCCGCCGCGAACACGCGGGTGCCGAGACGCGAGAGGAACTCGAGCGCCTTCACGACGACGTCCTACGCGCCATCGTCGACGAAGAGTACGAAGAAGCGCTCCGCATCGACGCCGAGGCGAACAAAAAGACAGCCGCGGAAGCCGCGCTCGACCTCGAAGACAACGCTAGGGACGACGAGCGCGGACGCAAGACACTCGCGGAGCTCGACCTCGACGAAGAAACACTCGCGCGCATCGAGCTCGTCAAGCAAATCTTAAAGGAACGCAAAGACCGCGTAGAGCAAGCCGCCCGGCGGCGATGTATATCCATGGCCCGATCCGTGCTGGGCGACGAAGCCGTCGCGGATTTCGACGATTTCGCGCGGTTCGTGCACCGCGGACTAGACACCGAGGGTGTCGACGATAGAGAATTACGGCGTCTATACGCCAATTGCCTCCAGAGCAGACCGGGCAGCCGCACCGCCGTCTCCGACGTCCTCTCCGCCGAGAAACTCGCAGAGTCGGTGGAGAAAGGCCAGTGGGCTAAGCACTGGTGCCGGTACGTAGGTGACGCGCGGCAGAAGGCGCTGGATAAAGGGCCGTGCGGCGCGTCCGCGGCGGTGTTCGGAGTGACGTGCGCGGACCCGGTCACATCCCCGCCGTTCCCGCCGCTACTAAAGTCCCTATCGTTACCTTACGGCTACCTTAAATATTTTCTAACGTTCGCGGCTCTGCCGCTGCTGTGGCCGATTGCGGGAGTCAAGCGCCTGGGCATCGGCGGAGGCGTCGCCGAGGCGCTGCACGTGTGGCGGTACGTGTTACCGCAAACGCTGCGGAAAGTCAGGGGCGGCGGCATGGACATCGCGGCGCTCTTTCTATGCGTCACGCCGCTGTGGACCCTCGCGGTTTTGACGACGGTGAGTCTATTTATTTATTATTTCCGTATGGGCAATGTGATTGACGCCGTGTTTTTGGTATAGGCTATTTACGCGGCGTACTTGCCCGAGTTTTTACTCGTCGACGTGATGCTTCCCGCGGCGGTGACTGGACTGCTCGGCTCGTGCGCCGCATCCTGCGCCGCCGCCGCGCGTAGCGCGGGCGACCGCGAGCACCCACACCGAGGGGACGGCGGGCAACTGAGACCGAGCCACGCGTTTCCGGGTGGTACGTTTATTTTAATTAACGTATTGGCAATTAGTTTGACGTCGTGTTTTCCTTTCCATCCAGGGCGAACGAAAATGCCAGACGACACGAGTCGAATCGTGCAGTCGCACCCGCGGCTGGACACGATCGAGGAAAGGCGTCTGGCGTCGGAGCGCGAGGCGGAGGTCTCCCGGTCTCACCACGCGGGTCCCGCAGTCTCTAGGTCTCACGGCAATCCAGCCGTTTCTGGTAACGGCCCACTAGGTGCGCCGAGGCCGCTGGGCCGCGACTCGGCGAAGGAGAGCGGCGGCGAAGACGGCTCGCCTCCTCCGTCAAACGCTAAAGGTTTGCCGCTTCGTATCCGTCCCGAAACGGCCGTTACCGATCCACGAAACGGCTCCCGGTGGGAATCCAACGGGTTCGACCGCGGCGAAGACGCGGACGACCTGGAGGGTGCGTATCGGCCAGCCGGACGGCTTCCGCCGCTGGGAGGCGTGGGCGCCGTCGGGGGACACAGAGGCCGACGCGGGAGAGCCGCCGCTACGAGCGCAAACAACAACGACGGCGTCTACGATCAACCGCATCGTACCGTGTCCGTTAACATCGAACCCCCCGCGGCGTTCCGCAACGACGAGGCGAGGGACACGAACCGTCACGAGCTCGCGCGCGGCGACAGGCGCCGCGCCGCGTTCAAAGGCGACGTGTTCGACGCGATTAAAAAACAAGTCTCCGAGAAGGACGTCGCCGACGCCATCTGTCGACGCGCGGACGAGGAGAGCGGAAAGACCTACTTCATCGGCTCCAAGGTTCCGTCCCTGGAGCAAAAACTCGTTATGTTCGCCATCGCGCTGGTCCTGGCCATCTTACCCCCGATGCACAGGTGAGTTTATTTTTATATTCGTATGTGTAATTAGTATGACGTCGTGTTTGTGTGCAGGGCGATTCACGGCGTGGAGATCTTCGGCGGACAAGAACGCGTCACCATGTGCGTGGATCAGGTCATGCCGCAGTCGGTCATGAACCTCATCGGCTTCTCGAAGTGTTCCAAGCTCATCGCCGAGGAGATGGCCGCGGAACAGGCGAGGCAGGACGCGCTGCTCGCGTCCGGTAACTACACGTACGCGCCGCCGGCGCCGGGCGTGGGCGAAGGCGCCGAGGTTGAGGTGCGTTTATTTGGTTATTTTTGGTTATTTTTGGTTATTTTTGGCAATTTCCGTATGGGCAATTCGATTGACGTCGTGTTTTGTTCAACTCGTACAGGATTTGATCTTGACGGAGACTGACGCCGCCGACGCGGGGTCCAGCGCCGGCCGCGTCATCGTCGGCGGGTCCGTCCTGTGGATGACCATCGCGGGATACTTCGCCCTCAACGCCGCGCGGTGGCTGTGCGCGCGGTGCTACGAGCACTATCTCCGCGCCAGGCTGTTCGCCGCGTGCACCGACCCTCAAGAGGCCGCTCTCTTCGACGTTCCGTGAGTTCTTTCCTTTTTCTTTCCGTACGGGAGCAATTGGACTGACGTCGTGTTTTCTTTCTTTTACTCACACAGGTACCTGAACCTTCGACACGCGTGGCTGCCGTGGATGCGCGTGCGAATCCACCTGCATCGCCTGCGGCACCTGGAACGCCAATTCGCGTCCATCGTGGTGTCGCACCTCGCGCTCGCGATCGGCGCCTTGGTTCTCACCGCCGGTCTCGCGGCGGCGAGGATATACACGTCACCGTACCAGGACATACACTCGGCGCCCACCGCCTGTTTGGTGCGTTTATTTTAATGCTCGTGTAGGCAATTGGACTGAGACGTGTATGTGTTTCTTCTTCTTTACAGGGGTTGGCGTTGGCTTTGAGTTTGCCGCTCGCGCTCGTGTGCGTCGTCGGCGGGAAGGTACGGGCGCTCACGGAGGACGACGAGACGCTGTGCCACGAGGAGCGGTGGAAAATGACGCTGGACGGCGTGAGCGATTGGCGTAAGCACGCGGCCATGGCGGATGTGGCGGACGCCGTGAGTATTTCTTTTTATTCTCTAACTGTTTGCCCATATGAACATTGTGTTTTTCAGGTGAGTCGCAGGAATAAAAAAGCGTGGCCCAGTTTCCTGGGCGTTCGCGCCGGTTCCGGCGTCGCCGCCGCGTCCGGCGCGCTCACCCTCTTCCTGCTCGCGTCCTTCCTCGCGGTCGTCGCGCTGGACGTGGGCGGCGGCCCGAAGGAGGGCACCAGCGGCGATCAGCTTCGCGATTACGTCGAGGTGGGTTACATTTTTAATTTCCGTATGGGCAATTAGAGTGACGTCGTGTTTTGTTATAGGTTAACTTTGCGTATTCGCACAAGTACTCTGAGGCGCTCATGGATCGGCTCGCGTCGCTGGCGGATAACGTCACGGAGACTCGCGTCGGTGTGCACGACGCCAACGTCGCGATATCGCAGCTCGATAACGTGTCACCGCGTGAGACGAAGGCGATGGTGACCGCGTTGAGCGGATGCATGTCGTGCTCGGTGCCCACTGGGGAGACCAAATCCAGGTGAGTTTATTTCTATTTGGGCAATTGTATTTCCGCACTACCGGGCAATTGCACTGACGTCGTGTTTTTTTTTACAGGCCTTGGTACGCAGACAGAAACCAAGAGGCGGCCTATGACGCCGCTAATAGGCTGTACTACAGGCGAGTGCCCACGATGACTTCGCTGTGTACTGACGACGCCGCTAATAACTACACCGCTCCGTCGTGGTGTTTGGATGCGGTCGGGGAGGACCCACCTTTAGGTAAGGCTCAGTGCACGGGCGTCGACGCGGTGGTGAACGCTACGTGCAATAACGTTCCGTAGTGCTGACGTACGGGAAAATAGTGGCAGGATGGTTATAAATATATAAATAGGCGTTTCTGTATGGGTATTCGTGGAATTTGCAACTCAATCGCGAGGTGACGACGTGGTGACTTATTTTATCCGAACCTCCTCTGACTCTCACCCATCAGTCGTCAGCTGCGCGTGGGTAGTAAGCTTGAAGATGTCAGCGGCGATGACCACCCTCGCGTCGTCGCGTCTCGTGCACGCGCGCGCGACGTTCAAGCCGACCGCGTCAAAGCCGCGTCACGCGTCGCGCGTCGCGTCGCCGAGATTGACCGGCGTTGGAAAGGGAGTGAGGGGGCTTTTGATCGCGCGGCGCGCGGAACAGAGCGGTGGCGAGCGCGTGTCCTCCGAGGACGCCGTCGCGGAGAGCGGAATGCCAAAGGATGACTTACCGGCGCCCGAGAACTCGTCGCCGAAGGATCTCGGCGCGCAGATCCAGGAGCTGAAGAACAAGGGTTCGGGCGGCGGGACGCCGAAAGAGGCTGAAAATCCGTTCGTCGGCGCCTTTGAGGAGATCGGCCAGACGGAGTGGCCATCACCGGTCAACGCGCTCAAGACCACCGGGATCGTCATCGGGATCGTGACCGCGAGCGCGTTCGTGCTCCTCACCGTCAACTCCGCGCTCTCCGCCATCTCCCAGGCCATCTTCAAGTGAGCATCGAGGGGATGATTAGGTGGGATGATTGGGTGGGCCCTGGGACGAATTTCAGGGTTAGGTATGGGTAGCGGGACGCGTCGGCGCAAAGAATCGTATAATAACATCAACACTTCGCCACGCGGGCACTTAAACACACCACGGACACGCGGGACTAATACCCATTAAGCGCCGTCCACGAACTTGGCGCACGCCTTGTAGATCTTCTCCATGAACTCCGCGGCGTCCTCCTGCCCCGCCTGCCGCGCCGTGTTGATGTTGGTCTTCAACAGCGCCATGAGGTTCAAGTCCAGCTCGTCCGCGTCCACCATCTCCAGGATCATCGCGCGCTTGTCCTTGGCGCCCAGCAGCTTCTTCATGCGCTCCAGCGGCGACAGCATCGCGCGCGTGGTCTGGTCCACGAAACCGACAAAGCTAGAAGTCACCTGGTACAGCGCGTCCAGCTTTCCTTTCTCCTCCTCATCCGCCTCGCCGTCGCGAAGGCCGCCGAGGTATCCGAAGAAGTCTTCCGTGAGCTGCGGCCTTTGCTTGACGATCTCGTACTCCATCTCGTTGAACTCCGTGGAGAAAAAGTAGGTCACGAGCTCCTCGTGCGTAGTGGGTTGGACTCGCGCGTCTCGCGCTTCTTCCAATTCGGCCCGGGCGGCTTCGTATTCTTTGCGTAGCTCCTCCTCCTCCTTCTTCTCGAGCTCAACCTCTTTCGCCTTGAGGTTCTTGTCGATGAGCATGCTCGCGGACGTGTCGTCGACGTCGGGGAAGAGCCCGTCGGGGTCGTAGGAGATCTCCAGGGCTTGCTGCGCCTGGCCGGCTTCGTCCGCCTTGAGCACCTTCTTGCGCTCGTCCTTGTCGATGGCTCGGCCGGAGGCGTCGAGGAGGAGACCCGCGGTCTGGTTGAGTCGCTCGGCGCCCTCGCCCTCGAGGTCGATGCGCTGGCCGAGGCGTTGCTGGAGGATGGCGAGGGACTCCGGGTCGACGCCGCTGTCGCCGCCGCCGAAATCGGCGCCGTCGTCGAAGTACGCCCTGGTGGTGGTTTGGGCGTTGCGCGCTCGGACGGCGGGCCGGGCGTTGGATCGCGCGCGGGCCTTGAGGGCGGACGCGCCGCGGATGGAGGCGGCGCGCGACGCAGAGAGCGCGTGGGTGGAGGCGACCGTCGCCATGTGTCTACTCACGGGTCGTCGAGCGGCGTCTGTCGCCGGACGGACGTGCGGGTGAAGAGGACCTCCGGCGCCGGCATCAGAGACGGATATAAAAAGGTGGATAGGGTCTTCCGAGAAGAAACGGGAGAGATCAGAGGTTTGGCGTCTCTATGGCGGATCGGTGTAGGAAACAGTCCGAAATGAGAAATACAGCCTTTTTATTTTCAGCCATGCAAACAGTTACGTCTTCAACCAATTACGCGATTAACCAGATGAAAACCGCCGAGTCGCCCGAAGACTGGATATTTCGCTTCCCGCCAGAGTCAGAAACGTCTCTGCCACAGAAGTGCACGTCGGCAGCTGCGGCGTGTGTACCTCCCGTGATGACTCGCTGGATGGCGATCCGCGCCCCGGTGGCGCTCGGACGCCATGGATGGACACGGTGCGTCGATACGTCCGTCGTTTCCGCGTTTCCCACGCCCGTGACCGACCGCTCGCGCGCGATGCAGCCACGTGTTCCGGGAGCGCTTATCTACGCGTGACGCGTTCTCGTTACGCGGTTTCACTCGAGCATTCCAACCTTACCCGCATCGTACATGCCCCGTCGCCGTATCCGCTCACCCGAAAGCGCCCATTCCCATCCGCAGACGTGAGGACATCCCCGACGGGAAGTCCGGCTCGCGTGGACCGAAAGGTCCCAAGGTAGGGGCGCGCGGTGGTGCCCCGAAAGGACCGCGAAAAAACAGGAGTATGGGTTCCGAGAATCAGTCTGCGATGATCGGGCGGCGAGGGAGACGAGCGCCGCCGTCCGTATCGAAGACGCCGGTGAAAACGACGAACGTCGTCGACGAGCCGGTCGACGATGCGAAGCGCGCGCTCGTCGGAGCGCTCGCCGCCGTCGCCCTCGCCGCCGCGCCCGTCGCCGACGCGATGACGGAGGGTGGCTTAATCGGAAATGTGGACGTCGCGCAGCTCTTCGAGCTCGCGGGCTTCGGCGCGCCCACCGGCGCCCTGGACTCCCCGCCTTTACCCGAGCAGCAACTCAAACAGATCCTCGACCTGGACGAACGCGCGGCGCTACGAAAGGCGTCTCTGATTCGCACCGGCAACTACGACGTCCTGCTTCAGGTGAGTTTCTTTTGGTTATTTTGGTTATTTTGGTTATCGTACGTACGGGCAATTGTACTGACGACATCGTGTAACTCTCATAGGAGCTCAACGCGTTGACGCAGTTGGACGAAAAGGCGCTGGAAGCCGCCGACGCCGAAGCCGCGCTCGCCGCCGCCGCCCGCCTGACATCCAACATCCGCGACGTGGAGGACTCGTACGTTGCTGACGTGGACGCCTCGAACGCGCGGGAGCGGCAGCGAGTGCGCTTATTGGACCGACGAAGGCTCGAGGCTGAGTTTCAGACGAGGTGCGTTTATTTGGTTATTTTTGGCAATTTTTGGCAATTTTTTGTTATTTTTGGCAATTTTTGGCAATTTCCGTATGGGCAATTGTACTGACGACGTGTTTTGTTCAACTCTCATTACAGACTGTTGCAACGCAAGGTTGACGAGTCGCGGCTTGAGGAGCAAGGGAACGCGATCGTGTACGGCGCCGCGTTGGCCGCCAGCTTTTTGAGCACCGCGGCGATGCACCCGGTGGATACCGTCAAGGTGCGGAGGCAGACACGGGAGTCAAAGGGAGAGGGACCGAGTGACGACGGGACGCCGGGTTCATCTTCCGAATTATCATCATCCATCGACGGGGATGACTATTCTTTTACGACTGGAAACACTTCTGGAACGCCTTCTGGAGCGCCTCCTTCCGGCGGCTCTTACTATGACGCCCCGGTGACGCCCGGCGGTACCGCGCTGGAGACGGCGCCCGTCGTCCACGTGGCCACCGCGACGATGGAAGCGCTCGACATCTCAACGATAACGGACCAGTACGCGGGCGTCAAAGGGAGTCAAAGAGATTCGTCGGACACTTTCCAGAACTCTCCAGAACCCCCATCCAAAGAGGACAAAATCTTCGAGCCCCTCGGCGTGCCCCTCACCCCGACGGGTCTCCTCTCGTTGTACGACGGCCTCGCGCCCAACTTGCTCAAAGAAGGCCCGCCGCTGGCGCTCTACCTCGGCATTTACGAAGCTTTGAAAACCGCGCTGCTCGCCACGGATGCGCTGAGAGAACAACCCGTGTTGTGTTACCTGATCGCGGGTGCGGTGGGGGAGTTGATCGGCAGCGTGGTACGGGTCCCCGCCGAGGCTGTCAAGTCGACGCGGCAGGCTGACGGGACAGTCACGATGGCGGACGCGATGGAGACCAGCTTTGGTAGCGAACGAGCTCGATCGAACCTGGTGAGTTTTTTATTATTTTTGTTCTTGCATCTTGCATCTCGCGTCATCTTCTTGTACGGGCAATCAGACTGACGTCGTGTTTTGTTTGTGGTTAACAGGCTCGCGCGTGGTCCGTCGCGGTTGTTCGAGACGTTCCGTTCGGAGCGGTACAGATTGCGCTGTTTGAAGCGTTGAAGGTGGCGCTCTCCGGGCAATGCGACCCGATCATCGACGGCGATTCGTTCTTCGGCGAGGCTGTGCTCGGGGCGTTTGGCGGTGGGATCGGCGCGTTCATCAGCGCCCCGGCGGATGTCGTCGTGACTCGCCTGATCAAGCAACAGAGCGCGGGTGGGGAGGATGGGGAAAATGACATGGGTCCGATTGACATGGTTCGAGCAATTTACGCGGAAGGTGGAGTCGGCGCTTTTTTCAACGGCGCCGGGGAACGCGTGTTGTACTGGGCGCCCGCGATCGGGATATTCCTGACGGCGTACTGTCAGGTCAGGCACGCGCTGCTGTGACGGGCTGGCTATCCGGATGGGCTATCGAGACGCGAGCGTTGTAGTTTTAATCGTAAGCGTTCGATCATTTTTTAAAAGAATAGAATTCGCGCGTCCCGTACGAACACCTACACTGGAACACTCATCCATCACTGGAACTTGTTCTGGATCAGTCTGTGCACGTGGCACAGGAAATCCACGTACGACATCCCCGCCACGTTTCGATCCTCCGTCAGCTTTGCGTAAAACGCCGCCTCGCCGGGATCGCCGCGTCGCAAAATTCGCATCCGTAAATACCCGCTCCGCATCCGCCGCATGCAATTAACAAACGCGTTTAGACTCTTGGAACGTTTCGTGTCCAGCTGCGCCAACGCGGACGTGTTGCTCTGTATGTGGTCCACGTGGTCCACGCCGAACGTCTCTCGTAACACGACCTCGGGGCATTGACGCCCGACCCACACCAGAAGCTCCCGGGCGTCCTCCAAGACGTAGACGCCGTCCTGCTCCAGCTTCTCGGCGCTGAGCCAAGTCACGGTGGGCAGAGGTGGGAAAACCGTGCCCTCGTCGGTGCCCTGTGAACAAAACACGACGTCAGTTCAATCGCCCACAGGAAAAAGAAATAAGCAAATAAGCAAATGTAAACGCAAATAGAAATAAACTCGTACCTCGTCCACCAGCCGATGCACCGGGAAGTTCCGCGGGTACACCGACGGAACGCACATCTTGACCGGCGCGCAGAGCCCGTTGAGTAGCCACGCGGCTCTGTCATCCGCGTGCGCGTCGGATCTCATCCCCGGGGACTTGTGCAGACCGAGGCAGTACAGCGGCAGAACCTTCAGACCTTCCGGTAAGATGAGCTGCCCCGTGCTGTTGTTTGAAGCGCAGAATTTGCGATAGGCGTACAGCGTGTTCACCGTGGTGGTGATCGTCTGGTCCTTGACGGACTGGATGCTCGTGGATCCCCCGAGGAGCCGAGCCGCCGTCTTGCGGATCATGTCGCACGTCTGCGCCTCCAAGTCCGACGCGCGAAACACGTTGCCCTATACACAAAACACGACGTTAGGTCAGTCCAATCGCCCATACGTCGGATATAAAAAGAATAATTAAACGTACCAGCACGCTCGTCACCGGCAGCGCCATGGTGTGCACGCGGATCCTTCGTTCCCCTTGGATCGTGGTGTATAACAATGCGCACTGGACGTACGCCTCGCCGCCGTCGTTCAGCCGTTCTTCGTAACGCATGCTACACATGATCGCCTTGTCGCAGTCCAGCGCGGGCAAATCCACATCCGTCGGAGTTCGTTTGCAGTAAAATCCGCCGTAATCCGCCACACCTGTGATTAGAGAAAAAACACGACGTCAACAACTAATTGCCCAGACGACAAGGAAATACAAATATGAAATAGAAATAAACTCACCCAACCCGTTACTGGCGCGTACCCTCATGACCGCCTCCAGACCTTGCGGCCTCAGCACGTTCCACCGCAAGTCGTTGTGAAGCTGCGCAAAGTCCAGTTGCGTGTTGAAGCCCGGGTACCTGCAAACAGTACACGACATCAATCTAATTGCCGTATACGAGAATTGAAATAAACCTACCGGTACAGACTGCCGCCGGTGATTCGCGGCAACGTGCCTAAACTCGCGACGTCCACGTACTGGTTATTAGTCAGCAAGAAAAGATCCACGGAGACTTGGTACTCCGCCGCCTCGGCCGCCATCTTCGTGTACATCTTGTCCCCTGGGGCGAGGTACTTGAGCGGTTCCTTCTCAGCCTCCTTCGCGCCGACGTTCTGCGCCTGCGCCGCGCGATTGGTCAGCTTACCAAAACCACCCGTGGGTTGCGTCCCCTGCGAACAAAACACGAATTAAATAAATGTAAACAAATAAACACGACGTCGCACTAATTGCCCGTACGACAACTTAAATGAACTCACCATGAACGCGAGCACGCGGCCGCCGTGGGGTTTAAGCGCCTCTATGCACGCCTTGACCGCGGCGGTGCCCACCGGTGATCCGTGCCTGTTGTTCGCGAACAT
>Ga0209631_10007562_pt1 | contig 10856 bp, 10 predicted proteins | sample COG_08_FD_184752 | JGI IMG/M metagenome (GOLD analysis project Ga0209631, IMG submission 184752) | Pelagic Microbial community sample from North Sea - COGITO 998_met_08 (SPAdes) (version 2) | ecosystem: Environmental > Aquatic > Marine > Neritic zone/Coastal water | place: Helgoland, sampling...
GGATGGGTAAGGCGAATGGGAACGAGAAATGAACAGCAGGTTGGTTTCCTGTCACTCGTTCTCCGCATACGGAATCAATTAGATAGGGTTTCTATCTCATGGTTCTACCAATCAGAAACGTTTCCAATATTGAATTTCCGGCCGATCCGTCCAATCTGCGCAGGATCTATTTCTCCAACAATGTTAACGAACACAGCTTCATCAGAGCCTTCTTCTATCGTCATCACCACCATTCCTGCGACGTTATCACCGTCGTAGTTGACGAACATCTGAACGTGTTCATCTCGATTCCGAACACGCACTACGCTGCTCCAACCTTCATCCATTAATGCTTCCCCGATCTCGCTTGCTCGTTGTGTCGCGGCATTTCGGAACCCTCTATCTACTGTGTACGCACGCACATAGACACCCCTCAGTTTCAGGAGTAAGTCAGCGAGTTCAGGATCCTCAAACCGGGAGGCTTCCGCAACCAGTTTCATGAGCGCACCTTCGACATTGACTTCGATGACGGCATCACTTTCGAATAGATCGGAGAGATCACCCATCCGTTCGAGGTTCACGTAGCCCGGATGAGAGCGAGCATTCCGCTGATTTTGAGCCTGAGCTTGATTGGGCCATGCGGTCACAACCAAAGCCAATGCTAAAAGCATCATTTTCATCGGGTTAACCAGTTTCTTCTTCACGTCCTTCATAGGGGTGTCCATTTCAGTTTTCCATAATGGTGCTCATGCTCCGGCTAACCGGGAGAACCATCTGGTTTTCAATTACGCTTTCCTTAACCGCATTAGCCGTTGTATTTCCAACATCAGAAAGAAAGGCTAGCGTCCATTTTACTTCGTCTAGTGCCTGAGTAACCTCAGCAGTGGGAGCAGATGTGTTTTGAACGATCCGAGTAGATGAGACAACTACGATTATCAATAAGGCCATTGCTAGCACGGGTTTAAATCGACTCACACTCAACGCACCGAAGAACAGTCTAAAACGCTCAAAAAATGACTGTTTCACATCATTCCTCACGTGAGCCATGACGTGTTTAGAAATAAACTCAGGACATTCAATGTCATCCATTTCGTTCAGTCCAGCTGAAATGGCCTGGGCAAGATCTAACTGTCGTTTGATCTCCTCGTCCATAAGAGCAATCTCATCAAAGTGATCGGCATCTTCAGCGGAGAGACTTCCATCCACAAAAGCCTCCATTCGATCGTCCAACCATTTCTGTTTTTGTTTGTCAAGCATAGTCATGTCGCATTACTTCAGTTAATTCCTGTCGAAGCGCTTTACGGGCCCGGTGCAGGTACACCTTTACCGTGTTCAACGGAAGACTCAGTATTTCGCTGATTTCTTCGTACTTGTATTCTTGGACTTCCCTCAGAATCACGATGGACTTGTGGGGTTCACCTAAGGTGTCCAGAGCGGCGGCCAGCCGTTCTCTGAACAGGCTGGCCGCCGCTTCCTTATCTGGACCATTTCCAGTGGAAGGAAGCGAGTCCAGACTAAAATCTTCAGAGTCCGATATCGCTCGCCGCACCTTACGCTTTCTCATCGCGTCAATACACGCATTGCGTGCCACTCGAAGTAACCACCCTATCATTCTATCCTGATCCATTCTCTCTCGATGCTCCCACAACTTGATAAACACATCTTGAGTTACATCTGCTGCAGCTGCCTTATCACCCAGCATGTGGGCGGTAAAACTGAATACCCTTTGTTGGTACTCGGCCATGCAACGTTTGAATTCCAGTGGGTTCAAAAAGTGAACAGGTCGAATGAGATGAATGATGACTTCTCTTGCCAAACGAGCAGCACACCTGAAAGGTTACACAGCTGAGCCTCATCACGCACGGGGGCTTCTTCTTTTCGGTAAATGGCCAACCATTAGGGATAACCTGAAACAAAACGAGGTCTAGGTCGAAAGAGTACCACGGCCCTTCGCAAACGCCATTTACCTGAATTCAAGGACACTGATGTCTGCATTGAAACGCTACTTTCTACCCGCACTACTCATTTTTGTAATGGGTACTGCTGTGGGATTGACCATGGACGGATTGTTTTCGGACGATACCTATGAGCAATTACAGAAGCTCGAGGATGCCTATATCCTCATCAATCGTCAATACGTGGAGGAAGTTGATCCAGCCGAGATGACCGAACAAGCCATTCAGGCTATGTTGAAGGAACTCGATCCGCACTCTTCGTATATCGACACGCGCTCCATGACGAAGGTCCAGGCGGACTACCAAGGTTCTTTTGGAGGAATCGGGATCTGGTTCGAGGTACCAGCCAACGACACGACAGTCGTCACATCAACGATACCTGATGGTCCAAGTGAAGCCGCAGGTCTTTTACCCGGTGATCGCATCATAGCAGTAAATGATTCCAGCATCATTGGCTTGACCTCGTTGGACATTCAAAACCTGATTATGGGCCCTGTGGGCACGGATGTAGATGTAACGGTGGTGCGTCGTAGAGTCACTGATTCAATCAATTTCAGCATCACACGCGCCAAAATCCCCCTCTACTCCATTGATTCCAGTTATATGCTGGATGACCAAACCGGCTTTTTGCGTATCGGGCGATTTGCTATGACCACGCATCAAGAGTTTGTAGAAAAGGTATCCGAACTCAAAGCTCAGGGCATGAAGCGGCTCATCATTGACCTGCGAGGGAATCCAGGAGGAATCAAGCAAACAGCTGTGATGGTCGCGGATGAAATGCTGGGAGGAACAGGTGTAATCGTTTCGACCGAAGGAAGAGTTGAGCGCGAAAATGAAGTAGACCAGATCACTGCGGGCGGGATTTTAACAGAAGAATCCGTCATGATTCTAGTCGACGAAAGCAGTGCTTCTGGGAGCGAAATTCTGGCTGGCGCCCTGCAGGACCACGATAGAGCCATGATTGTTGGCCGCAGAACCTTTGGAAAAGGTCTCGTTCAGCGCCCATTCCAAATGAGAGATGGCAGCGTCATCCAAATGACAGTAGCCCGATATTTCATGCCCTCTGGTAGGCTCATTCAGACCCCATACGCAGACGGTGATCTAGAGGACTACTATCGCGATAAGTTCGAAGACATGGAGCAAGCCACGTATAATCCAGCAGAATATCTTTCCGAAATCCCCGACTCGCTGAAATTCAAAACGGCTAACGGCCGAGATGTATTTGGTGGCGGTGGAGTGATGCCTGATCGCGTAATTGCCCCAGATTCCACCTCCGCACTTAGTGCTCCTATTGTGCAAAATTCCATTGCTAGGGGATACGCTTTTCTGTTCATGCGCAACCTATTTGATATTCAAGGAGAGGAGCTTCGTTCTCGCTGGGTCGAGGATCAGGATGGATTCCTGTCGCAATTCAAAGTAGACCCGGCTATGTGGCAGGATTACCTTCAATTTGCTCAGAATGAGGGTTTGACCATCGGAGAAGGCGAAGATTCATTTAGCATGGACGAAGTGAACCAGGCCAGATCTACGATGGAGACGATTATAAAAGCTAGGATGGCGCAACGCCTGTTCCGAAGTGAGGCTTGGTATCCCGTTTTTAATCAAATGGATCCTGTCATAGAAGAGGCGATGCTATTATGGAGCGAAGCCAACAGCATAAATAGCCTCGGAAACTAATGTTTCGTCTTCCAACCCGGGTGGACTTTGAACCCGGATGTGCCTCCCGTATTCCAGAACTGATTCGCCAAATGGGATCGGTCAGGCCGCTGGTCATTACCGATCCCGGAGTGCGGAGTACCGACTGGTTTGAGCCATTGATCTCAACATGCTCTTCGTGCCGTATAGACGATCAGGTTAGCCCCAATCCAAAAGCTGAAGAAGTAGACACAATTGCTGAGGTGGCCCGAAGCCGAGGCGTTGACTTGGTTGTTGGAATTGGGGGCGGTAGCGTGCTGGATGCCGCTAAGGCTGTAGCCATGCTCCTTCAAAACCCGGGACACATCAACGATTACGAAGGCAAAGACCAATTCCGAAATGGTTCAGCGCCATTTATCGCCGTTCCCACCACCTGTGGTACAGGTTCGGAGGTTACCTGGGTTTCCGTGATTAGCACGCCCAAGGAGGGTCGAAAAATCAGTATTAAGGGAGATGCGATGTTTCCCCGTTTTGCGCTGTCGGATGCAAACCTTATCCGCACACTTCCGCCGCACTTAATAGCCGCGACGGGCATGGACGCCATGACCCATGCGCTTGAATCGCTCATTGTTCGGGGAGCCAACCCCGTTTCAGACGCGCTAGCAACGAGAGCCATCTTTCTGCTCATGGGTAGTTTGACGTCGTGCGCCTTGGATCCATCCCATGCAGCTGCTCGTGGGAATGTAATGCTTGCCTCCACGCTGGCAGGGATGGCGTTCGGAAATGCAGATGTGGGGGCCGTGCATTGTCTTTCGGAAAGCATCGGCGGTTTGCTCGATCTGCCGCATGGACTGTTAAATACACTGTTGCTTTCTCCCGTCTTAACCTATCAAAAAGACGCTATCGGGCCGCTACTTTCAAGCAAATTGAACCTGCCTTTTGATAACCTGATTGAACGCCTAAAACAGCTTATCAGCGCTCTGCCCTTGCCGGATTGGACTAGTTTGAACATTTCTCCGATCCATTTCTATCAATTAGCAGCCGGTGCTGAAGACAATGGGTCCAACTCATCGAATAGAATGGCCCTTACGAGCTCAGACTACCGGACCATGCTGGAGTCTATGTAAGAGCGGCCTGCTCAACATAATGTTCACTCAGCCAATGTAACTAACTCGACCGGCGATCCGTCTAGAGACTATTAAAATCAACTTTAGAGTCCCATGACGCGTTTTCTTTCTCTAGTCATCTGTTCCCTCCTTTTCGTAGCCCCCGCAACTGGGCAAGATAGTATAGACCTCATGGTTGATGGCGTAGGCCTGTCTATTGGGGATTCAAAAGAGGTTACTGGCCTTCGCCTAAATTTTAGGGACCGAGCCATGCGGCGTGTTACCGGCATTAATGCTACGATATGGCTCCCGTACAATAATCATGGCGGCGATGTGCACGGAATTGCGCTCGGACTTCCGTCTACGGGTGCTGACAATATCACGGGAATAGGTTCTGCATTGATGGCGGTAGCCGCCAACGAAGATGCCAAAGGAATTATGTTTGGGGGAGTTGCTGCCGGAGCAGGGAATGACCTCATGGGCTTGGCCGCGGGAGGACTTGGCGTTGGGGCCGGCCGTGACATCGAAGGAATCGTTACGGGAAGTTTGGGCGCCGGCGCAGGCCGCAATTTGGAAGGGATTGCCGTCGCTGGATTGGGAGTCGGAGCAGGAAACGATGTCAAAGGTATTTTGGTGGCTGGCCTGGGCGCCGGCGCCGGAAATGACCTAGTAGGAATCGCGGTTTCTGGTGTCGGTGCCGGAGCTGGACGAGATGTCACTGGAATCATCGTTTCTGGTTTCGGTGCCGGGGCTGGACAAGATGCCACTGGAATTATGATCTCTGGTCTTGGAACGGGCGCCGGCCGCAACTTAACCGGTATTTCCATTGGTGGCCTGGGAACGGGCGCAGGCGATACGCTGAGGGGGCTACATATTGCAGGATTGGGCGTGGGAGGCACCAATGTGCGCGGTGTTATGGTATCTGGGCTTACTGCAGGCGGTCATGACGTGTATGCTTTGTCTATTGCTCCCGCCTACTTCTCGGTGGACCATGGCGGCAAAATGAGAGGATTGTCCGTTTCCTCCTACAATCGCATTCAAGGAGAGCAGAAAGGAGTTACCATCGGTATCCTGAATTACGCTCGCAAGCTGTCTGGATATCAGATTGGCTTGATCAACGTGGCATCCAATAAGGATCGATTTCGAATCATGCCCTTCATCAACTTTGCGAGATAAGTCTCAGCCGAAAACGCAGTTAAAGATCTAAGACTTCGCCTCTATCCGGAGAGATGACTTCGACGTCCGGATAAAAGAATTTAATATTGTCCGCCATCCACTCACGGGCCTTAGTCTCTCCGTGAACGAGAACAATCTTTTTGGGCTGCAAAACATCCACAAGATATAGCAGATCTCTTCGGTGGCTGTGACCACTGAACCGGAACCGATCTACATCGCAGTTTGCTGCCTGAGGACCACGACCTTTATTGATGGTCACTTCGGTGCCTTTCCCCTTCTCGCGTGCTTCAAGTAGCAGCGCAGCAGGTGAGTCTTCCCTAGCATATCCCACTAAGAAAACGCCATTTTTCTCGTTTTCTACGATCTTTTGGGCAATCTTGTTTGAAATGGTTCTTTCGAACATCATTCCGCTACCCACGGCAATGATACAGGGAGTCTTGAGCGCTTCAACCAGTCCATTTTCTGAACGAGGTAACCGTTTCTGAGGTACGCCATACACCTGAAACTCCTCGTTTAGCCGAGGTGTGTTGAAGCGCGATTTGTCGTACACATCAGATATCGCACGCATCATACCAGCGGTATACACCGGTACGTTCTCGTCGATTAAACCTCGTGATTTAAATCGATCCACGAGTGCGATCATTTCCTGACCACGACCCAATGCAAACACGGGCAACAATACACAACCACCTTTCTTGAGAACCTTGGCCATCGCCTTTCCAAGACGCTTTTCCTCTGCTTTCCGATCAAAATTCTCTGACTCAGCATCTGCACCTAACGTGGACTCTAAAAGGAGAACATCTACGGGATCATCTGGATACGAAGCACCAGGAATGATGGTTTGGTTTCTCAGTCCGGTATCGCCGGTGTAGAAAAGGGTGCGCTCCTTTCCTTCTTCCATCCAAGAAAGATGCACACCTACGGAGCCAAGAACGTGTCCTGCGTCGTAAAATTCTCCCTCTACAGCATACCCCCCTTTCAGTCCGGTCAGATCAATACCCGTTTCCAGATCATGAGAGAGATACAAGTAAGAACACGCTTCTACATCCTCCTCGGCGAACAGTGGATCTGCCGTCGTGGAACCTTCATTCAGCTTCTTGCGCTGCAGACGTGCTGAAGCAGGAAGCAGAATATCCGACAGCGTTCGCGTTGCGCCGGACATGTGCACGTGCGCGTGAGGAAACTTCCGAACCACTACAGGTAACGACCCGAGATGGTCATGGTGAGCATGGGTAACGATGATGTGATCTACTGGCCAATCTGACTTGGCATCAATACGCTGGAGATCCGGGACACTCGCCGCTCCCTCCTGCTCAGGATCAGACCCTGCATCTAACAGGATGCCTGTTCCGTCAATCTTTACGTAGTGGCAACTAGCCCCGATTTCTTCGGACGCGCCAAGGGAAGCATATATCATTCAAGCTATCCGGAAAGAGGATTAACCAACACCATTCGACGTGTTGGCAGAGGCTTCATAGGCCTTCCAGTCACTCAAGAATTTTTCCAGTCCACTATCTGTCAGTGGGTGTTTGATCAACTGACCAATCACGTTGAAAGGAATAGTTGCTACATCTGCACCGACCAGAGCGGCCTCAACTACATGCATCGGATGACGAATCGAAGCCGCCAGTACCTGTGTTTGGTACCCGAAGTTGGAGTAAATGGTCACAATTTGGTCGATAAGATCGATGCCGGAAGTTGAAATATCATCTAGTCGTCCAATGAAGGGACTGATGTAGGTTGCTCCAGCTTTGGCCGCTACCAGGGCTTGAGTAGCTGAAAAACAAAGCGTGCAATTGGTCTTGATGCCTTTGTCCGAAAGGGACCGAATGGCTTTAATACCATCTGCAATCAAAGGCACTTTGATGACTACGTTGTCATGAATCTGGGCTAACTCTGCCGCCTCAGACATCATTCCGTCATAATCTGTCGAAACCACTTCCGCAGACACATCTCCATCGACGATATCGCAAATTTTCGCGATGTGAGCATGGAAATCTGAACCTCCAACCTTTCTCATTAAGGAAGGATTGGTTGTAACTCCATCCAGCACGCCCATTTCATTGGCTTCGCGGATTTCATTTAGGTCTGCAGTGTCGATGAAAAACTTCATTTGGATCGAAATGAGATTGGTTTGACAGTTGAAGAATCACGATTTGATATATCAATCGAATCGAGACTTTCAATGTAATCAAGTAATGGTCCAGCCCCAACGTCATGATGTGATAAACTCATGATTTGGAGCGCTCACCAACCAAAGAGTGTATTGACCCCATTCATTCGCGTTCGGAGCGAATATAAATTGCTCAGAATGATGTCCTTCCCCGATAAATCTCTGCTACTTCTGGCGTCAAGCAATATTTCCAATTATAGCAAATAGAACAAAAACAGCGACCAGTATTACAGCGGCTGTAATCAGCTGTTTCTTGAGCTTATAATTCATAACTATACCTCTTTTCTTTTCATCATGGTCACGTTTTAGAAGCATAGTTGCAAGGAAAATCTGCAGAATGACTCCATAGGGCACAAATTCGCCCCCTTTACCCCTTCACATGTCTAGCGCCCTCTCTCTCGTACAACACTGTTCGATAATGCCCGTAGCGAGCAAGAGAGGACGAATCTTGTCTATATTTCTTCTTCCACCTTTTCGAAAAGGACGTTTGGGGAAACCCACCGCCATCGGTTCATCCACTTCTTAAAGCCAACCTCGAGAAAACATGTTTCCCGCCTCTTTAAGATGCCTAATTGCAGGCACTCTATTATTCCTCGCGACTGGTTCTGTATCGGCTGCATCCACTGAGCCAGATCCAAACGAATCACAGATCCCCAGAATTGAAGGTGCTGAACTAGTCGTCGATGGCGTGCTATCAGAAGGTGTCTGGTCTCGTGCCCTTTCAATGACCGGCTTCACCGACTATCTGCCAGTAGATGGACGTTCGGCTCAAGATTCTACACAGGTTCTCGTTTGGTACTCCCCGACCGCCATTCACTTCGGTATCCGGGCGTATGAATCGCATGGTGAGGTCAGAGCTACACTTGCAGACCGAGATAAAATTGCAGGTGACGATCAAGTCATGATCTTGTTGGACACTTACAATGACCAGCGACAAGCATTTATGTTTGCGGTCAATCCTTTTGGCCAACAGGGAGACGGCATTTTCAGAGATGCATCTGGCGAGAGTCGAAATAGCAGCGCCCCTTTTTCCATCGACAACAGTCCAGACTTTCTATTTGAGTCCAAAGGCCGACTCACGGAGTATGGCTTTGAGGTTGAAGTAACGATTCCCTTCAAGAGCCTGAGATACCAGAGTGCATTTACGCAGGACTGGGGATTCAACGTGATGCGAGTCGTGCGACACTCTGGGTATACGTCTACGTGGACCCCTTCCCAACTGGACAATGCATCTTTCATGTCCCAAAACGGATTACTTCGCGAGCTCACAGATCTACGACGCGGTCTAGTACTCGACATCAATCCAGAATTGACAGGAGCTATGAATCGAGCAGGTGGGACAGATTCCAAGTTTGATGCTCAAGCCAGAGATCCACTAGGAATGAATGTTCGTTGGGGAATCACCAATAATCTTACCCTGAATGGGACCTTCAACCCTGATTTTTCACAAGTTGAAGCGGATGTTGCTCAAATTCAGTTCGATCCACGCCAGGCTGTATACGTACCTGAAAAGCGCCCCTTTTTCCTTGACGGAATTGAATTATTTCAGTCACCCGCTCAACTGATTTATACACGACGCATTTCTAATCCACTAAACGCCATAAAGCTGACGGGGAAACGTGGTAACACCAATATTGGGGTAATCTCAGCCATTGACAATGCTGAGCTTTACCTCACAGACCTCGACCCCGTTTATTTTAATGCTGTTCGATTGCGGCGAGATCTTTCTGGACAAAACACGGTCGGACTCGTCTACACAGACAAGGTGGACGGGGAACACTGGAATCGTGTAGCAGCTGTAGATGGGCGCTTGACCTTTGCAGAGATCTATTCATTCACCTATCAAACGGGGATGAGTTTCACGAAAGATACGGGCACCTCGACGAATGGAGGAAGTGTCGATTCTGCGCCTATGTGGACAATGAATGCTCGGGCTTCGGGACGCAAATACGGTGGTTCCATCTCATCATCAGGAGTCCATGGCCGATTTAATGCAGAATCTGGATTCATCAATCGAACCGGAATCGTGCATTGGAATATTCAACCCCACCGTCGCTGGTTTGGCGACGAAGGAGACCTGATGCAATCGTGGCAGCTTGGTTTCACGCTAGACGGGACTTGGGACTATGACCGTTTTACGGCAGGAAATGGACCGAACGACCGAAAACTGCACTTCAATTCCAACCTGAGTTTTCGGGGGGGATGGAGCGCCAATACGTCTGTGTTTTACGAGTCATTCAAAATGCCTACGGGTCTTTATGACAACTACTACATTGAAAACCAAACCAATGGAGTAGCCACCGATACAACCGCTTTTGTGGGCGTAGACCGTTTGATTAATCTTGGCTTTTGGTCGTCGATCTCAACCCCTCGCCTGAATAATTTCTCGGGTAATATATTTCTCGTAGGCGGCGTAGATGACAACTTCAACGAGTGGGCACGAGCAGACATTTACTTCATTACGCTTACCCTGAATTACAATCCTACCGACCAACTCCGATTCAATCTGCTGTATAACCATCAGCAATATGTCCGACATTCGGATAAAAGCACGGTTTCCATGCGTCGCGTGCCACGGCTAAAAGCAGAATACCAGGTATCCCCTTCCCTATTTGTGCGATTAGTTGGGCAATATGATTCGTTTTTGAGGGACACCTTGCGTGATGATTCTCGAACGAATGATCCCATCTTGATCCGGGACCCTGCCTCTGGCGAGTTTCGTCGTACGCAGAGCTTCCGTTCCAATCAATTCCGTGTGGACTGGCTAGTCTCGTATCGCCCAAACCCGGGTACCGTCATGTTCGTTGGATATGGGAATTCCTCTAGGGAAAC
>Ga0209631_10007565_pt1 | contig 10854 bp, 21 predicted proteins | sample COG_08_FD_184752 | JGI IMG/M metagenome (GOLD analysis project Ga0209631, IMG submission 184752) | Pelagic Microbial community sample from North Sea - COGITO 998_met_08 (SPAdes) (version 2) | ecosystem: Environmental > Aquatic > Marine > Neritic zone/Coastal water | place: Helgoland, sampling...
CCCCCTGCCCCGTCTTTATATATAGCCGTCTTTTTTAACTCTGGCAGGGTGTCGATGTAATCCCCGTCTTCTACATATATAACGGGCTGCTTTTTGCCTTCTGTATGTCCGTAAAAATAAGGCAGCGCTAAAGTGAAGCTTTCATCTGCAATGATACCACCCAGCACCCCATTCACCGTTGCGACTAATTCGTTGTGATCATCTGGGCTGATTGGTTTGGAGGTCGGTAGAATTGCCCTCCACCTATCCTGTTTTAAATCGTCACTGGATGGGGTTGTATATATGAGGCAGTGAAGCCCCGCATCTTGTAGAAGCCTCATTCCATCATTTGCGGAAATTAACCCCGCATCATAATCAATTTCTATTGCGGTGATGCTTTCGCAAGTATCATTGCTTCTGAGATTGTTTGAAAACGTGGCGCTTTTAAATAATGGAAGCCCGTTTTTATCTCGTGCCTTTGCACCCCGTATAATGTCTGCCAGTTCATACAAATCTGAAACCGTAGATTTATAACCTGTTGAATTTTTCAACTCAGGAAAAAATGTCATATCCATTGCATTATTCCCCGCTGTCATATTTTACCACCGGACTTTCTGCAATGTCTCCGAGTGTCGGATCTAATTTAAAGACAACTAGAGTCGGTTTGTTTTGTTCCGTAATAAATAATATATCCGCCGAATCTAACCAGCCCCGTATTCTTTTAAATCCGCCTTTGACGTTCTTTCCCTCTCCGGTTTTCTTGCAGCCATTAGGAAAGGTCATTTTAAAATCATAGCTTCTTTCTTCTCCAAGCTGTCCTTTTCTCCTGTCAACTCTAATGCAGCTTATATTGACAGCCTCGCAAGCCTTCGCTGTTTTAGTCTCTGCATACCTTCCAATATTAGCGTTTTTATTTGGCATCCTTCCGCCTCCTTGCTTTTTTGAGAAGGTCTTCTGTGTGGAGATGATGCCCCCACTTTTCACAACTCTTAATAAGGTCAGCCCAATAGCCAGCAGGCACAGAGTCACGAATACACCAAGCCGTTACAGTTTTAGGATTAACCCCTAACTCCCGCGCTATGACGCTGCGAGGTCTAGGAATGCTTGCAAAGATTTCTTTTATGGATTTCATGACTCCGTTATGGAGTGATTCTATAAATGAGGCAACTACATTTTGTAGTTTCTCCTTGACATATGTCAAAATGCACCTTTAAGACTACAAAACGAGGTTATAGATTTGCAGCTGCTAGGAGGTAGAAAATGCAGATAGAAACATTAATCGGAAGCACCAAAATTTTAGCGCCTTTAATAATTAAAGAAATGCATAAACAATTCCTTCCTGATTTTACAACGGGTTTAAATTTTGAAGAACAAGTTGTTTATTTTGAAGAGTTTTTAGACAACCCAATAGTCAAAGCTCGATTCAAATTTACTTTTAATCAAGGGCAAGCAACTTTAGCACAAAGGGTCTGCGCTTCTCAAATGGGCTACCCTGTAGCCATAGAGCAGCTGTTAGGCCCCTATATTTTACTATCTAATTGGCAAAGTATGTTGATAAACAACCCTTTAAAACGCACGAATATAAAAGGTTGTTTGGATTTTTTATCTAATGTCCACCCCGCAGATCCGTCAACAGTTAAAAGGAAACTGGATTCTCTTTGCAGAACTAACGGAGGGCTTGTAAAGGTTGCAATGGGGAAAAACCGCTATTTTGTGGGGACTGCGAAATATCGCACAGACTTTTCTGCTTGTCTTTTTGTTAGCTGGCTGCTGCGTGTACATTCAGCAGCTACAAAGGAACTCGCCGCACCTGCTAGCTCGCAATATTACTGGACTACAATTCTAGGATTCCCAATCGAGATATACAAGAAAGCAGAGGCATTTTATTTGACTTAATTTAATTTAATTTGTCATAGTGCAAATTGCATCTATTCGACTGCAAAAAATGGAGGTTAAAATTATCCATAACAGATTAAAGGAAGCCCGTGTTTTACGTGGCTACAAATCTGGGGCAGCTTTTGCCGAAGCTTTTGGAATTGCGTTAAGAACATACGCACACCATGAAGCAGGTAGAAGAGGCTTAAAGAGGGATCAAGCGCAAAAGTATTCAAGCGCCCTTGGAATCTCTCTTGGATGGTTGCTGAGTGGCGAGGGGTCGCTGGAGCCATTGGAGCAAGTTGAAGGGAGTGAATTGCAGATGGTGTGTGTTTTAAACTTTGATTATGCGGATATATTAAACGAAGAACCAATCACCACTCCAGAGTCTGCCACTGAATTTATCCCCGTTGTGCATGACAACAAAAATATTATAGCCTTCAAATATAATGACGAAGATATGAATCTGGAAGCAACAGCAGGTTCAATTATTATTGTTGATTATTCAGAACGCACCCCCGTTGATGGAATGCTTGGTGTCTTTGAAATTGATAACCGAATCTACTTCCGGAAGTTCCGCGATTCGGATGGGCCGTTTCGTTTAGAGCCTTCCAGTAATGCGAAATTTGACACAATTTACCCAGATAATAACTTAAAAGTTCTTGGTAAAGTTATAGCAATTCAGCGGGTTTTAAGCTGAATGTAAAAAAAAATGTATTAATCACTCCGTTTTGGATTGACAATACTGACTCCATTTTGTAGTCTTCTTGGTATCAGGCGTTTTATACGCTTCAAACCAAGGAGAAAAAAATGGCACATTTCAGAGGAACTTTACAAGGTGGCAGAGGCGAAGCCTCAAGACTAGGCCACAAATCTTCCGGACTTAATGCAACACTGGCAAGCTGGAACGGAGCTATTGAAGTAACCCTTCGCGCAACTCCAGAAGGTGACGTTGCGGAGATCTGGCAAAAAACCCACCACGGTCACGGCATCTCAGAAAAAATTGCAGACGTTGTTCTAGGCAAATCAGTTGCGGAGGGCGTGTAATGCAAAAACATGTTTTTATGTTTCGTAACGATACAGCCGTTGAATATGCATATATTACATATGATGAATCATTGTCAGATGCTAACGGGCGCAATGAACAAGTAGACAGTCAAGTTAAATGGGTACTAAACGCACTGCAATTAGTAGGTAAAAGCGTCTATGAGGGCACAAATAGTTTAACCCCTTTAGGCAGCCAATATGTTTATACAATGGCCAGAAAGCGCAATATTGGGCATATCACATTAATTGAGTTTAACCCAGATATGCGCGTCAATAATGTTAGCTGCTACCCGAACGAGCAGCGCAAGTGGCAACTTGAGCTTGCCCAGTCTGCCAAAGATGGCAATTCCCCAATGGATAACATGGTGAGGGTTATATAATGGAAAGCGTAGCAGTTGGAACAATCTTTAAGGTTGTTGATCTAGTTGAGTTTCATTCTCACAATGAATATTTGACTTGTTACAGTGAGGGGGTTTACGACCCCCTTCGGGGCGCTCCCAGTAAGGTTCCTTCAAGGGATTTGATCACACATATTGAGGTTCTTGATAGGTTTGTTGAGACTATCACCATTGAAGAGCCGTGGGCTATTCGTAACGGCCCACAAGAAAAACCGAAGCAAGGCAAGCGAACCCGCACAGACCAAAATTTTAAATACAGCTTTGCTATTAAATACTTTGATGGGAGAGCAAGTCTAGCTCATGGGACGTTAGCTTGTGAGCTTCTCCCCAGCTTAAAGGTTATAGCTGCACCCTCATCAAAGATTTTTGATCAGTTCGCAGACAGCCTTAACTGGGACAATGCCCCGCTTTCTCGTTCAGCGACTAAAAGCTTGAAGGAGGCAGCGGAATGACTAGCCCAGAAAATGTAAGCAGCCTCTCCCCAGAAGTGGGACAGCTGTATATGACGCGAACAATGCTAGAGAAAAGCATCGTAGATGCTAACGCCTCAGTTCGCAGATTAGCTAAACTTTTCGGCATTGACTATGAAACAATGCAGGCAGGAGAGAGGGTCAAAATACCCGCCTCCTATCTCATTATGCAGGATGGCAGCAACGAAGGCTCTGTAACTTTCTACAAAACCGCAAGGGGTGACAGAAGGGTGTCTATAAAGAACATCCGTAAACAAGCTTCTGCTGGTGACTTCGTTAGTCTGTCTTATGGAAAGTCCGAAGAAAACGGAGAGTCCATCATCATCATTAATTACACCCGAATTTCTCAAAGCCTCAAAGCTGGGAAGGTGGTAAATTATGTTTAAATTTTTAGGCGAGGCCCTTTGTGTTGTCTGCATTCTCTTTGTCTTGCCGTACTTGATTTTCTTGTACGGCGTAGCCTTCGGGGTGCAATGACATGGGAAAAGCTAATCTAGTGGCGAACCGCAGGAGAACCGTTAAGCAGTGGATACTTTCAAGAGAATTTAAACAAGGGTTTTTCCACGCTATGCACCAACACCCATTTCGCGAAAACGCAACCAATGAGTATGAGTCGGGCAGGTTTTTTTATGCCTATTGCAAGGGCGAAGGAGTTATCCCCAGAGTTTTAGGGACACGAAAGGCAGATCTTAGAGCGGTGTCTATGTTTTGGGATGCACACTGGCCCAAGGACAACACCCCCTCGATATGGCCTTTCGGAGCTACTAACTATGAATGACAACCAACTAACAGAGGGCAAGGTCACTTTAGACCTTGTGCCTTTACAACATCTCCTCCTGAGTGTGGAGGTGTTGTCAAGGCACTTACCGGACTACAACGCAACTCACAGTTATTTTGATGCTTCCGACTCTTTCGCTGTTATCTGGCGGGATGAAAGCCAACCGATTGTTCAAGTAGTTTTCAAGGCGGGGCATCCAGTCATCAAAATATCTGTGTTTGATCATCCTTATTTATGGCAGCGGGAACGCATCCACACCATTAGAGGCTTCTTAACTTCTGACGAGGTGAAGGACTGCATTGTCTATGAGGAAGGCGAATACGACACCCAAAAAGGAAAGGCTAGTTAATTGTTGAAGATTGAGAAAAACCACCCAGTACCCCAGCAGCTTAGCCACAAGAAGACATATAGGAAGCTGCTTAACTACATCCCCCTAGATAGAATGTCTTCTGGGGAGTCTGTGTTTGTAAGCGAGGAGGCATTTGAGAGCCTTATAGAGGGCGGAGGCCCTCGCGTAACACATCCTATTCTTTCTATCCGCAGCCTTATAGGCAAGCTCTGTGAGGACATTTTAGCAGACGGCACAAGGTACGGCTCCCAGTTCGTCACCCGCAGCAAGGGTTATACCTTTGTTGACGGTGAACCATACCCCGACAAGGGCAGCAGCCCCAAGGATAGGGGGGTTCGAGTATGGCGGAGATGACAGCTTACTTAGCGGAACTGCACCGCCTTTCCCTTTTCTATGATGGCAGGATTCCGGACGAAGCTAGGGAAAAACTGCGCAGGATGTTCGATCACAATCTCAATTCCTCAAATGGATCAGCATCTAGCGACCAGAATTTTGAAAATGGATCGAGTTCCAGCGACCTTAAAAATCATAACAAAAAAGGTATTTTATGAGTCAAGTAGCCCCCAACTCCAAGGTGTATGAAAAGTTTTTCAATGCACATGGGATAAGACATTTTTCTGCTAGCGCCTTGAATAAGTGGATAGGCTCTCCAGCTGCATACGGTTTGTCATACCTTAAAAAAGTTAAGGAGCCAACGAACCCAGCAATGGCAAGAGGTACTCATGCAGAGAGTGGCATTGTGGCAGGCCTGCTTGATCATAAGAGAAGTATAGAAAGTTGTGTGGATCTAGCCTTGGCTGGGTTTGATAAAGACATGGCCCTAAACCCCACGAACCCAGACAAGATAGAAATGGAACGGAAACGCATAAGCGATCTGGTAGGGAATGGGATTATTGGCCTCCGTAAATATGGGACACCCGACTTTCAAGAAGGCAACCAGCAGTTTGTAAAAGTTAATTTAGATGGGGTGGCTGTCCCTCTTATTGGCTACCTTGATTTATTCTATCCGGAACACGGGCTAATCATAGACATTAAAACAACAGCAAGAATGCCCAGCAGCATTTCAGCAGCCCATGCCCGACAGGGAGCAGGCTATGCAGCTGCAATGGCAAACCACGAGATTAGATTTGCTTATGTCACTCCGAAGGACTGCAAAGTTTTACGGCAAGAAGACACAAGTGAAAGGCTCACAGAGTTAACAAAAGTAGCGCAGCAGCTGCAACACTTTTTGAGTCAATCAGAAGATACGGATGAATTACTCAGGTTATTAACTCCGGACTATTCAAGCTTTTACTTTTCCAGCCCCACTATGCGGGAAGCTGGAAGAGAAGTATGGGGATTTTAGAGTTGCATCCGTCCCCCTCCTTTCGGGAGGCCCCGCTGAAGGTCTTCTGCAAATCAAACCTGCTTACAAGAGTTAACGGGCGGGACGGCACTGATCGTAGTGACATTGTAGCCCGAAGGTTTGAGTTCAGCACTTTTTTTATCAACCCATTACAGGAGATTTATTAAATGGGAATTATGCAGTACCAAGACGATGAAGGTGGTTCTTCATCTTTCAATGACCGCATCCAATGGGATGCAAGAGCAGGAAAGATGTTCGTTATTAAACGGACGCAGGGAGCATTGGGATGGGAGAGCGAACCCGTAGAAATTCCACAACCCTTTTCAATTATGATGGATCTTTCAAATGTTGAAGCAACATGGCAGAAGCTGGTTAATGGTGTTGATGTCCAAGCTACCAAAGTTAGGGACATTATTGCAGGCGTTGCCCAGCACCCCCGAAATCCTCCATCCCCTGATCACAAAGCTGGTTTTCGGATACAGGTTGTTAATAGCAAGCTGTTTGATGGTGTTAGGGATTTTAGCTCTACTGCCTTTTGTGTTCGTCAGGCTCTTGATAGCTTGCACTCAGAGTATGAATCACAAGCTGAAAAGCATCCGGACGAGTCTCCAGTTATTACCATCTCTGGTACGAAGACTCATTCTTCTGGTAAGGGGACTAATTATAGCCCAGTGTTTCAGATTACCGGATGGGCTTCGAGGGATAGTTTTGACGGTGGTGCGCAAACTGAAGTTCCGAACAATGCCCCCTCCGCCCCTGCGAAGGTTTCAGTCGGTGCAATCCCAGCGCCCGACAATCCAAATCATCAGGCGGAATTTTCAGCATGACTAGAGCCGAAGTTTTAGCTTTAGCGCATACGGCAGTTAATGGGAGGGCTGATAACTACGGCCCTCCTGCTGAAAACTTTTGTGTGATAGCAGATCTTTGGAGCGCCTGCCTGCGGGGCAAGCACAAGTTCACAGAAGCTGACGTTGCTTTAATGATGGCTTGTCTGAAGATTGCAAGGTTAACAAAGAACCCAAGGCACAAAGACAGCTGGGTTGATCTAGCTGGTTTTGCTGCCTGCGGAGGAGAAGCCTGCGCACATGATTAATGAACCCCCAAGCAGAAGACCGTCTTCAAACTTCTTCATTGATGCTGGAGCATTCAGTTTTGTTTTGACCATTGGCTACGATCCTACAACAGCTGCCCCCTGCGAAGTGTTTATTGCAGAGAGAGGTAAACCAGGAGAATTAAATACAGCGTTATACGAATTAGGAATAGCGATCAGCAAAACATTACAGGGGGAAGATTACGAGAGGGACGACACTCTGTTTGATGATTACCCAGAAGGATTTTTATGATGGATTTAGAAGAGGCTAAAAAAGTTTTATTAGCGCCTATCATTCAGAAATTACAAGAGGAGGTATCAGCCATAAAGTGTTTAGCTTGTGAAAGGTTTTCTTTGCGCAAGGCTTCTGATTTAAGGCCTCATTATTGTGAGTGGTGTTACGAAAACGATGCAGAGGCAAAAAAGATTAAAGAAGAACGATACATTAGAAATCAAAAGAACAATATAAGAAAGCATAAACGAAAGAAGGAGTTGAAGGCGGAGCAGGCAAGAAAGGAAGCTGTAGAGCGCATTCGCAAGTACGAAAAAGAAAGTGATCCTGCTTTCATACACGACACAAAGTACGGGTTTGACAGGTTTGATACGAAGCCGAATTTCAAACGCCACCCAGCAAATAATACAGGGGTTGATTTAACGAAAGGTACGGGCAGGTAATGTACGCTTTTAAAATCATTGTATTGCTTGGAGCCTTGTGGACGGAAAGCGTAGACGCTGAAACTACAGGAGAGCTAGCAGTCCAAAGCAAATACATATATCAGACAGAAACAGAGTGCCTGAACGGTATGTGGGAGAAGCTGTATTTTATCAGGCAGCAACACATTGACCGGATTACTAAGGACGGCAAAGGCGGGGTTAAAGATATGTATTGTGTTTACGGGGGTGTACCCAGAAAGAAACCTGCATGAGTTGGCCTCGATTAATGGGACTCAAGACAGCAGCTGCATATCTTGACGTTTCCCCAAATCACTTTAAGAAGCATTGTGGCGTTGAGCCTATCCCTTACGGGGGAAGATTACTTTACGACAGGAAGAAATTAGACGAAGATGTAGATCGACTATCAACGGGAGGCAGCGATAGCTGGATAGAGGAATGCGGATCAGGCTGAAATATATCCATAAGAGGTCTGTGGTCAGGGGCAATGCAACCCATGTTTATTACTCTTATAGACGGAGAAAAAATGGAACAGTTGTTTTTTCTAAAGACCTGCCCCGCACCCCAAACACGGGTGAATTTTTAGAAGCTTGGAAGCAGGCTGATTTAGAGTACGTTTCGTTAAAAGATAAACGGGTGCAGTCTGGTACGTTTGGCAGCTTGATAACTGCTTATCAATCCTCTCCAGATTTTGAGGGGCTAGCCCCCCGCACAAAGAAAGACTATATAACAATAATTGATTTTTTAAAGCCTATGGCAAGTCAGCCTATCAGCGCTATAACAACGCCTTCGCTTGTGAAGCTGCGAGATCATACAGCGCAAGTTAGAAATTTTACATTTGTAAATCACACGTTAAATCTTATTAGTAAAATCTTTAATGTTGGGAAGCTACGAGGCCTCGTTCAAAATAACCCTGCACAAGGCATACCAAAATTAAAAAGGCCCCGTGACAAGGCCCCGCCTAATCGTCCTTGGCTAGACCACGAGTTAGAAGCTTTTCTGGATGCTTCTCCCCCGCACATAAAAGCAGCTATTGCTTTAGGCGCTTATACCGGACTAAGGGAAGCAGACGTTTTAAAGTTTCCTTGGTCTGCTCGTGATGGTGGGGAAATTAGACAGGGGAAAACAACCAACCCTGTTTGGATTCCGGAACATAGTGAGCTAAAGAAAATTTTAGATTCTGTTCCAGTTTTAGGGCCTGTTGTTGTTGTTAACACTCAAGGGAAAACTTACGGCATAAGTGGCTTTTATTCAGCATTTGCGGAAATAAGAAAAAAGTTATTTAAGGCGGGGAAAGTTGGGAAGGGGCTTACATTTCATGGCCTGCGTCACACAGTAGCAACGAAGCTGGCAGACGCTGGGGCAAGTACTAGGGTTATTCAATCCATAACGGGCCACGCTACCCCACAACAGGTAGAAACTTATGTAGCTACAGCAAACAAAAAACGCCTTGCCAAAAGGGGTATTGCTCTGATAGATCAGAACAAAGTGTGAAAGTAAAAGGTACAACAAACGGTTCTAAAAGGTACAACAGAATTTAATACCCTGCTAAGTCATTGTTTTTATTAGCTGGATGGGTGGCCGAGCGGTTGAAGGCACCGGTCTTGAAAGGCGGTGCTTATTCAATAAAATCAAGCACTTAAAAGGTACAACTAGCCCGTTTTGCTCATAGAGTATCAATAGGTTGCAAGCAAAAGGTACAACAAATCATAACTAAATTTGAGCTTGTGGGATGGATTGGAATCTAGCGACTAGGCCCGTCTGGACTTACTTCCGCTGCACTTCCAACGCTTGCGACTAAGCCTCAAGGCGCTGTTTGGATTTTTAGCAGATTTAGGGAATTTACGCATCTGTCCCATTGATCGAGAGCAGTACGCATCACCACGTTTTGAGGACGGGGAAACTTTCGCTCCCTTCTGTCCATAGCTAATACGTTTACCAGAACTTGTTACTTTTACTCTAGCTTTTCCTTGTCGAGGTTTTGCCATTACGCTCTTCTTTTTCTGGGTGTCTTTGCCGTCTTTTTAGCAAGCGCAAATGCTTTATCAGTAGGCGCTCCTTTTGAGCCTTTCCTACGCATCTTCTCTTTGCTGCCCTTTTCAATTCTTTTTCTTTTAGCATTAATGTTGGCATACAAACCACGTTTAGGAGGCATGAAATAATCCTTTTATTTGTCTCTATTGTTCCATAAATCAAATAGGCTTGTTATTTGATTCTTCATATGATCAACGTCTACCTTGGTCTTAATTATGCTGTAGACGATGGCTCCCAAAATGGCGAATAAACCGATACCGACATTGAGCAAATCGAGTGCATCTATACCCTCCATAGCTACCCTGTCCTTATAATATCGGCGTTTCTCTCTGCTCTGTTTGGAACTTGTTTTGCATACAACGAGTCTAATAACTCTGTAGCTGCTGCTTCATATAAACCTGTTTCAAGGTTGCTTAGAAACTTCACAAATTTAGATAGTCGGTTTCCTAAGTTAAACGACAAATCAATCATAACGTGTTGCCTGCCTTCACTTAGATCCCTCCACCAAGAGAAGTTTCTGTCCAGCCTTGCCATGACTCTGCCTATGTCATTTTCTAGAAGATACTTACATTCTTCTTCTGTAAGGCCTCCCTTGTCCTTCTCAATAAGCCTGCCCACCCCGATTGTGCTATAGCCAAGATGGTCTTTGTACTCGTGCAAAACCATGCCTTCGTTATCTATTAGCATTTGCGTTATTGCTTCTATGTTCATTTCTTTCTACCCATAAATTTTGAAGCTCCCCGCATCCCAAACGATGCAGAAATTATTACGCCCAAGGAAAGCTTGTACCAATCGGGGCATTCGTCTAGAACTGCAA
>Ga0209631_10007567_pt1 | contig 10849 bp, 10 predicted proteins | sample COG_08_FD_184752 | JGI IMG/M metagenome (GOLD analysis project Ga0209631, IMG submission 184752) | Pelagic Microbial community sample from North Sea - COGITO 998_met_08 (SPAdes) (version 2) | ecosystem: Environmental > Aquatic > Marine > Neritic zone/Coastal water | place: Helgoland, sampling...
CATTTGAGGATGGGCTTGATTCCTTGAGACAAAGGTTAGGAATCACTAATTAAATATGAAGTAATGAAATTTAGTAATAAAAACGACATAAGTAGTCGCTATTATAATTTAAACGATTTATAATATAAATTACGAAGGACTAACCTGATTTTCAAAAAATGGAACAATAGTATGAATTTGAAGGCGTCAAATTTAAATAAAACTCTTCAGCCTATCGATGTGGCTCGTGGGTTGCCCAATGAGCATTATGTAGACCAATCAGTTTTTGATGAGGAGAAACAGGCGGTTTTGTTTGATAATTGGGTGGGAATAGGGATCAAAGCTGATGTTCCGAATGAAGGCGATGTATTTCCCGTGGAATTCGCTGGAATGCCGCTATTGGTTGTTAGGGAAAACTTGAACACAGTAAAGGTTTATCAAAATACATGTCGGCATAGGGGTATGATTCTAATTCAAGAACCAGGAAATGTTAGAGGAACGATAAGGTGCCCCTACCATAGCTGGTGTTACGGATTGGATGGTAAATTGCGATCTACACCTCATGCTGGTGGGCCTGGAAGGAATCTTGATAAGAGCTTGGACAGGAAACAGCTTGGGCTGATCAAAATTAACTCATATGTTTTCAGAGAGGTGATTTTTGTAAATATATCAGGTAATGCTCCGTCTTTCGTAGACTACGCTTCAAAACTAATTAATAGATGGCGAGAGCATGAAAAGCCATTATTTCATGGGGGAAAGGAAAGTTCTTTTCCTTTTGACGTCGCTTGTAATTGGAAGTTAGCAGTAGAGAATTATTGTGAAAGTTATCATTTGCCTTGGATTCACCCAGGTTTGAATAGTTATTCACGTCTTGAAGATCACTATCATATTGAAGAGCCAGGAAACTTTGCCGGGCAAGGCACTAAAGTTTATCGGCAAATTGAAGATAATGATGGCTTGAAATTCCCAGATTTTAAAGGTTTGTCTGATTTTTGGGAAAAAGGAGCAGAGTATGTTGCATTCTTCCCAAATGTATTATTTGCGGCCCAAAGAGATCATGCATATGCAATTATCTTGTTGCCCCAAGGGCCAAATAGAACAATCGAAAGAAATGAAATATTTTATTCATTTGATCCTAAAGAAAGACCAGATCTTCAGGGTTTGATAAGCCAGAATGCTAAACTTTGGAAAGATGTCTTGGATGAAGACATTTTTGTTGTTGAAGGAATGCAAAAGGGTAGAAAAGGTATACATTTTGATGGTGGAAAATTTGCACCTGTAATGGATAGTCCAACATTTGTCTTTCATGACTGGGTAGCAAAAAAAATTGATCAATCAAGGTCTTTATAAAAGCCAAAATGACACTTGAATGTTTGAACAAGAAAATACTGGAAGCACATGAAATTAAAGATGTTCCTTTACTTGGTCATTTATATTTAAGGGCAGGAAAGCTCTTTGTTGATAAGGGCGATATTGATCACGGTTGCTTCCTTTTGACAGCGGCATATGTTTTTTGTTTAGAGGCTGGTCTTTCTGAAGCTGAAGATGCGCGCGCAATATTAAGAAATCACGGTAGAGAAGAATAATTAATTTCGTTAAGCATCTGTGTTACATTCTTACTTAATGTTGCCCACGGCCCATTTGTGAGTTTATGAAATACTGTAATAAATTTTTTCGATGCCTGCCTTGCTAACTCGTAATCGCTGGCTCTGTGAAGTAATGAGAAAGTTCGAAATTCAGATTTCGGACATCTTCTAATGGAAATATCTTTTAAAGCATTTGGTGATTGGAACAAACATAAAGCTGATGTGGCAGCCCAGCCGTGTCCTGCTTGGACGAACCTCAAAAGGCTTTGTGTGCTATCAAAACTAAATCTAGGTTGATAGTTGACTCCAAGGTTTGCAACAATTTTGGTACAGTTGCTTCCAAACTTTGACGTCCTACCATAACTAACCAGAGGTTTTGTAGATACTAACTCCTCTAAACTGATTTTATCCCAAATAATTGGCGTCACAAGAATAAATGGGTCCGTGAAAAGTGGGATAACTTCATTATTTGGATCTTTTGTAAAAGGTTCTGTGTCTATAGCCAAATCAAATTTCTGAGTATGAAAAGAATTTTCTAACCATGGAGAGATTCCTGATTTTAATTCGATTCGATCTGCTAGATCGGATAGCGCAGTTAAGCATTCTGCACCCATTATTTCTGATAAGCTATCTGGCATGCCAAGTTTTAATAATGTTTTAGATTGTTTTGTATGTTTCTTAATATTTTTCCAGAACTCTTTATTTTGTTTAAGTAAATCAGTTCCACTCAATACTAAATTTCTTCCTAAATTTGTTAACTTCATAGGACGACTATCGCGGTCAAATAATGGAGCACCTAAGAATTGCTCTAGCTTTTTCAGACGTTGTGTGAGAGTTGGTTGGCTAACTTTCAATATGCTTGCGGCTGAAAACAAGTTTTGTGTTTCTGCCACTGTAAGAAAAGTTTCTAAAAGTATTGAATCTGGGTCTCGCATTAGTATTATATATTATTATATTAAATATAAATAAAGTTAATAATATAATTTTACAAAGATCTTTTCTCTGTTTGATGTCAGTCTACCCATAATTCTGATTTGGAGGACTATAATGAAGACACATGCTCAAGCTGTCGTAATTGGTGGGGGTCTAGTAGGCTGCTCAATATTATATCATTTAGCTAAACTTGGTTGGACTGACGTTGTGTTGTTGGAACGAGATGAGTTAACTTCTGGATCAACCTGGCATGCAGCTGCTAATTTACATGGCCTCCATGATAATAATAATATTTCTAAGCTTCAATATTATACGATGAAATTATATAAAGATCTGGAGGCTGAGACCGGTCAAGGTTGTGGTGTTTTTCAACCAGGTTCACTTTACTTGGCACAAACTGAGGATCGTGAACATCAGTTAAGATTGCAAGAAAAAAAAGCACGTTATTTTGATGTTGATTTTTATGAAGTCAGCCGAGCTGAGGCAGAAAAACTTCATCCATTAGTAAATTATGATGGTGTGAGATGCATAATGTTTGAAGGCGATGGTGGGAATGTTGATCCGTCGGGAGTTACACAAGCATATGCTGCTGGTGCCAGGAAAATGGGGGCAGAAATTCATCGCTTTACACCCGTGACAGCTACTTCTCAACAACCGGATGGAAGTTGGGTCGTTGAGACACCTAAGGGTAATATAAATACAGAGTGGGTGATTAATGCCGCAGGCCTGTGGGCGAGAGAGGTGGCGGCATTGGCTGGTTTTGAATTACCATTACAACCGACAGAGCATCAATACTTTGTTACGGAAACAATTGATGAGATTGAAAAGATGGACAGACGACTTCCTTCTGTAGCGGACAGGGATGGTGAGTATTATTTGCGACAAGAAGGCAATGGCTTATTAATTGGAGCATATGAAAAAGATGTAAGATTTTGGGCTGAGGATGGAACTCCACAAGGTTTCGGACATGAGTTATTTGCGGATGATTTAGAAAGAATAATGGACAATGTCATGCGTGCTATGGATAGAGTGCCTTTGGCAGCTGAAGCTGGTGTGAAAAGAGTTATAAATGGCCCAATGATTTGGTCTCCAGATAGCTCCGCTTTGTTCGGACCAGTCCCAGAACTTAAAAACTATTTTTGTTGTTGCGGAATTATTCCAGGCTTCTCTCAATCGGGTGGTCTTGGCTTGATGTCAGCGCAATGGATTGTGGATGGTGAACCAGAATATGATATGTTCCCATGGGATTTGGCGCGCTATGGAAATTGGGCAAATAAAGCTTTTACAAAAGAGCGTGTTAGAGATCAGTATGGCAACAGGTTTAAAATCCATATGCCATATGAGGAGAGAGATGCTGGACGTCCACTTAAGACCCGCCCAGTTTATGAAAAGCAAAAAGAGTTAGGCTGTGTGTTTGGATTGAATTATGGATGGGAGCATCCTCTGTGGTTTGCCCCTCAAGGAGTTGAACCAAAAGAGGATTATGGTTTTAAACGGCAAGATTGGTGGCATCACGTCAAAACTGAATGTGATAATTTAAGAACAAACGTTGGTATTGTAGATGTTTCAAATTTTGGAAAATACGAAGTAAAAGGGCAAGGTGCTTCGCAGTGGGTCGATAAAATTATCGCAAATAATGTGCCCAAAGAAATTGGAAGATCATGCCTCACGCCACTCATCGGTATTAGGGGTGGGGTTGCCGGTGATTTTACCGTTACAAAATTAGATGATGAGCACTTTTTTATTGTTGGATCAGGTATGGCGGAGCGATACCATATTCGTTTTTTTGAAATGGTTGAGCGCCCGAATTCTGTTGATTTTCAGAGTTTGACTGAAGAAATGTGTGGTTTCAACGTTGCTGGTCCAAAATCAAGAACGTTATTGAGTAGGATGACTCAAGAAGATCTATCTAATGAAAATTGGAAATTTATGCGGTCCCGTTCAATAACAATTGCAGGAATTGACGCCATTGCTATCAGAGTCAGCTTTACAGGCGATTTGGGTTGGGAGATTTATGTAAAGACGGAAAATCAATTGAAATTATATGAGGCTTTACTTGAAACGGGAGCAGATTTAGGTGTGAAACCAGTTGGTGGAAGATCATTGTTAAGTCTCAGAGTTGAAAAGGGTTATGGTTCTTGGGGAAGAGAGTATTCACCTGAGTATTGGCCACAGGAGGTCGGGTTAGATAGATTGATAAAATTAGATAAACCAAGTTTTTTAGGTAAAGAGGCTTATTTGAAGATTAAGGATCAAAATCCAAGAGAGAAGTTAGTAGTTTTAGAGGTTAATGCGGATAGAAATGCTGATCCAGCAGGCGGGGAGCCAGTGTTTTTGAGAGATGGAACGCCCGTTGGAAGAGTGACGTCAGGAGCATATGGTTATACTTGTGACAAGTCGCTAGCAATATGTATGATTAAGACAGATTATGCGATCGATGGAAATGAATTCCATGTTGCGGTAATTGGTCAAAATCATGATGCTGTGATGTTAAAAGAAGCACCGTTCGATCCCTTGGGTGATAGGTTGCGCGGTTAAGTGTCTTTTCTCGCAACTTTCTAGCTTAATCTTTAAGATTTGAACTTAAAAAAATGCTTGTATACCAGTTTGAGCTCTACCTAAAATGAGCGCATGGACATCATGTGCTCCTTCATAGGTATTAACTGTCTCTAAATTTAACATATGCCGAATAACTTCGTACTCTAAACTTATGCCATTACCCCCATGCATATCCCGAGCATGACGCGCAATTTCGAGTGCTTTTCCACAATTATTTCTCTTAATAATGGAAATCATCTCTGGTGCTGCTTTTGCCTCATCCATTAGACGACCCACTTGAAGGCTCGCCTGCAATCCAAGGCTTATCTCAGTCATCATGTCTGCAAGTTTTTTTTGAAATAATTGAGTGCTCGCCAAAGGTTTTTTGAATTGCTTACGATTTAAACCGTAATTTAATGCTGCATGCCAACATGTTTCTGCTGACCCAAGTACGCCCCAACTAATACCATATCTTGCACGATTAAGACACCCAAAAGGTCCTTTTAATCCAGAGACATGTGGTAGCAGAGCGTCTTCTCCAACCTCGACACTATCCATAACTATTTCACCAGTAATTGAGGCTCTAAGGCTCATCTTATTTTCAATTTTTGGTGCACTTAAGCCCTTCATATTCTTCTCTAAAATAAATCCTTTTATTGCGCCACCATGCTCCTCAGACTTTGCCCATATTACAAAAACATCTGCTATTGGAGCATTGGAGATCCACATTTTTGAACCTGTAATTTTATAACCTGATTTTGTTTTGATTGCGCGTGTTTGCATTGAGCCTGGATCTGATCCAGCTTCAGCCTCAGTTAATCCAAAACATCCTATTAGTTTTCCACTTGATAAGTCAGGTAAATATTTTTTGCGCTGTTCTTCTGAACCGTAAGCATAAATTGGATACATTACCAAAGAGCTCTGAACTGACATCATTGATCGATAGCCACTGTCAACGCGCTCAATCTCTCGTGCTACCAATCCATAAGAGACATATGAACTACCTAAACCCCCGTATTCTTCTGGGATTGTTACTCCTAAAAGGCCCATTTCTCCCATCTCAGTAAATATTTTTTGATCGGTCGTTTCATTGCCAAAAGCTTCAGCCACTCGTGGGTGGAGCTTTTCGGTTGCGTAAGACTTGGCACTATCTTTTATCATTATCTCGTCGCCACTTAATTGATCGTCAAATCGAAGAGGATCGTTCCAGTCAAACCTCGAAAGGTCTGGAGCATCTTTAGATTTGAGCTTTGGTTGTTCATTAGTCATGTTCTTATCCGATCAATTTTTGAATGCTTTTTAAGTAGGGTTTTTAACCTCAATATCAATTTATTTCAAATATTTGGCTATAAGTGGAGTGAATAACATACCAATGGCCATAGTAAAGAAAAACATTAATCCTTGCCATCCCCCAAAACTTAATGAAGCCATTGCTGGACCCGGGCACAAACCTGATAGACCCCAACCCATTCCAAACATCATAGATCCTATGATAAGCGGTCTATTCAATTTCTGTTCAGTCTTTTCTGGAAACCTATCTGTGAAAATTGGTTTTTTTATCCTTTTTGTTATGTTCCAAGTTATTGCCATTGGAATAATTGCTCCAGAGAGTACAAATGCGAGTGTTGGATCCCAATTTCCAAATATATCAAGCCACCCTTGAACTTTTGTTGTGTCTGTCATTCCAGATACAAAAAGGCCTATTCCAAATAAACCACCGCAAAAGAGCGCAATTAGATTTTTCATTAAATTAACCCAAGCAGCTTCTTAAAAAAGATGATCGATACAACGCCACAAAGAAGATAGATTATTGTTGCGGTTATGCCCCTAAATGAAAGTCTTGAAATGCCACATACACCATGGCCTGAAGTGCAACCATTTGCTAGCCTTGTACCTATCCCAACTAAAAGTCCACTGGCGATAATTATATATATATTAGAAGTTAATTGAGTATCATGACCACCAGCAATTTGAATGGCTAATATCGGGCTTAGTACTAAACCTAACAAAAAACACAAACGTTCTAATGAATTTTCATAACCGGTTAGGTCTATCAAGCCCCCTAATATTCCACTAGCCCCCATAATTCGGCCATTCAGTAATAAGTATGCACTTGCTGCAAAACCAATTAGTAATCCACCACTAAGTCCACTTACCCAATCAGGTTGCATCGATATCTCCTTTTTGTATTCTTCACGAAAAAAGTATTATATTTATGTTACAATAAATAATTTATTTTATACTTTTTCTTGAGTGTATTTTCTCAACTCAGCTCGAGCAACTTGTCTACGGTGTACAGCATCAGGGCCGTCAGCTAGTCTTAAGGTTCTCAGTCCTGCCCACTGTCTTGCTAGCGGTGTATCTTGGCTAATTCCTTGTGCGCCGTACATCTGTACAGCTTGGTCAGTAACTTCCAGTGCTACCAGTGGAGCTACCACCTTAATTTTGCTAATCCAAGGCGCAGCTGCTCGTTTATCCCCTTGGTCCATCATCCATGCTGCTTTAAGACACAATAACCTTGCCATTTCTATATCTTGTCTAGCATTAGCAATGATATCATAATTTGCGCCCAATTTTGCAATTGGTTTGCCGAACGCCTCGCGCCCTAGAGATCTTCTAGTCATTAATTCGAGTGCCTTTTCCGCTTGCCCAATTGCTCGCATGCAGTGGTGGATTCGCCCAGGCCCTAATCTACCCTGAGAAATTTCAAAACCTCTCCCTTCACCCAGGAGTAAATTTTCTGCTGGAACTTTTACATCTGTAAACCTGATATGAAAATGTCCATGCGGAGCATCGTCATGACCATAAACTTCCATTGGGCGGAGCTTCTCAATTCCAGTGGTTTTAGGGTCGACGACAATCATCGAATGTTGGTTGTGTTTTGGTCCATCATTTGGCGTTCGAACCATTACAATGTAAACAGCTGTTCTGGGGTCACCAGCTCCTGAGGCCCACCACTTTTCGCCATTTAATATGTAGCTATTTCCATCCTTCACACATGATAATGAAAGATTTGTTGCATCAGAAGAAGCCACATCTGGTTCGGTCATGAGGTAGGATGATCTTATCTCACCATTTAAAAGTGGTTTTAACCAGCGTTCCTTCATAGCGGGTGTGCCATATCTCTCAAAGACTTCCATGTTGCCCGTATCTGGTGCACTACAATTAAACACTTCTGCTCCAATATGTGCTTTGCCCATTTCCTCCGCTAAATATGCATATTCAACTGTTGTTAGGCCAAAGCCTTTACTTGAGTCAGTGAGCCAAAAATTCCATAAGTTCCGTTCCTTGGCTTTTGATTTTAATGTTTCGATAATTTCGGTTTGCCGTTCTGTGAATTGCCAACGATCACCCCTGTTTACCTCTGCCAAATACTCACTATCTAAAGGAATTATTTCTTCTTGCATCATTTTTGCTACCTGAGCGCGAAGTTTTATTACTTTATCTGACATTCCAAGATTCATCTTGTACTTCCTTTTTGATTTATTGCTACCAAATGCTGATGATGATCAACTGTCAATGGTAAGATAAAATTTTCGCTACGTTAGCAGAATTTTCTCTTGTTTTAAAGCAAATTGAAAGCCATGCTGACCTCATGAAAAGTATGGAAATTGATAAGATAGAGTTGAACTCATATTTAAAAAATCACGTAGATGATTTTGATAGTTTGATAAATATTGAAAAGTTTGGAACTGGACAGTCTAATCCAACCTATAAATTAAAGACACTTACGTCGACCTATGTGCTTAGAGCAAAGCCACCCGGTGAATTGCTTAAATCTGCACACGCGGTAGACCGTGAGTATCGAGTTATCAAGGCCTTGAAAAATACGGCAGTTGCGGTTCCAAAAGTATTCTTTTTAGCTGATGATGATGATAACCCGTTAGGTCGAATGTTTTACATCATGGAGTATCTTCCAGGGCGCATTTTTTGGGACCCAAGTGTTCCTGAGGTCGATAAAGCTACGAGAACAGGTTTGTATAACTCCATGTGTCAAATTCTAGCTGATTTACATTCTGTCGATATCGACAAAGTAGGCCTGTCTGATTTTGGTAAGCCTGGAAATTATTTTGCGAGGCAAACTGATAGATGGGTTAAACAATATAGAATTTCACGGCTGAAAGAAGAGCCAGTAATGGAAAATATTATCGCATTTCTCGAAGCCAGTCTGCCGCAAGATGATGGAAAAATATCCCTAGTTCATGGAGATTATCGATTGGATAATATGATATTTGAGGAAAATAGCTCAAAGATAATCGGACTTTTAGATTGGGAATTGTCTACATTGGGACATCCTCTAGCTGACCTAGCTTATCAATGCATGCAGTGGAGATTGCCCTATTCTAGCGGTATGCGCGGTTTGAATGGTTTGAATCGAAGTGAATTGGGAATTCCTACCGAGAGAGCTTATGTAGAAAAGTATTGCCAAAAAAGAGGAATTGCAAAGATAGATAATTGGAATTTTTATTTGGTATTTTCATTTTTTAGACTTGCAGCAATTTTAGAAGGTGTGGTCATGCGGGCTCGGGAAGGAAATGCTTCAAATCCTGATCGAGCGCGTAAAATGGCGGTCGCTATACCAATTCTGGCAAATATGGCAGAACAAATTATAAAGGATTAAAACTAATGCGGTTTAAAGATAAAGTAGTTATTGTAACAGGTGCTACTGGAGGAATTGGCTCAAAGGCAGTCGAGGCTTTTTTAAAGGAAGGTGCTTCAGTAGTGGCTTCAGATTTGGATGTAGAGAAATTAAATGAATTAGATAGAGAATTAAGATGTTCGGACCGAATGATTACATTAGCCGGCGATATTACTAAAAGTGCTACTCATGACGCGATAGTCGATTTGGCTGTTGAATCATTTGGTGGTTTGGATGTGGCATTAAATAATGCTGGAATTTCTCATGATGTGGTTCGGCTCCCATTAATTGAGGATGAGCTTGCGAGGCGAGTTATTGATGTGGATTTGATGGCTGTTTTTTTAGCTATGAAAGCTCAACTCCCAGTGATGGCAAAACAATATAAAGAAGCTGAGCGAACTGGTTCTATCATAAATGTTGCATCTGCAGCAGGATTGGTTGCGGCGCCATTAATGTCAGTCTATTCGGCAGCTAAACATGGAGTAATTGGATTGACAAAATCAGCAGCCGCTGAATATGCCAAACATGGAATTCGTATAAATTCTATTTGTCCAGCATTTACAAAGACAGCGATGGTGGAAAGTTTTTTTGAAACCTCTGATAATGACAGAGAGCATGCAACAAAAAGTTTGACCAAGGGTATGCCAATGGGTCGAATGGGGGAAATTTCTGAAATTATTTCAGGTATTTTATTTGCTGCTGATCCATCAAATAGTTTTATGACGGGGCATTCTATCGCGATTGATGGAGGTTTAACCGCTATCTGATGATACTCGTTGTGAGACGATTTTCATTTCTGCTTATTTTACAATCAGGATATACATATTTTCAAAGACCCACTTTTTTATATTTTTAATAGAAATTTGTGGATACATGGGAAGCTTTCAAAGTTAATCAGGACAACAAAAGTGGAATTTTCAAATTACAAAAAAATTTGTTTTTGTATCATATTTATATTGCGTTTTTGTTAATTCACTGCGTAAATTGCATTCGTATGCAAATGTATTTCGATTCGATCGTGTCGAAGTCATTTAGAAATTAGTAAATTAATCAAAGCAGTAAGATTGCGCTGCTTTTTCCACGGGGGAATATAAATGTTTCAATTTAAATCAATAGTTGCATCTGCTGCTTTAATAATCGGCAGTACAACTATCGCCAATGCTGGATGTGGTCT
>Ga0209631_10007570_pt1 | contig 10843 bp, 6 predicted proteins | sample COG_08_FD_184752 | JGI IMG/M metagenome (GOLD analysis project Ga0209631, IMG submission 184752) | Pelagic Microbial community sample from North Sea - COGITO 998_met_08 (SPAdes) (version 2) | ecosystem: Environmental > Aquatic > Marine > Neritic zone/Coastal water | place: Helgoland, sampling...
GTATTGAAATTTTAAAAGGTTCATCGAGTCTTAATGGAGCTAACGCAATGGGTGGAACAGTTCACATGCGGAACGAATTACCTTTAGTTGATGGATATGAATCAAATGTAGGTTTTTCAGCTGGTTCCTTTGATACTTTGATTTCAAATTACAACACTCGTTTCAAAAAAGGAAAATGGGGAGGCAATTTTAGTTTTTCATCTTTGGATACAGAGAATGATCGACCACATTCAAAATTTGAAAGCCTATCATCATCTTTTTTAATCGAAAATCAACTGACCGATGGCCTTACAGTTAACTTTCTTGGTCTTGGTTATGATAACTACCTAGGTACAAACTTTAACAAATATTTTGCGGTTAGCCCTAATAATTATCAGGAAACTGTTCATTTTTTAATTTCACCCCAAGTGGAGATTAAAACAGATGCTTGGGATGCAAGTGTGAATTATTCATATAGCGAGGATGAGATAAATTATACCCCTAGTTGGAATATGCTGTATTGGACTGAACAAGAAAATGTGGATTTTTTATCAAACCTTCTTCTCAGTGACAGGAGTACTCTTCAATTTGGTTTAGGTTATTCTACAAGCAGATTTCTTAGAGAGGGAAATTTCCTTAATAGTTGGGAGCAAACTTATTCATCCCTAGGTATTAGCCATGAAATTACAAAAGATACTGAACTGGATGGTAATATTCGTTTTAGTGATTATTCCGATTTTAAAAACGCGGTGACCTATGATTTTAAAGTTCGAAGATCAATAAGCGAAAATTTAAGTGTTTATGGTAAATATGCTATTGGGTTTGCTCCTCCTGAAGCCCTAGACTTATATGAATTTTCGCCGACTTATCCCGGCAATCTAAATCTAGAGGCAGAAGAGTCTCAGAATTTCGAGGTTGGTTTTACATATGAAGACCCGTCGGCATCAAATATTTATGGGATAACGCTCTATTTTACACAATATGACAATTTGATTAGGGCTGATTATGACTTCACCAATTGGGTATATTTTCCTGCAGAAAATATTGATAAATCCGAATCTTATGGGTTAGAGATTTCTTCGAAAAATCAAATTTCAGAAAGACTTTATTTAGATTCTTCTGTTTCATACAAAAAGTCCAAAGACTTGGATTCAAATAACGATTTTCTCCCTAAGAGACCGGAATTTTTCGGTTCTGTTACTGCAACCTATGGGATTAATTCTTTGAATGTAGGTACTCAAATGAATTTTAAAACCAATACAAAGGAAAATGCCACAAATGAAAATGATGATTATATTATAGTTCGTCTATTCGGAAATTATGAAATCTCGGATGATTTAATATTCAATGCTCGTATTGAAAATCTTTTTGATGAAAAATATGAAGAGGTTATTGGCTATCCAGCACTTGGAAGAGCTGTGCATGCTGGATTGACTTACAATTTCTAAGAAGATCACCCGCACTCGGGGCACACACCATAAAGCATGACTTCAAATCCCTGAACTGTGAATCCACTTGGAGCTTTTGCTGGTGGGCTATCTTCCGTGGTATCATCCAACGCGAAAAGTTTATCACAGGAACGGCAGGAAAAATGTACCTTGTCCTTTCCGTCTGCCCATTCATATCGCGGAGGTTGTCCAGGATAGTCCACACCGACTACTTGATTTTGCTCGGCAAGAGCTTTGATGTGTCGGTAGGTAGTGGCAATACCTATCCGCGGACTACTGGTCGCCGCCCGCTGATGGATTTCAAGAGGGGTGAGGGGGCGATTTGCTTCTCTGATAACCTCTAGAATTATGTTTCCCTGCTGTGTGATTCTCTTCATTTTGTAGCAATCCTATAATCCACACGAAACTTATTTCTTTTGGGTTGAAAGTGTAAGCTTTTTAAGTGTCTGAATATCTTTTTTTATCTCAGAATATGCTTCTTTTTCCATTCGATCGATAAAGAGTATTCCATTGAGGTGGTCTACTTCATGCTGGATGCAACGCCCCAGCAAACCATCGCATTTCAATGAGTGTGGATTACCGTCAAGATCTTGATATTTAACAATAATTAATTCTGGGCGGGCAACTTCACCTTTAATTTCAGGAAAAGATAGGCAGCCTTCTTCGTAATAGTACTCATCGCTGGGCAAAAACTGAATTTCAGGATTTGCTAGACACATGGGCATAATCAACTGAGGAGCTAAAGCTTTGTCATCAAGAATACAGATGCTTGGATAATCAGCTTGGTCGGGTACATCTATTACACAAAATTGCTGGTCAACTCCGATTTGCTGTGCTGCTAAACCAATGCCCTCTTCTTGATACATAGTCTCGAGCATTTCTTTATATAAGTTTGCTAATTCGTTTGAAAATTCGACAACTAGCTTTCCTTTTTTAAAGAGGATCGGATCGCCGTATTTAATGACCGGAAGGGGCATGATTAAATAAAATGTTATAAATTGGAGGGGATTTCTATTTAAGTGTGTATTCTAAAATAAAAAAGTAATGTCCATGTTAACAAAAATCGATTGCAAGTGAACTAAGAATTTTTGATAATATGCAAATCTTGGGAATTTTGGAATCATTAAAAAAGAGTAAGTTTGGAAGCATTGTACTTTTACCAATCGCGTTTGTGCTTGGAGTACTTGGTTTGGGGAGTCCCGTTTTCTTTTCTACTGTTTCAGAAGAAACATTAATCGATGTGGGAGAAGGGAGCAAAACCATTGATCAGGAAATTATTCGTCAACTTAGACAAAATAATTTAGGCCCGGCTGAAATGCTTCTCCCTTTAACTTCACTTCCAAAGCGTAAGGAATTTGGACTAGCGATTGATAAAAAGAAAGAGGATCACCCGGAACTTTCGATTTCAGGGGGCGGGAGTATTTTTGATATGCTCACTTTCAAGGATTATTTTGGTGGGCTAGATAAATACAATTTAAAACGCGGTCGTTTTGAAGCATTTTTTGTCTACAACCGAGCAACGACCCGGGGTGATCTTTGGGATAGATTGAGCCAGAATAGTTCAAATGACAATGTTCAGGCTCTCCTGAGGGGGATACCGAAGGAGGGGCGCCCTGGGAATTTTTGGGCTCGGGTCCTCAGTGACCCGAGGGTTTCTTCTTTTCCTGGAGTTAAAATTGCAGAGCTTGTCGATTTTCCTTTTTTTCCCGATCGTAGAGCGGTTTTATCAGTTGGTGTCAGGTTTCCCGGTGAATACGACGAAAATGCATCAGAAGCCGAAATTCGAGATCTCTGTATCGCTGATGCTCGGGGCTTTCTGACTCAGTTTTCTCAATCCCCTGAATTTTTTTCCGTTCAAAGAAAAGCACCTGATGCGGTTGTCGAAAAAACTGACAACAATAGGTCAGTAGAATCGATTGACTTTGCCAGTATCGGGAAAGATTCTGGAATGCTCAAAGTGGGAAAAATGGATGATGGAGGCTATGCTGTAATTGTCGGTGGAATTGTTAATAAGGATGGTCGCTTTGAGAAGCACGGTCGATGGTTACCTTACCCAATACTTGTTCCGATGATGGTGGGTACTGCAATGTCGATTGAGAAAGAATATTTCTCTTCAGATGTGGCTTATGAAATCGGTCGATTGTCTCAAAATATGCTTAAGGGGGATTTTGAATCGAAGGAAAGAATCAGAGCATTTTATTGGGCTGCACATCAATTAGCCCGAAAAATGAACTTGATGCAAATGGCAGAGTTGACTCAGTCCTGTTCTTCTCTCCAAGGCGTTTTTGATCTTTCTGCCCTCATTCGAATGAGAAACCGTCCATTATCTGAATCTATTGGAAAAATTAAAGCTGCTGAGCAGCGACTTGGCTTTTTGCCCTTTGGGGAAAGAGAGGAAGGGCGTAAAGATCTTGTCATGTTGATTGAGGAAAAAAAATTAATTGAAAGACAATTTGAAGAAGAACTTCGTATCATTTACGGTGCAATTTTGTTATCTGCAGACCCATCTGGGTTACTTCGTTACATCGAGGGATATCCAGTATTTAAGAAAGATGGAGACAAGGAAGCTGCAGTTTCAGCGCTGGAGGATATTTCTTATGCTATGAATCAAGGTTCAGGTGCACTGAAGCATTTACTTGCCCGCAGTAAGCCTATTAATGAAAAAGGCACTCTTTCAAGCTTGATTCGTCCATTTTTTCCCTTGTTTGGAGGAGATCTTTTAACTTACCTTTCACATAGCTATCGTGCTGGTGCACTTTTTATTAAGATTTCATTAATAGTGGCGTCACTCCTTGTATTTTTCTTTTTTATCGCAACTGTTTTACCCAAACCACTCTATCATCGTTCAAAGAGCCACTTTTTCTTGCGTTGGACAGCAAAACTTTCGGGTGCAATTTTTGTCGCATTAATCGTCGTTTTGTCCTTGGAGCCCAACCTCTTACAAACACCACGTGGACAAATTTCTGTTGCTGGATTTGATTTTGCGCTTGCGAATCTTCTCGCCTACGCCAATGAGGAGTCTATGGCGGAACAAAATTTAACTATTGTCACAGCAATCATAGCGGGAGCATTTTTTCTTGTACAGGTTGTTATATTCATGATTTGCATGTCGCGAATCTCTCAAGTCAAAAACGAAGAGCTTAACTCTAATCTTAAATTATCTCTCTTAGATAATGAGGAGAATTTGTTTGATCTTGGTTTGTATGTTGGGCTGGGGGGCACAGTGTTGTCTCTAATCCTTTTGTTGGTGCTGGATGTTAAGCAGGATGCCTTGATCGGTGCTTACACATCAACTCTTTTTGGAATTCTTTTTGTTGCTGCCTTGAAGATTTTCATTGTACGCCCTTATCGTAATCACTTGCTGGTTAAGCAAGATGGCGAGAAGAGGTATGAATCGTAGTTTACTACTGGTAGTTTGCGATTTCCTCCTCCTTAGCATACTGGCTTTGGCCAGGTTTGATGTACCTGCAGATGCAGTTATTGCTAAGGACGGTCAAAAAATTGTTTCAACTGCAGTTATCGAACGAATTTCAGATGGTGAAAGTTATGACGATGTTGTTGCTGAGCTTGAAGCCACAAATGAAACACTTCTTGAGAATTTGAGTAGTGATAAAGATGATTTGCTTGAACAAAAGCTTAAACTTGAGGATCAAATTGCCTTAAGGCAAAAAGAATTGGAGGATAAGGAAAACCAAATTGCTTCCAGGGATGCGGTTATTGCAGATAAGCAAGAAGAGATTCAAAAATCTCAGCAAGAAGCAAAAGAACTTGAACGTCGTCGCGAGGAAATTGAAAAGAAGAGAGAAGCATTGTTGCAAACTAATGCTGCATCCAAAAAAGAACTCGAACTTCTTTCCAAGGACTTAGCTGATGCTCAAAAGAAATCAGACCAGTTAGCACAATTGAAAGCTAAGACTGAAAAAGAAGCTGAAACTATCCGTGTTGAATTAGCTAGATCCAAGGAAAAGGCGAAGGCTGAGGAAAAAGCTGCATCCGAGGCTAAAGCTCAGCTTCAGGATGAAAAAAGAAGAGGAGATGCTTTGGTTGCATCCACAGCTAAATTAGATCAAAAAATTGATTCTCTAAATCAGGGCCTTGAGGGAGTTGGAAATGATCTTAAAGTGGTTGGCCAAGGTTTAGCCGGTGTGGGGGATAAGATTACATCTGTAACTAAAGATGTCAGCAGCGTAAGAAAGGACATTACCCGGGTAGGTGAGGAAATGGCAGGAGTGAAAGAAACTGTAAATGGTGTGAGCGAAGAAGTTGCAGGAGTTGGCTCAAAGGTTGAGACAATAAAAAAGGAAGTTGCTGAGACTGCTGCAGAACAGAAAGAAAATTTTCGCCAACTTAATGAACGCCAGACTCGATCTTTGAATGAAATATATACACGCTATGATGAAAATAAGATTAAATTGGAACTTAATTTTAAGCATAAGGGCGGTTTTCTAGGTGCTGAAAAGCAAGATAAGTTTATCATGGACTCAATTATTATGGTCGATGGTTCATTTGCTTACTGCTTGGTCCATTCCAAAGACAGTCCCTTTAGGCTAAGCCCACGATCTCGTACCCTCGTTGATGTTTCTGGTTTTATTACAAGCCCGAAGTTAAGTTCCCCGATCCCTGTTAAGGAAGTTGCTTTTATGGATGACCCTCGAATTTTAATCGTCCCACTTTATATTAATCCTCAGGAATTGGCTAAAAGTTCTAAGATTGAAGTTTTTCAAGCTCCTCAAAACCCCTACCTTTTCGCCGAAGCTGTCGTCGTTGATTCAAAGGATGGAAAATTTGGGCAAACGGATTTTATTCGAGATGATCGAGATTCCCGTTATATCAAAGTTAAGCATAATAATTTTGCTTTTGTAACTGGGGCATTCAATTCTGGGAAATCCGATATCGTATTTTCCCAAAAAGGTGAGTTGCTCGGAATTATGGTAAACAACGACTATGCATTTCATGTTAAGAATTTAGGGGCAAGAATTCACAGTGGATCTCGAACTACTTTGGGCGATACTTTTGATTCGGCAAAGACCAATTCATTATTAGTTTCATTAAGTAAAAAGCTTTTTGGTTTGAATCTTAAATTTAGATAATAATTGCTCTTTTATTTTGAAGCTGAACTTATATTCATGGTGCATTTGATCGTCCTGTTTTTGGCTGAAATTAGGCAGAGATGAGTGTTTTAAGTCTTAAAAAATCTGTATCTGAAAGGGGTTTTCTCTCAGGTCTTATAGAATTACCCAAAGATCGGGCACATTGGTCAGTTACTCTTTTGTTTATTGGTCTTGCATATTTACTAAGCGTTTGGGTGCGCTTGGAGTGGATAGACTTTGCCCAGGCTAACTTTGTTGATGAAAGTGGTGAAGTTCAATACCTTCGTCCCGATATGGTCAAAAATGGTGTCGCTTTGCCTAACACCCATGATAGTTTTTATTTTGGCAGTATTCTTCAAAAAGGGCATTTGGGTATGCATGAAGATAATCATTTGATTCCAAGCGTATTCACGAATGGAATGATTACCTACCTGCCTTATCTATTACTTGAATTTTTTCCTTCTTTAGATATCGAATTACTTCTCCTTTGGTTGCCCGTTTATCTGGCTGGTATTGTGTGTATTCCCATTGTTTTAATTGGACGATTATATGGCAGTTCTTTATGGGGTTTTTTCGCGGCTTGTTTAGCCGGAATTACACATAGTTATTATAACCGAACCCTTGCCGGATATTATGATACGGATATTTTTTCGATTACAATTCCGGCATTTGCCTTATATTTTTTATTGGGTGCAAGCAGGAGAAACTCGGTCAATTATGCTTTTTTTGCCGCACTGAGTCTTTATCTTTATAATTTTTTCTATTCATCGAGTCAGGCAGTTACAGGCGCCCTAGGAGTAGCTTTTATTCTTTATCGGTTTCTTCTGTTTTTTCTTGATTTGGCTTTCATTAAAGATAAGAGAAAAAGCCAAGCGTTTTTGAGCGATTGCTCAATTTTTACATTCAAATCAAGCTTGCTCATTGCCTTTGCTGTTTATGCAGAAGCTTGGTCGGGTGGTCCAGTAATTGAGGCTTCTGATGGCAGGTTTTCTTTAGGCTTACTTGTACTTTCTATCCTTTGGGTTTTGCTTAAAGGACTGACCCTGAACGATGATTGCACGAGGTTGGATTTTAAAATTTTAAAATCAAAAGTCCCATTTTCGGTTCCCATTGTTATTCTCCCCGTACTTTCTTTGGCTATGATTGTCTTTCTGGCCTTATTTGGTGGGGTTCAGGGAAAAATTTTTAGTAAACTGCAGAGCTATGTTTCTGCCGGTGAGGGGAAGTCCTCTCAGGCTTTCAGTGGCAAAGGCTATGGATTAAATTATTTGGATGTTGTTTCAACTGTTAGAGAAGCCAGCGGAATTCCGCCCGATGTAGTGCGTAATCGAATTTTAGCAGATGCTCCTTCTTGCTCATGCCCAAGGTGTCTCCCTCAAAATGAAAAAGCAGATGCATGGATAATACCCACTGCAATCATCGGTTTCATTGGCTTGGCATTTTTGATCCTTCGTTATTGGGAGCTTTGTTTTGTCTTACCATTCTGTGCGATTGCTGTTTATTGCTTTAAAGGGGCAGTGGGTCTTAGGTTTACTGTGCATGTTGGTAATGTCGCATCTCTAGGTATTGTTTTTCTTATAATGGTCGCCCTCTGGGGGATTGTTAGACTGCTTTTGAAGTCGAAGAATCCCGGCTCATTAACCTTGGATATTGCGAAGTGGGGGACCTGGGGTGTTGCCGCATTTGTTGTATGTTTTTTTGCATTACCAAATATTCAGCACGCGAAAAATTATAATTCCCATGTTGTTTATCCCATGAAAACGGTTGAGGTTCTGGATAAATTGAACCAAGCGTCTTCGCCAGACGATTTTGTTGTCACTTGGTGGGACTACGGATCGGGATGTTGGTTTTATGGAAATACCCGTACCTTCACATCTCCAGCACATCAAACTTTTGATAATTTTTTAACATCTGAGATTCTTCGTAGTTCATCTCAGGCACGAGCTGTCAATTTATCACGTCTAAAAACCGAAACTTTTGTAAATTTACAGAAAGAAAGAGAATCCGGTGGAGAAGCTTTTGCTACTGCCGTTCAGGCAATTTTTAAGGACGGTACTCCAGATTTGGAATTTTATCAGGGATTGATAAACGATCTTGGAGATAATAATTACACTCTCCCACCTAAAACCAGAGATGTTTTCCTTTTTCTACCTTATGAAATATTGCGAATTTTTCCCACCATATTAAGTTTCAGTTCCAGAAATCTTTATTTTCCGCAAAAGTACGGATCAAATAACAATGGATCAAAAGACCCTCCCATGATGATTCTTCGAAACGGTAGGCGCCAGGGGAGTTCAATCGTATTTAATAATGGTTATCGACTGGATAGAAGAGGTTTTTTGCGAGTTGAGGGTGAAAGGAGCGGTACCATTCCATACGGTCAGGTTTTAGAAGTTACGGACAATGGCAAGCCTGCATTGCCTATTGAGGCAATCGAATTTAACGGGGTACGAATTCCGGTAAATAATGATCCAACTGCAACAAGAAGATTATTATTTGTAAAAAATCAGGGAGAGCTTGCTATTCTTTCCCCTGAAACATTTCGCTCCACTTTTGCCCAAAGATTTCTGTTGGATCGTTTTGATCAAAAAGCATATCAACATCCACTTTTTGAAAAAGGCCCGTTTCCCCGAAACCAACCCTACATGGCCCAGGCAGACTGGATCACTCAATCTGGGCAAACCTTATCCTTAAATATGAGAGGGGGCTATCGAATCGATGCTGATGTTGGTAAAAATTTAGCCCGTATCCCGGGTATGAATGAGCCCGTTCCTTTCAGTTTTCATCGATCCATTCATCAATCAGATGGAAAAATGGTGAAGATACCATCCAAGTCAGTGCCTGACTCCCGTTTTCACTTAATCCAAACTAATCTACCCGTTTTTCTCGGAGGAAGAACTTATCAGGTCCCAGAAGGTGGACAATCTATTGAGGAAGTGGCAAGAGCGAACGGAATCAGTACCAATTCTCTTGTTTCATCTATTGGTGAAGATAAGTCTTTTCAATTTGATGAATTTGAAAAAGTTGAGATTCCAGCAAAAGGATATGAACTACGTCCAGCGTCTTTTTTTATGGATAATGAAGTTTTTAATAGCGTCCTTGTCCAAGGTTTTTTGATGGAAAACTTGGATCCTAATTATTTCCAGCAGATTTTTGCTTCTCCTTGGGGAAAAGTTTATAAAATATTACGATAATCTTTGTATTTTATAGCCGTGCAATGCTAATGATAAACATAACCTTATTATTATAGCATTAATTTTCTTGCTTGAATCCACAAAATCCTTTCATTTAATATACAATAAAATTATTAAGTTATGAAATCCCTTGCACTTTTCCCGTTTTTACTGATCACACCACTGCTGCTTATGGCACAACCTCAGGAGGCACTGGTTGATCCTAAGGGAGCAATCATTATCGCTCAGCTTCAAGGGGAAGTATTGGTAACCAACAACAACACAGGGGTTGTACTGCCAAGTGGCACTGTGAAGGCAGGCGGGATTTTATCAGATGGCCACACAATAAAGACTGGGGCAAATGCCAAGATCGTCCTCCTTCTTTCTAATGGCACGGTAACCACACTGAAAGCAGAATCATCGCTTAATTTTAAAAAGTTTACTCAGGAAAAATTTGACACATCAAAAACCAAGTTAACCGATCTTAAAGGTGAACCAAGCAAATCAAATGTTGTTATTGACATTGAGTTCGGTGATTTAGTGGTGGATGTTAAAAAATTAGACAAACAGTCTAATTTTAATATTGAATCTCCCGTTGGAACCGCTGGAATTCGTGGTACTGTCCCCGCGATTTCAGTGGTGAAAAATCCAAATGGTGGTTTTTCTCAAACCACTTCTATGCTTCGTGGTGAGATTGCATTTACTCCAAAGGGTGGGGGGCTCCCCACATTGTTGGGGCCAGGTCAAAGTTTGTCGACGGGTATCGGACCGAATGGTATTGTTTTACCCCTTCAAATGGGACGTGTATCCGCAGCATTATTAAATTCAATACAAGCAGATGTGGATGCTCAGGGTGCCGCAATGGGTATGATTTACAAACCCAAGAGCAATGATTCCAAAAGAAGAAGCGGTACAACTGAAACGGGTGACGAAGATGCACCATCTGAAGACGAGCTCAATGATTCTGATGATGGTAGAAAAGGAGCATCAAAGGGCGTAGGGGGTGATGACGACAATGGAACAAAGAAAGCTCTTGCTTTACATGATGCTGATTTGATTGACTTAAATAATCTGAATTAGGTGGAGTCAAAGAACACACACCATTAGATATAACCCAAACACTTCTTAAATTCCAATCACTATCTGTTTCAAA
>Ga0209631_10007572_pt1 | contig 10841 bp, 22 predicted proteins | sample COG_08_FD_184752 | JGI IMG/M metagenome (GOLD analysis project Ga0209631, IMG submission 184752) | Pelagic Microbial community sample from North Sea - COGITO 998_met_08 (SPAdes) (version 2) | ecosystem: Environmental > Aquatic > Marine > Neritic zone/Coastal water | place: Helgoland, sampling...
GGCAATGGCAAGGTGGTTTGGACTGATGGAAATATAGTCTTAGCTGAGAAAGAAGAAGTTCAGGAAGTCCCTGCGACTGATGATCTTCCTTTTTAATATTATACTACTATTGGAAAGATAGTTTAATATTAATCAAAATGTGATGTACCAGCAGAGGAACAGGGATTGATCATCTCAAAATATAATTCACATTTTTAATTAAGGGGGGAAATTTTCCCCTCTTTTTTTTTATCTTTATTTTATGCTAAAACAAACAGAAAAAGAATTAATGCAACAAATACAGAGAGATTGTCTAGTTGACAATTCTGTTAAAATGGATTACCCACCTGTTGCGATATCATTAGGGAAAAAAGTAATACAGACAAAGGATGGATCTCAAAGGTTACCCATACCAATTGGAACATATGGAAATTTTAGTTTCGTTCAAGCACCTCCAAAGACAAAGAAAACTTTTTTTATATCTTTGCTTAGCAGTGTTTATCTTTCTGGAAGAAATAATTTTGGAGGAGATATAAAAGGGCATAGAGTTGATCAATGTCTTTTGCATATAGATACAGAGCAAGGTAAATGGCATGCACAGAGAGTATTTAAAAGGGCAATAGATATGTCTGAAATGGATGGATCTCAATGTTATTATACTTTTGCATTGAGAGAAATAGGATATAAAAAGAGAATTGAATTTATAGAATATCTCTTAAAGAGTGATAATCAGAATATAGGACTTTTAATAATTGATGGCATTGCTGATTTAGTTAGTGATGTTAATAATCTAGAAGAATCAAATGGATGTATACAGAAATTAATGGAATGGAGTTCAATTTATAATATACATATAATAACAGTAATACATTCTAATTTTGGATCAGATAAACCAACAGGACACTTAGGAAGTTTCCTAGAAAAAAAGGCAGAGACCCAAATACAGTTAGAAGCAAATACTGTTAATAAAGAATGGGTAACAGTAAAATGCAAAAGAAGCAGAGGATATGCTTTTGAAACATTTAGTTTTAAAGTAAATGATCTGGGTTTGCCTGAAGTTGTAGGGGATTTATATGACCCACTAAAAAGAAATGGAGAAAGATATTGAGAATCTTTATAAGAAGCATAAAATATGGATCAAAATTGTTAAAAGTTTTGGATGCAACAATGCTATCGCTGAAGATCTGGTGCAAGAAATGTATATTAAAATTATTCTTAAAATAAAAGATGGATTAGATATAAAATATAATAAAGATGAAATCAATTACTATTATATCTTCAGAACACTAAACAGCTTGTATATTGATTTAAAAAGAAAGAAAAAGAATATTAAAATTGAGGGATTAGAAAATATAAAAAATAAAAGTGATAGTCCAGATTTTGAGGGAAAGTATGAAGAAATAAAAAAAGAGTTGGAAAAAATGTATTGGTATGATAAAAAAGTTTTTGAGATTATTAATTCAGGAGAAAGCATTGCATCATTATCTAGAAAAAGTCGCATTCCATATTATTCTCTTTACAATACTTATATTAAAGTAAAAATTAAACTAAAAAAATTATTATGAAACTAGGAGATCTAATTTATTACATAACTAAATATACAGGAATAAAATATTTAGTTGACACATTTCATGCATTCAGGGGAACGAAATGCAATTGCGATTCAAGGCGAAAAGCTCTTAATAATATAAAAATTAAAAGATGGTAAAATTTGAAAAACAAGACTTCACAAAATGGGAAATATTTAGAAATAATCCCAAATCAACAATATCAGGTAGGGAATTTGAGTTGGTATGCGACTTGCACTCAAGATATAAAAAGCATTCGTATTATAAACCCTGCACCTGCAATCCAAAAGAAATCAAAAGATGGATAGATGATTTGAATGTCATTTGGAATAATGGTTTATAAACTTTTTGTTTATAACTAATAAATCATTATATTTATTTCATGAATGAATATAATAGAAAATTATCTCAGGAATTAATTAAGCGATATAATCCTATTGAGGAAAAGGATTTAAAGGATCTGGGATTTAATTCTGTTAGTCTAGAAAAAAATAAATATCATCATATTGATGGGGAAATAAAATTTACTACACAAATTATTGAAACTACTATTTCTGTTGATATTAAAGATAGAAAAAGTATTAAAAGAGGACAACCTAAAAATGATGATCTTCTTTGGATTGAAATAAGAAATCCCTATGGATTTGATGGATGGGCATTTGGAAAAGCTAACTACATAGCATTTAAACAGGAGAAAGATTGGTTGTTTGTTTGGAGAGAGGATTTAGTCAAATTAATAAAAGAAAAAGTTGAAAAAGTTTTTGTCAAAGAAAATCCTATTTATAAATTATATAATAGAAAAGGAAGTAAAGATATTTTAACATTAATAAAAAGAGAAGATTTAAACCCAATAATAATACCTAGAAAATTATGACATTAAAAGAACAGATTAAAGATTTAAAAAGACAATTAGAACAAGCTAAAAAACATACTTACATATATGAAAGTCATACTTTACAAGTTTCAGATGGCGAATTGTATGTTGGATATGGAGATTTAGATGATGAAAAATGGTTGGTTTGGAATGTGGAATCTTTATTTAAGGATTTGCCATTTTTAGTTAGTCAAGTCAAAAAAGAGAATGACAAGCAACAGAATATGTATGGAGATTTGCTTAGAGATTCATTAAAAGAAAACGAAAGATAAAATTATGAAACACGAACACAATGCATTTGAAAATCAAATATTCAATCATTTTAGAGAAAAAGTGAAAGCAATAAATGATGCAATAGAATTATTAATAGAACATAATTATAAAGTCATTGATTTAGAAAATCAAATTATAGATAAGACTAATATTAAAAATTTAGAAAAGAGATTTAGTTTTGATTATAAAAGAACACCAAAAAAATCATATGAAAAAACAGAGACAATACAGGAGTAATCAGGGCAGAAGTCCAAAAGATATGAAAAAAAGCTATAAGCTAATGGGGTGGTCTTTAATAGGATTATTGATTTCAATAATTATAATGATAATAAGTAAATGATTTTATTAATAGATGCAGATAGTCTGATCTTTGCGAGTTGTTATAGATCTAAGAATGATGCTAATTATGAGATGTATCCAGATAATTTTTATTCTGATATAAAAGATTCCATTAATAAATTTGATGAGCAGTATATGAAGATTATTAATGATCTGGAGGATTTATATGAGATTGAAACAATAGTTACATTTAATGGATCTAAGGGAAATTTCAGAAAACAGATTACAAGTGATTACAAAGCAAATAGAAAGAAGCAAATTCTTCCTCCATTATTACACCCAATGCATCAATATGTAAAAGATAATTATGATAGCAAATATTGCTATGGCAGAGAAACAGATGATTTAGTTGCTCAGTATTGGAAAAGATTAAGTGATGAGTTTGGTAGGGAGGAAGTGATGATAGTAAGCATAGACAAAGACTATAAGCAGTTTCCATGTTTACTATATAATTATCATTATAAACACAAGACAATTCATAATATTAGCGAATCTGAAGCTTTGTATAATTTTTATGAGCAGATGATTGTTGGAGATGTTGCAGACAATGTGAACTATTTTAAAGGCAAAGGAAAAAAGTTTGCAGAGAAATATTTTGTAGATTGCGAAACTAAATATCAATATACAAAAAAGATGTATGAATTATTTAAAAAAGAATATAGAGGTAAAGCAAAATTGAAATATATTGAGTGCTTTAATCTTTTAAAATTAAGAACATAATGAGAAGAAAATTTAAAGAGCCAAAAAATAAAAAAGTAAAATTTATCAAATGTGATGAGTTTAGTCAAACATATCAATGGCACAAAACCAATAAAGGAGATAAAAGAAATAGAAAAAAATGAAAGAGAATTTAAAACCAATTGAGATTGCAAATAAAATAATAGAAGAATCAGGAATAAATGTTTTTGAAAATAATAGGAGAAAATATAATGTTGAAATGAGATCTTTGGTCTGTTATTTGCTAAGGGAAAAATTGAACATGAGATGGCTAAATATTGCTAAATTCTTCAATGATAATAATAAGACAATGACTCATGCGAGTTGCATACATGCTTTTAACAATTATAAGATGTATAAAAAAACTAATGAGAAATTAAAAGAATTAGAAAATCTCTTTACATTTAAAAGCAATCTGACTATTGATCAAATTGATAGAGTTCATTATTTAGAAAACAAATGTAAATTGATGGAAAAAAAATATGATACTGATTTATTAAAATTGGTTTTAGATATTCCTGAAAGCAAAGAAGATGAGGCAGAGGAAAGAATTAAGCTAATGATCAATGGATGGAATTGGAAAAAATAATTTAAAAATCGTTATATAAATATGAAACCTAATAAAATTAAAATATCAAAAATAAAATCTAATCCTAATAATCCAAGATTAATTAAAGATTATAAGTTTAGAAAATTAGTCAAGTCAATAAAAGAATTTCCTGAAATGCTAAAACTTAGACCAATTGTTGTAGATGAAAACAATATTATTCTGGGAGGGAATATGAGATACAAGGCTTGTATTGAAGCAGGATTAAAAGAGATTTATGTTATCCAGGCAGATGATTTAAGTGAGGATCAGAAAAAAGAATTTATAATAAAAGACAATTCTTCTTTTGGAGAATGGGATTGGGATGTTATTGCTAATGAATGGGATATTAAAGATTTAAATGATTGGGGTGTTGATATGCCTATTTTAAATGAAAAATTACAAGTGATTGGGAATGAAAGTCCAGAAATAGAAGTTACAGAGGAAATTCTAGAAGAACATAATTATATTGTATTTACATTTGATAACAAATTAGATTGGCAAGTCGCTAAAGAAATATTAGATATTAAAACAGTTGCTAAGGATGGATATACAGACACTTATATGCAAAAAGGTGTTGGGCGAGTTAAAAAAGGAAAAGACCTCTTAAAATTGATTAATGGATTATAAAGTATATATACCAAGCATGGGGAGAGCAGGAAAAGTGACAACCCATAAACTGTTTAAAGAAAGCATAATAGTTTGCCCTAAAAAAGAAGTAAAAGCATATGAAGAATATCATGATCAGGTTTTAGGAGTTGATGATAAAATAAAAGGAATAACAAAAACAAGAAATTGGATCTTAGATAAAAATGATGCTGAATGGCATATACAAGTTGATGATGATGCATTAAGTTTTCATACATACGAATGTGGAAAATTATTTAAATTTATTGATGTTGATAGAATAGATAATATATTAAGAAATCAATTTTTAGTATGCGAAGAATGGGGACATAAAGCTTGGGGATTTGCATTAGCAAGTGATTATAAATTTTATAGAGAATATTCTCCTTTCAGTTCGCAGGGAGTTATTGGTGCAAATATTTTAGGAGTTATAAAAAACCCTATTAGATTTGATGAAAGATTAAAAGTAAAAGAAGATTATGATTACTCAATGCAACATATAGCTAAATATGGTGGAGTGCTTCGTTTTATGAAATATGGAATTGATGTTATTCATTTAACTAATGAGGGTGGATGTGTAAGCTATAGAACTAAAGATGTGGAGATGGAAGCTTATAATGTTTTAGTAAAAAAATGGGGAAAAAAAATAGTTAAAATTCAGAACAACAAAAATTTTGTTAAAATGAAATCACCAAGAAAAGGAATATAAAATGGACAAAAGTAGACACATAAAAAAAGAATCAATGTTAAAAGCATTGGAAAAGAGTTTGGGAGTAGTTAATAATGCATGCAGAATAGCTGAGGTGCCTAGATCTACATTTTATAAATGGATGAAAGAGGATCAGGAGTTTGCTAAGGAAGTGGAGGACATTGCTAATGTTGCATTAGATTTTGCAGAGAGTCAATTGTATAAACAAATTGCAGATAATTCAACTGCTGCTACAATCTTCTATTTAAAAACCAAAGGGAAAAAAAGAGGATATATTGAAAGACAGGAAATAACAGGAGCAGATGGAATGCCTACTAACTTTCAAATTGAGATAATTGGATCAAAAAAAGATAAGGACTAATATTGTTTATGATCATTTATTACTTTCAGAAAATAAGATCATAGTTGAGCAGGGAGGGACTAGGTCTGGAAAGACTTATAATATTCTTCTATTCATCATTTTTGAGTATTGTACTCATAACAAAGGAAAAATTATAACAATATGCAGAAAGACATTTCCAAGTCTTAGAGCAACAGTTCTAAGGGATTTTCTTCAGATCCTTAGAGAGCATCAAATATATAGAGAGGAATACCATAACAAGTCTAATTCAGAATATAATCTATTTGGGAATTTAATTGAGTTTACATCCTTAGATCAATCTCAAAAAATTAGAGGAAGAAAAAGAGATCTACTTTTTATTAATGAAGCAAACGAATTATATTGGGAGGACTGGCAACAATTAATATTCAGAACTCAGGAAAGGATTATAATTGATTTTAATCCATCAGATGAATACCATTGGATATATGACAAAGTAATAACAAGAGAAGATTGTGAGTTTCATAAAACTACTTATTTAGATAATCCTTTTTTAGATGAATCAATCATTTCAGAGATTGAAAGGTTAAGAGATACAGATGAACAGTATTGGCAGATTTATGGATTAGGAGAAAGATCTAGTTCTAGGAGAACAATATTTAGATACCAAGAGATTAATGAGATCCCAATAGAAGCAAAATTAATAGCATATGGCATGGACTTTGGTTACACAAATGATCCTACAACATTAGTTTCTGTTTATAGTCAGGATTATAATCTTTATATTCATGAGCATCTTTATAGAACTCAAATGACTACAAATGATATTCATAAATTTCTAAGGTCTGAGAATCTTCATTCTAATCCTATTTATGCAGACTCAGCAGAGCCAAGATTAATAAGTGAACTTAGGAAGATGGGACATAATATTCATTCTAGTATTAAGGGCAGAGATTCTGTTAATGCAGGGATTGATTTATTAAAAAGATATAAGATTCATATCACAAGTAAATCTAATAATGCGATACAGGAGTTTAGGAATTATAAATGGAAAGAGGATAAGTCAGGAAAACTCATAAATATAGCAGAGGATCTTCATAATCATATTATTGACCCATGTCGCTATGCAACTTATTCAATCTTATCTAGACCTAATTTTGGAAAATATGCAGTTCAATAAGTAATCCGAATTTATTGTTCGTATGACCTTTTTATGTTTGTATTATAATAAGCCATAAGGCACATAATTTAAAACCTAGAAATCGCAGAAACACAAAACACAAATTTACAAATTGTTGAATTTTTATTAAATAATGAAAATGAGACTAACAAATTTTATCAAATCTATGAACTTTATAAAAAAGTTTATTTTAATCAATCAAGCAGACACATTTCAGAATTAAACTCAGTTACTCATGATTGGGTTGTATCATGGATTTATAGTGATATAGCAGTATATTTAAAACCATATACATCTCATCAAATAGATGATTATATTGCAATTCTTTCAGACTTGTTTATGGAAAAGTATCTCAAAGAATTTGGAGAATATCCAGATAATTGGTGGGAGAGTTAATTTAAATGGGAGTTGAAAAGCTCCCTTTTTTTATTTCTTAAAACTTTTTATTAAATTTTTTGTTTATAACTAAAATAATGTTATCTTTGAGTATTATTAATTTAAAAACAAACAAACAGAAAATGGCAAAATTTAGAAATATTAGAAGATGTTTTACAGAACAAGAAATATCTGATCAATGGTTTATTATGGAAAATGCATTATTAGAATGTTCAATACAAGAAAATTTATCTTTAGATGACATAATGATTTTTGCATCTCCAACTAGAACAGGAATGTATTATATTATTGATAGATGTGATAATCCTTTAAAAGATGCACCTAAAACTTGGTTTGCAAAAAAATTCGTTTAATTTAAAAATAATAATAATTATGAGAACACAAGCAGATGATATTAGAGATCAAATAGAGTTTTTAGAATATGATCTTAAATTAGCTAATCCAGAATTATGTCCAAGATATTGCAAAGAACTTGTAAATGAAATCATGGAATTAAAAAGTATATTAATAAATATTCAATAGATGTATAAATTAGAAAAATATAAACAAAACCTTACTATTCAGGGGACACAGGTCTGGTCTTATTCAACTCATGTTGCTACAATAGCAAATGACAAATTATATCAATTAGGTTATTGGTCGCAAACTACTCAAAAGCATATTAACTATGTGGCTGATCAGCTTGACTTAGATTTAATAAAATAATATCTTCAACCTATGGATCATATAAGAAATTTGAAAGATCTGGAATATTATACAAATATGTATCTCAGTACAGGACTTGTGAAAAAGTGGAGAGATGCTAAACCTGATAATCCAGAATTAAAAAAGATAGCAAAGGCATTAGTTGAAATTACATTTTATGTGATGAATCTTCAGGATGATTTAGAAAAGAATAAAATATTAGTTTCTGATTATAGATATGCTATGAATAAAGCTAAATTAGAATTGCAGGAATTAAAAGAAAATAAAGAAGAATATGAAATCTAGTTTTATTTTTGAAAATGATGAGTTTATTTTAGAGGTATTATATACCTATGAAAAAGGAATGGATGGAGATGGATGGTTAGTTCCTGATGATCCTGATGAATTAGAATATGAGAAAATTAATCTTATTGGAAAGATTGAAGAAGATGGATCAGAAACTATTTTTAATGTGGAAATAGATGTGCAATATTTATTATCAAATAAAATTCTAGATTTAATAAATGATCAAATGCAATTAGATTTAGAAGAAAAAGATTATTTTAGATAATTGATAATTTTGTTTTGGGTAAGGGGTTGAATGTCTGATGATGTTTAATCCCTTTTTTTTTTAGAAAAATTTGGCTTAACTTTCGTTATACTAATATAACAATATGAAAGCAAGGCTAAATATACCAAATCAACTCTCAGAAATTACTCTTAGAAAATATCAGAAATTTGTAAAATTAAATACAGATGAGATTGATGATAGATTTCTTCAGGTCAAAATGATAGAGATCTTTTGTGAAGTTAGTCATGAGAATGTATTAAAAATTAAATTCTCTGATGCAGATAGAGTTACTGCAATTCTGGGAGATATGTTTACTCAAAAACCAGATCTTGTTACTAAGTTTAAATTGAATGGAATTGAATATGGATTCATTCCTGAATTAGATGAAATCAGTTTTGGAGAATATATTGACTTAGATACTTATTTAGGAGATTGGGAAAATATACACACAGCAATGAATGTCTTGTATAGACCTATTGAAAGCACAAAAGGAGAAAGATATACTATAAAAGATTATGATGTGAGTACTAAAGAGAATCTATTAGATATGCCTTTGGATGCAGTCATTTCATCAGTATTTTTTTTTTATCATTTAGGGAAAGACTTGTCAGTAGTTATGAATCGTTATTTGGCGAAGGAAGTAAAGAAAACACATTTTCAGCAAGATCAGGATTTAATGCTAAATGGGGATGGTATCAAGCAATTTTCTCACTCGCTAAGGGGGATCTTAGAAGATTTGAAAATATCACTCAATTAAAAGCACATGAGTGTTTAATGATGTTAGAATATATGAAAGAAAAAAACGAAATAGAAGCAAACGAAATAAAGAAAAAATATAAAAGATGAGCAATCAGGGAATAAGAGGTTTTTATCAATTAACAGAAACAATTAAAAATGAGTTGTTAAATAATGTTGATGTCAATACAGTTACAACAGGAACTTTGAGTAATGTTAATTTACAGAAGCAAGATATATTTCCTCTAAGTCATATAATTGTAAATAGTGTTACAGATTCAGAACAGACTTTATCTTTCAGTTTATCAATCTTAGCAATGGATATTGTAAGCAGAAGTAAATTAGAAACTACTGACATCTTTGAGGGAAACAATAATGAACAAGATGTATTGAATACTCAATTAGCTGTCTTAAACAAGTTAATAATGGTATTAAGAAAAGGAGATCTACATAGAGATCAATATCAATTAATTGGAGATCCTACTTGTGAGCCATTTTATGATAGATTTGAAAATGAATTAGCAGGATGGACTGCTGATTTAGAAGTAGTAATTTATAATGATATAACTATTTGCTAATGGAATATCAGGAAGTCAAAGATGTTTTAGATGCATTTGGAGATGCAGTCATTGATCAAGCGAAAATCAATTTAAAAAAAACTGATAAAGCAGGAGGGAGTTTATATAAATCCTTAAAAAAAGATTTAACAGTTGATCAGGGAGCTTTCTTATTAGACTTTTTATTTGAGGGTTATGGAGTATTTCAGGATGCAGGGGTTTGGGGTGCAAAACCTAGTTTAGTAACAACTAAAAAATATAAAGGGAAACAGAAAGGAAGATCTACTAATTCTTTGTTTACAGGACCAAATGGAATTAAAAATAAATTTTCCTATTCATCAAAAAAACCTCCTCTAGATCCATTGATTAAATGGGCAAAATATAAAAAGATTAGATTTAGAGATAGCAAAGGTCAATTCAAAAAAGGGAATTATAAGACAATAGGATTCTGGTTACAAAAAAGAATATTTGCTCAGGGATTAAAACCTACTCAATTTTTCTCAAAAGCATTCAGAAAAGAATTTAAAAAATTACCTAGCGAATTGCTAGAAGCATTTAAAATAGATGTAGAAAGACAAATCATATTAGGAATAAAACAATAAAACATGGCAGCAGGAATAAGATTAAGAAGTCCAAGATATAGAGATTCAGTTTGTACAGCAACTCATTTGTCAGTACAGATGAAAATCACAATAAGTGGCACATTGAGATATACGATAATAAAAGA
>Ga0209631_10007579_pt1 | contig 10834 bp, 7 predicted proteins | sample COG_08_FD_184752 | JGI IMG/M metagenome (GOLD analysis project Ga0209631, IMG submission 184752) | Pelagic Microbial community sample from North Sea - COGITO 998_met_08 (SPAdes) (version 2) | ecosystem: Environmental > Aquatic > Marine > Neritic zone/Coastal water | place: Helgoland, sampling...
TTTGAATATTTTTTAAGGTCTCTAATCTCACAATTTTCATCTAAAGGTGATTTATCATTTTGATATTTAGAATTTTTTAAATTTACTTTACCATTCCATGTAAATGCTAAGCCTGTCCTGCCAGATCGAGTTGGCATTACACAATCAAACATATCAATTCCCTCATTAACAGCTCCAAGAATGTCGGATGGTGTTCCTACACCCATAAGATATCTAGGTTTTTCTTTTGGAAGATAATCTGTTGTCTCGTTCAATATTTTAAACATTTCAGATTGTTTTTCTCCGACAGCTAATCCGCCCATAGCATATCCATCAAAGTTGATTTCAACTAGTTTTTCTATACTTTCAATTCTTAAATTTTTGTCCAATCCTCCCTGTGCAATGCCAAACAAGCCTTTGGATTTTTCATTGCCAAATTCTACTTTACTTCTTTTAGCCCAATTTGTTGAAGTATTTATTGCATTAGAAAGAATATTTTTGTCATTTGTTAATTTAGGACATTCGTCTAAAACCATAATAATATCTGAATTGATTGATTTCTGAACTTGAATACTCTTTTCTGGACTTAAAATTATTTTTTTACCATCTAAATGTGATTTAAAAATAGCACCCATTTTTAAATCTATTTTATTAAATTTTGATAGTGACATAATTTGGTATCCCCCGGAGTCAGTTAAAATTGGTTTTTTCCAATTCATAAAATTGTGCAGTCCATTAAAATCATCTAAAATCTTTACTCCAGGTCTTAGCAATAAGTGATACGTATTGCCTAATATAATTTGAGTGTTAGTTTTTAAAATATCTTCTGTAAAAATGCCTTTAACTGTACCTTGTGTACCCACAGGCATAAAAGCTGGTGTGTCGATAACTCCTCGCGATGTAGTTATTTTTCCAAGTCTAGCTTTATCGTTTTGAGTTATTAACTCAAAAGAAAATTCTTTACTTAACATTAAAAATTATTTTGATTTTATTGAAATAATTTTATCAGGCTCAGGTACAGAACCGCTATTGGGATCACCTTTTTTAAGCATGTCTATAAATTCCATGCCTTTTATTACTTTGCCAAATGCAGAATATTGTCTATCTAAATGAGGCGCAGAATCAAAACAAATGAAAAATTGACTGTTTGCACTATCAGGGTCTGCAGATCTTGCAGCTGATAATACACCTCTTGTATGTGCAATATCAGTAAATTCTGCTTTTAAATTAGGTAGTTCAGATCCACCTGTGCCAGCTAGAGATAAATTGTAATCTGAACTGTTTGTATTACCAAATTTTACATCCCCTGTTTGAGCCATGAAACCATCAATAACTCTATGAAAAACTACACCGTCATATTTTCCACCATTTGCTAATTCTTTAAATCTTTTAACGTGATTTGGAGCTTTATCTGGATAAAGTTCTATTTCAACATCTCCGTATGTTAATTTTAAAATCATATGATTGTTTTTTGCACTTATATTACTTGTTACTAAACTAAAAAAAATTAAAAATATATAAAAAATTTTATTCATTAGATTTTATTTTTAATAACTTTTACAGTTGATTTGGTAACAAATCCATCAATATTACCTCCTAAATTTGCAATTTCTTTTACAAATTTGGATGAAATAATTTGATTTTCTACATCAGACATAAGAAACATAGTGTCAATTTTAGAATTTAGTTTTTTATTCATTCCTGCTAATTGAAATTCATACTCAAAATCAGAAACAGCTCTCAATCCTCTAATAATAGTTCCTGCATTGTATTTTTTACATAAATCAATAGTTAAATTATCAAATGATACAACTTTAATTTTACTTTTCTTAAATTTTAGATCTTCAAATAATGAATTATTAATAATATTTACTCTATCTTTAATTGAAAAATAATACTTTTTGTTAATGTTATTTGTTGTTGCGATTATTACTCGATCAAAAATGTTTAATGATTTTTTTATAACATCAATATGCCCGTAAGTTATAGGGTCAAAAGTACCTGGATAAATAGCAGTTTTCATTTATTGTATGTTATCTTCAATTTTAATCACAGAAACAACTTTTTCACTACCAGATAGTTTCTTTATCCTTACGCCTTGAGTGTTACGACCTGCAACTCTTATCTCTTTAACAGCACAACGCATAATACTTCCTTTATCGGTTGATAAAATAATTTCATCATTCTCGCTTACTATTAAAGATGAAGATATGTTTCCATTTCTAGGAGAATTGATTATTCCAATAATTCCTTTGCCGCCCCTATTAGTAACTCTATAATCTAAGTAAGACGATCTTTTACCGTATCCATTTTCCGATACAGATAAAATAAATTTATCTACACCACTTTTAATTTTTTTATTTTTACTAATGGTTTTTGTATCAATATTAGAGTTATCTATAATTGATAAAGATATAACTTTGTCTTTATCATTTAGTTGAATTCCTTTTATACCTTTTGAAGATCTTCCTTTAAATAATCTCAATTTTTTTGATTTAAATCTTATACATTTACCTAATTGTGTGCTCATTAAAATATCTTGATCGTCTTTACATATCTTAACTCCTACAATTTTGTCATCTTGATCTAATTTCATAGCAATTTTACCACTATTATTAATGTTAACAAAATCTTCTAGTGTGTTTTTTCTTACATTACCTTTTGAGGTAACAAAAATAACCATCAAATTTTTCCACTCAGATTCATCTTCTGGCAAAGGCATAATTGAGCTGATTGCATGGTGACTTTTTAATGGAAGGATATTAAAAATTGACTTGCCTTTTGATGAAGATGACCCTTCTGGTATTTTATGAGCTTTAATTTTATAAGCTAGACCTTGTGTAGAAAAAAATAAAACTGGTGTGTGTGTATTTGCAGTAAATATTTGCACCACAAAATCTTCTTCTCTAGTAGATATACCTGATTTTCCTTTTCCGCCTCTTTTCTGAGCTTTTAATGAACTAAGAGGGCTTCGCTTAATATAACCTTGGTTTGTAATACTTATTACTACCGACTCTTTTTGAATAGTTTCTTCGATATTGTAATTAAGTACAGCATCAATGATTTTAGTTTTTCTAGGTGTAGCGAATTTATTTTTGATATTTTCTAATTCACCAGTTATTAATTTATAAAGTTCTTTTTTGGAATTAATAATTTTGTTATAGACAACTATTAATTCTGCTAATTTATTTATTTCGCTTTCAATTTCGCTAATACCGTAAGCAGTAAGTTTTTGTAATCTTAGTTCTAAAATAGCATTTACTTGTTCTAGAGATAGAGAATAACTTGTAATATTTTTTTTCTTCTCAATTAAAGCTATTAATTTAACACTTTTTTTTATTTTCCATTTTTTTGTTAGTAAGTTTTTTTTAGCTGTATCTGTATCTTTAGAATTTTTAATAATTTTAATAATTTCATCGATATTTTCTACAGCAGTAGCAAGGCCTATTAAAATATGTGCTTTCTCTTCAGCTTTCTTTAAATCAAATTTAATTCTTTTAATAACAGTGTCTTCTCTAAATTTTAAAAATTCTGAAATAAATTCTTTTAAATTTAAGATTTTTGGCTTCTTGTTTACAATTGCTAAAGTATTGAAACCAAAAGAATTTTCTATATTTGTCAGTTTATATAATTGTCTTCTAATTGTTTCTGGCTCCACACTTTTTCTTAATTCTATAACTACTCTTATACCTTCTCTATTTGATTCATCTCTTATGTCTCTAATGCCTTCGATTTTTTTATCTCTTACTAGATGAGCAATTTTTTCAATTAAAGTAGATTTGTTTACTTGGTAAGGAATAGATTTAATAATTAAACATTCTCTTCCACCTTTTTTTTCTTCTAAATCTATCTCACCTCTAATTTTAAATGATCCTCTTCCTTTGTTGTAACCTTGTTTAATAATATCTTTTCCAATAATTACTCCACCTGTTGGAAAATCAGGTCCAGGCACATGTTTCATCAGCTGAGAAATTGTAATATCTTTATTATTTATGTAAGCAATTGTACCATCGATAACTTCGCCTAAATTGTGTGGTGGAATACTTGTTGCCATACCAACTGCAATGCCCCCTGCTCCATTCACTAAAATATTAGGATATTGAGAAGGCAAAACCTCGGGTTCTTTTTCTGTTTCATCATAATTACTTCGATATAAAACTGTATTTTTTTCTAAGTCTTCAGTTAGAAATTGTGCAATTTTGCCAAGCTTTGTTTCCGTATATCTCATTGCTGCAGGTGGGTCTCCGTCAATAGATCCAAAATTACCTTGCCCGGATATTAAAGGAACACTCATTGAAAAGTCTTGTACCAGTCTAACCAAAGCATCGTAAACAGACTGATCACCATGAGGATGATACTTACCTATTACGTCACCAACTATACGTGCAGATTTTCTAAATGGTCTTGACCAATCATATCCCCCTTTATACATGGCGTAAATGATTCTTCTGTGAACAGGTTTAAGACCATCTCTAACATCAGGAAGAGCTCTGCTTACTATAACGCTCATAGCGTAAGATAAATAAGATGAACTCATTTCATCTTGAACAAAAATAGGCTTGAATGAGTTGTTATTCTCTACAGAATTTTTTTCCATGAAATTTTAAAAAGGAATTTCATCATCTAAATCAGAGCTATCTTGATTTAGATTATCGTTTGGTAATGAACTTTTATTTTCAGACACAAGATTTGAGTTATTATTGTTTCCTTTGCTGTCCAGCATTGTCAAACTAGAGTTATATCCTTGTAAAATTATCTCTGTTGAGTATTTGTCTTGGCCTGAAGCTTCATCTTTCCATTTTCTAGTGCTTAATTGCCCTTCCACATAAACATTTGCGCCCTTTTTAACGTATTGTTGAACAACATTAACTAGTCCTTCATTAAAAATAACAACACGATGCCACTCTGTTTTTTCTTTTTTTTCACCACTAGATTTATCTTTCCAGCTTTGGCTAGTAGCTATACTAAGTCGAGCTACGCTTTTACCATTAACCATTTGCTTTATTTCGGGATCTGCGCCTAAACGACCTATTAATTGTACTTTATTTAAACTTCCAGCCATAATATTTTTGAATTATTTGATTATTTATTTTTATAATTAATATTTTATATCATAAATAACAAATAAATATAAGCTGTATGTTAATTTAGGAAAAAAATATGTTGAAAAAAATCGTTGTAAAAGGCGCCAAAGAACACAACTTAAAAAATGTTTCTCTTGAAATTCCAAAAGAGAAATTAGTTGTTATAACAGGGCTCTCAGGATCAGGAAAATCATCTTTAGCTTTTGATACTATTTATGCTGAAGGTCAAAGAAGATACGTGGAAAGTCTCTCATCTTATGCAAGACAATTTCTTGATAAAATGAAAAAACCTAAAGTTGATTTAATTGAAGGTTTAAGTCCTGCAATATCTATAGAACAAAAAAATACATCTAAAAATCCAAGATCTACTGTAGCTACAGTTACAGAGATATATGATTATATGAGAGTTTTATTCGCGAGAGTTGGTGTACCTTTTTCTCCTTTTACGGGTAAGCCAATTGTTTCTCAGCCGATTAGTGAAATGGTAGATAAAATTAAAAAATTACCTAAAGATAATACGATCTACCTTCTTGCTCCAATAGTAAGAGGAAGAAAAGGAGAATATAAAAAAGAGATTTTAAACTATAAAAAAAGAGGTTTTTCTAAAATAAAAGTGGATGGAAAATATCTTAACATAGATGAATTTCCTTCTTTAAATAAAAAAATTAAACACGAAATTTCAATAATTGTAGATAGAGTGGTGCTCAATTCCAGTCTAGGAAATAGACTGGCCGATAGTGTTGAAACAGCTGTTAACTTATCAAACGGATTATTAGTTGTAGAGTATGAAAATGAAACTTTGCCAAAAAAGTTTAGAAAAAGAGAAAGTATCACCTTCTCATCAAAATTTTCATGCCCAGAAAGTGGCTTTACTATTGAAGAAATTGAACCAAGATTATTTTCTTTTAATTCACCTTATGGTGCTTGTGAAGAGTGCGAAGGTATTGGCCATAATCTTAACGTAGATCCCAATTTAGTTGTTTCTGACCCAAAAAAAAGTCTACAAGATGGCGCAATAGAACCGTGGGCTAAGTCCACTTCGCTATATTATGCTCAGACATTATCTTCTATAGCGAAACACTATAAACTTTCTATGTCTGATACTTGGAGAAAAATTCCAAAAAAAATTCAAGATGTGATTTTATATGGTTCAGATGAAGAAGAAATAAAATTTTCTTATGATGATGGATATGAAGCATACACAACTAAGAAAACTTTTGAAGGAGTAATTAACAATCTTGAAAGACGTTATTTAGAAACTGATAGCGACTGGAAAAGAGAAGAAATTTCTCAATATCAAAGTGAGACCAAATGTGAAAAATGTAAAGGTATGAGGCTTAAAGATGAGGCGCTTTGTATTAAAATTAATTCTCTTAACGTTAGTGAAGTTACAGAAAAATCTATTGACGATGCTCAAAAATGGTTTGAAAATTTACAAAATGTTTTGACCGATCGTGAAAATAAAATTGCTCAACATATATTAAAAGAAATTAACGAAAGATTAAATTTTTTATTGAATGTTGGCTTAAACTACCTAACACTTTCAAGAGAGTCAGGGACGTTGTCTGGTGGTGAAGCACAAAGAATTAGGTTAGCATCTCAAATAGGTTCAGGTCTAACTGGTGTATTATATGTATTGGACGAACCATCAATTGGACTACATCAAAGAGATAATAAAAAACTTATTAAAGCTTTAAAAAAATTAAGAGATTTAGGTAATACCGTAATAGTAGTTGAGCACGATATTGAAACTATGGAAAATTCTGATCATATAATTGATATAGGTCCTGAAGCAGGATTGAATGGTGGTCAAGTTGTTGCAGATGGAACTGTAAAGCAAATCATTTCAAATCCGAAAAGTATTACAGGAGAATACTTATCAGGAAAAAAATTCATAGCAATTCCAAAAAAAAGAAGGTTAGCCAAAAATGGTAGGTTTATCGAAATAAGCGGTGCTTCTGGAAACAATTTAAAAAAAGTAAATTTAAAGATACCTGTTGGTACATTTACTTGTGTTACAGGTGTTTCAGGTAGTGGTAAATCAACATTGATACTACATACTTTATATAATGCTTTTAACCTTATGCTTAACAAAAACAAAAGCCGTAAAGTCCCAAAAGCATTTACTGGATTTAAAGGAACAGAATTAATAGATAAAATTATTGATATAGATCAATCTCCTATTGGAAGAACTCCAAGATCAAATCCTGCTACTTATACAGGTGCATTTGGACCAATTAGAGAGTGGTTTGCCGGTTTGCCAGAGTCAAAAGCTAGAGGTTATAAAGTAGGTAGATACTCATTTAATGTTAAAGGAGGAAGATGTGAAACTTGTGAAGGAGATGGAGTGATCACTTATGAAATGCATTTTTTGCCGGATGTTTTTATTCCATGTGATACCTGTAAAGGAGCTAGATATAATAGAGAAACTTTAGAGATTAGATTTAAAAATAAAAATATAGCAGAGGTTTTAGACATGACTGTAGATGAAGGTTGTGATTTTTTTGAAAATATTCAAAATATAAGATCTAAATTGATAACTCTTAAACACGTTGGGCTTGGATATATGAAAATTGGCCAACAAGCGACTACATTGTCTGGTGGTGAGGCTCAGCGCATAAAACTAGCAAAGGAACTATCAAAAAGACCGACTGGTAGAACACTCTACATTTTAGATGAACCAACAACAGGTTTACACTCTCATGATATTAAAAAATTACTAGAAATTCTTCAAGCTTTTGCTAACACGGGCAATACAGTAGTGGTTATTGAGCATAATCTTGATGTAATTAAAACAGCAGATCACATTATAGATATGGGTCCTGAGGGGGGTGTTAATGGTGGTAAAATTATAGCTGAGGGAACGCCTGAAAAAGTCTCCACATTTAAAGAGAGTTATACAGGCAGATTTATCAAAGAAATAATGGGTAATAAATCTATTAAAAAAACTGCCTAATGTTACATATTATGTTATAAAGGAATCATGACTGGAATTTTACAATCTCTTCCAAAAACAATTCATCTTTCATTAGGTTTGGCTATACTTTTGTTTTTAGGCTTACATTTTTTTGGTGACGGTTTCACTTTTGATACACTTTTTTGGAGCTGGCTGTTTAGATATATTCACGTTGTTGTAGCTATTATGTGGATTGGATTATTATGGTATTTTAATTTTGTTCAAATACCAAACATGGCAAAAATTCCGGATGAACAAAAACCTGCGATTGGAAAAGTCATTGCGCCAGCCGCTTTATTTTATTTTAGGTGGGCTGCTGCATTTACAGTGATTTCGGGTTTACTTTTAGCTTGGGTAAACGGATATGTTCATAGCGCTATGATTTTAGGTTTTGATGGAAGTGGCGGTAAAAATACTGCCATAGGTATTGGAATGTGGTTGGGAATAATAATGGCATATAATGTTTGGTTTGTGATCTGGCCAAATCAAAAAAAAGCATTAGGTATTATAGATTGTTCTCCAGAATTAAAAGCTTCCTCAGCAAAAACAGCAATGTTATTTTCAAGAACTAATACTCTACTATCTCTTCCTATGCTATTAACAATGGTATTAGCTCAAAATCTTTATTAATTAAGGAACTATTTTTTCTTCTTCTTTTTCAAGAGTTTTATAACTTACCTTAAAAAATTGTAAAATTGGGGACGCTACAAATATAGAAGAATATGTTCCGATTAATACACCTAAAATCATAGCAAAGGAAAATCCTCTTAATATTTCTCCGCCTAATATAAATATTGAAAATAAAGCTAGTAAAGTTGTAACTGATGTAATTATTGTACGAGCAAGCGTTTCATTAATAGAAAGATTTGCAATGTCACTTATATTTAGTTTGTGATACTTACCTAGATTTTCTCTTATCCTATCGTATATCACAACTGTATCATTCATTGAATAACCTACAATTGTAAGAACAGCTGCAATTATAGAAAGATTAATTTCTAATGATAAAATAGAAAAAATACCAAGTGTTATAATGACATCATGGAACAATGCAATAATTGAACCTATACTAAACTGCCACTCAAATCTTACCCAAATATAAAAAAGCATAGCTGCTAAAGATAATGATATGGCTATTATTCCAGATTGCAAAAGCTCAGCACTAACTTTTGGACCAACATTTTCAACTCTTCTAAAATTTATTTCTGAGTTTAAGTTGTCAGTAAGTTTTTTTTTAATTTTAGGAATAAATTTATTATTATCGCCTGTTTGTTCTACTTTAATTAAATAATCTCCTTCTTTACCAAATTTTTTTACATTAATATCTCCAAGATTCATATTTTTTAAAATATTTCTTATAGAAGAAATTTCTATATTTTTTGATCTTAGTTCAATTAAAGTTCCACCTTTAAAATCAATTCCATAATTTAATCCTTTAAATCCAATAAAAATGATGCTTAAAAAAAATAAAATAAGAGAAAAAATATTAGCCTGTTTAAATCTTGAAGAAAAACTATAATTAGTCATTAAATTTTTACCTCTTTATTCCTATTATTTAAAACAACTAATGAAGTTAAATGCCTTGCTAGGAAATAGGCGGTAAAAAGTGTTGTTATAATCCCTATAGCGAGGGTAATAGCAAAACCTTTGATTGGACCTGATCCAAAAGCAAACAAGATAATAGCTGCAATCAAAGTAGTGATATTTGCATCCAAAACAGTTATTTTTGCTTTAGTATATCCGGTATCAAAAGCATGAATAATTGATTTTTCTGTTTTAAGTTCTTCTTTAATTCTTTCAAAAATTAAAACATTTGCGTCAACTGCCATTCCTACAGTTAAAATTATACCTGCTATACCGGGCAGAGTAAGTGTGGCTTCTAAAATTGTTAAAATACCAGCTAACATTAATAAATTAGCAATCAAAGCTGTGTTTGCGATTAATCCAAAAACTTTATATTTATATAACATAAATAATATAACCAATATAAAACCAACAACTAATGAAGTTAATCCTGATTTAATAGAATCCTCACCTAAGTCTGGTCCAACAGTTCTTTCTTCAACTACTAGTAAAGGCGTAGGCAAAGCTCCTGAACGAAGTAATAGAGCTAAATCAGTTGCTTCTTGAAAAGAAAAATTACCTGAAATCATTCCACTTCCACCAGTAATAGGTTCATTTATATTTGGAGCGCTTACAATTTCTCCATCTAAAACTATGGCTAATCGTTTACCAACATTATCAGTTGTAGTTCTTCCAAATTTTTGAGCCCCCAACCTATCCAAAGTGAATGAAACTGTAGGTTCATTATTTTGATTGTTAATGTTTGGCTGAGCATCAATTAAATTTTCACCGCTCATTATTATTCTTTTGCTTACTTTTAATTTTTCACCATTTTCTGAAATTAGACTATCAGTGCCAAATTCATTATTATCAGATACTAATCTAAAATTTAATTTAGCAGTTTTGCCTAACAAGGTTTTTATTCTTTCAGGATCTTTTAAACCGGGTAATTCAACTAAAATTCTTTTTTCACCTCTTTGAAGTATTGTTGGTTCCTTTGTGCCAACATCGTCAATTCTTCTTCTTACTATTTCAATTGATTGTTTCAATGCAGCATTATTGATTGTAAGTAATCCAAATTTAGAAAAAAAAATTTCTATTTTATTACTGTTAGTGTTTTTGTATTCAAGCTCGAATGCTCTATAATTATCTATGTAAGGGTTAATCGGATTATTTTTTTGCGAATTAAATAATAGTTCAAATTTATCTTTATTATTTATAGTTAAAGATAAAGTTTTTTCATTAATTTTAA
>Ga0209631_10007581_pt1 | contig 10832 bp, 7 predicted proteins | sample COG_08_FD_184752 | JGI IMG/M metagenome (GOLD analysis project Ga0209631, IMG submission 184752) | Pelagic Microbial community sample from North Sea - COGITO 998_met_08 (SPAdes) (version 2) | ecosystem: Environmental > Aquatic > Marine > Neritic zone/Coastal water | place: Helgoland, sampling...
CAACATCTAGACTGAACGCTGCGTAGTAGAGCTCTTCGCTTCCAGAAAGTCCGATATCAACGACATCAGCACCAAAATCATTGATGCCTTGGGCAAGTGCTGATTTGAGAGCTTCTGTGCTAAGTCTTACATCACCGCCAATAACAATACGCTTCGCATCAAGGTAGCGAGCAAATCCGTTGCCAATTTTATAGGCGATACTTTCGTTCAGTTCTTGACCCAGTTTTCCTCTGACGTCATAGGATTTAAAACAGGGTATTGATTTCATTTCTAAGCGTGTCTTCGATTACCGTTGAGCTGTTAAATTAAATTAGGTGCAATAGTTCTATTAAAATTAGAACGGAATGTCCTCGTCAGAGGGCCATGGTGCTTCTGATAGAAACGGTTCTTCGGCTGGACGTTGGTTTTGCTCGTCAGACTCTATAGTCCATGCATCTAAACTATTGAAGTATTTGATTTCCCCGCTTGGGCTTTTCCACTCTCTGCCTCTTACACTGAATTCAACGTTGACCATTTGACCTAATGAAAAACTATCCATAACAGCGCATCTCTCTCCGGTTAGCTGCAATATGACAAGCTGAGGATAAGTGGGATTATCGATAGTTTCTACTACAAAGTCCCTTTTTTGGAATCTTTCAGTTATCTGTTTGACTTCAAATATAGCGTGTAATTTTCCGGAAAGTTGCATATGAATCCTAAAAGTAAGAGTTAACTTTAGACACAAAAAATAACATAATAGGTAATGTTATTTGTTCTCGAGGTTAGATATTAACAGCCTTTTAGATGTTTGTGGAAGGCGCTGAGCACTTGTGTAGTTGCTGTATCTCTTTTTTCATTTACAGGACTTATAGCTAGAACGATCTCTCCAGCACCTTTACCTATAAAGGCCTCTATTTGCTTTAAGCAACTTGGCACTGAACCGACTAGGCAAACCTGGTCTATCAATTCCTCTGGAACAATTTTCATTGCATCATGACGAGTGCCTCTTTTATGCCACAGGTTTTTCAATTGAGTCATCGCCGTCCCAAAACCGGCTCGTCGCCATTGTCTTCGGTAATTAGGTAACTGTGAGAAAAAGGCGAGATTATATTTTGCTGCGGAGCGAGCTTCGTCATCGTCAGTACTTAGGAACGTCGGAATACTCAGTACGCACTGGAATTTTTCTGGATTTTTCCTTTCATCAATTGCGGCCATTTTCCCAGCATCAAGGAGAACAGGGAGGTAATCTCTAGGCGTAAGGTAAGGCATAATTCCATCACCATATTTCCCCGCCAAGCTGGCACTTTCAACTGTGTTTCCAGCCAAGTAAATTGGTATTGTATACTTTGAAGGGTTTGGCTTAAGGAGTCCTTTTATAGACTCTCCATTCAATATGTCTGCAACTAATTTAGCATGCGCTCCTAATTTGATACGGCCATCTCCCATGCTTATCCCGAGCGTCTTTAGTAGACCCGCATGGCTGATTCCTAAACCTAAAACAAACCTTCCTTGGCTAATTTCAGACACTACTTTTGAAGTTGCTGCGGTAAGGTAGGGCTGTCTGTAATGAATATTCGCTATGTTTGTGCCCACGGTGATTTTTTCTGTGGCCGATGCGATGCTTTGGACACAGGCCAATGCATCACTTTTCCCTTCGTTGACATAGATGGACTTAAAGCCTAAATCTTCGGCTAAAATACCTACCGCCTGCATTTCTGCGACGCTTGTCTCCGTGACTGTAGATAATACGAGCCCTATATTGCATCCATCTTTTGAAAGGGTCTTAAACATTCGATAGGCTACGCTCTTCAGGGAAGTGAAGTGAAGATTTTGTTTGGGTTCAATATGTTCTTTGGGTCAAGCGCACGTTTTATTAATCTCATGACATCAATTTCGGCTGACGAGCGACTTAATTTCAAATACTCGATTTTTTCTGTTCCAATACCATGTTCAGCAGATATAGCTCCGCCAATTGGTTGCAACGGTTCATACACGCAGTCATTCACTTTTTTAAATGACTCAGGGCTATCGTCACCCACCGAAATTGCAAAATGGATATTACCATCGGCTATATGTCCGAGAGTACAGCAATGGTGTTCAGGCCATATTGATTTAAGACGTGCTTTCACCTCATCGACATATTTGTCCATATGACGAATGCCTAGACTGACGTCATAAAGAAATGCATGTCCATAACGAAAAAAATGTTCTACTGAATCACGAATATTCCACATTGCCTTGCGATCTGACTCAGATTTCGCCACCGCCGCATCGGCAACCAAGTTGAGTTCTAAAGCCTGTCCTAAAATGCTTTCGAAGGATTCATTTTCGGTTTTATTTGACGAGCTCAGTGATTCGATAAGGACATAAAGGGGATAATCACCAGGCACTGGCTTGGAATTGTTTGCAGGTTCAGTCGTAACTCGCTCGTAGTAATCGTGCCACATGACTTCAAAAGCTGAAAGGCTGCCTCCAAGCTCGCGATCCACAAAACGTAAGAATCGAGTGACTTGTTCAAAGCTTTCGAATGCTGCGAAAGCAGTCGGGAGATTTTGAGGGATTTCTCTGAGTCGTAACACTGCACGAGTTATAATCCCCAAGGTTCCTTCGGTTCCTATGAAAAGTTGTTTTAGGTCATATCCAGAATTGTTTTTAATCATGGAATTAAGAGAAGTCAGTATAGTGCCGTCTGGGAGCACAGCCTCAAGTCCGAGAACATTCTCGCGTGTCATTCCAAAGCGAATGACGCGGTTTCCGCCGGCATTTGTAGAGATATTTCCACCTATCTGACAAGAACCTCGTGCGCCTAAATCTAAAGGGAACATCAGATCTTCTTTTTCCGATGCTTCCTGTACCACCTGGAGAGGGACTCCGGCTTGAACAGTCATGGTCCTTCCGACTGTATCAATATGTTCTATCTGATTCATTCTTTCCAACGAAAGAACAACATCAGTAGGCCGGGCGTTACTCCCTTGCACGAGCCCAGTAAGGCCTCCATGAGGAACGACTGTCTGGCTATGAGCGTTACATATTTTCAATACTTCGGCGACTTCTTCCGTGTTTCTTGGTCGAACAATGCAAAGGGCAGTAATCGGGTTTGGATACCAGACATGAATCATCCTTTCGCTGACCTCTGTCCCCGTGAGCACTCCGCTATCACCAATAGTGTTTTTTAGAATAGAGATTAAGTCACTCATAAACCCCTCCCGTTTAATCGAACCCTTACTTGAGAACTATAGTGCTAATGAAAGTAGCATACAGCGGAAAATTATCTTATATGAAACTATAAGATAGCATTTAATCATTATTCCGGTTAGGTTAAAATCCTTACTAGTCGTGCAATTCGGTCTTCAGATGCTGGTTGAACAAGAAAATGTCAAATATCCGAATTGTGCTGGTTTTTTTAGGTGCTTATTGTTGCTTTTTGGAATGCGATGGATGGCCAGTGACAAGAGTTTCAATTGTATTAAAGTGAATGATTATTTATGAATAAAACTCTCCTAACTAATGCCTTATCTTCGTTACTTATTTTGAGTAGTTTTTTTATCCCTAGCTATCAAGGTGTCGTCTTAAGTACCGGCTTGTTCGCGTTTTCAGGAGGTGTCACTAATTGGTTGGCTATACACATGCTGTTCGAACGGGTGCCTTTCTTATATGGGTCAGGAGTCATACCAACTCGATTTGAAGAGTTTAAGTCGGGGATAAAAATATTAATTGTGAACGAGTTTTTCACTAAAGAAAACATTCAAAGGTTTTTTGATGAATCGAAGACCAGTTCCTTGGAAAATCTTGCTGGAAGTATAGATTTTGAGCGTGTTTTTTTAGGTTTGATTGAAGCAATAGAGACTTCTTCCATGGGGGGGATGCTGAAAATGATGGGTGGTAAGCAAGCTCTTGAGCCATTGAGAGAGCCTATTATTGATAAATTAAAAATTATTATTTCTGAAATGAACGCGGATCATGATTTGGCAGATATCGCTGTTGACGAGGTGAGAGAAAAAATCGAGGCTATTATTGATAGGAGACTAGAAGAGCTAACTCCTGAAACGGTGAAAACAATTATTGAGACTATGATCCGTAAGCATTTGGGGTGGCTCGTCGTTTGGGGTGGCGTTTTTGGAGGGTTGATAGGCTTTTTAGTCAGCGTTTGCAACTGGGCATAAATATTAGTCGCACTAAAGCTTGTGTGTCGTAAGTTTCCAACGATCCACGAGTAGTGCCTTGTCATATGTTTTAAGTGGAAGCCTTAGGCATAATTTTTCGAATCTTTTAAAGATATTAAAGTTATTAGGCCTTAGGATTTTTATCTTAGAAAATAAATATTATGCTCATGCAATGTCGTTTTTTTTTTAATCTAGGTGGCGAATTATTCTGGATAGGTTATCTTGGTGTTGCGCAAAAAGTAGATTGTAAATAGTAAGGTCTATAAAAAGTAGGGGGAGGTACGCAAGATGTATTGCGTCGATATAGATACGGGCGGGACAATGACCGACACGCTGGTTAGTGGTGGCGAATCGCCTCTGTTGATTAAAGTAGAATCAACGCCACACGATATTACAGAGTCCTTTAGGCAAAGTTTAGAGCAAGCGGCAGAACAGCTGGGCTATCAAAATCTAAAAGATTTCTTGGACCAAGTTCGTTTCATTCGTTGGACTTCCACTCTGACCTCTAATGTCCTAGCTCAGGGGAAAGGGCCGAAGCTTGGGCTAATTGTGAGCCCTGGGGCTGAAGAAAATTTATATACAAGCGACATAGCCGATGTCAAAGCTGTAATTCCAAAGTTGGTCCGACCCGAGCATATTGTTGCACTTAGCGAGCACGCGGATCGAATTCAAATAGTTGGAACGGTCAAGAGACTCATCGATCAAGGGATCCGACGTATCAACATTTCATTTAAGGGTGCCTTTCCTTCTGGCGAGAGAGAGCAGGAGGTTTTGAAAATAATCGATGAACAGTTTCCTGACCACTTTCTCGGTTCTGTTCCTGCGCTTGCTGGCAGTGAGATGCTGCTTCAACCTGATGATATGTCGCGAACCTTTTATGCGTTAATTAATGCATATGTCCACAATGCATTAGCTAACTCATTGTTTAAAGCCGAGGATTATCTAAAGGCTGAGATGGGTTGGCGGGGCGATATTCTGGTAGGACATTTGTCTGGAGGTGTTGCTCGAATAGGGAAAACCAAAGCTGTAGATACTATTGAGTCTGGACCACTCTTTGGTACCCATGCATCGGCTTATATTGCAAAGCATGAAAAATGTTCTCACGTTATAGCTATCGATATTGGAGGCACTACTGGAAAAGTAAGTGTGATCACTGACGGCAATGTCGAAACTAAGTTGAATGGCTCTATTTTTGGAATTCCAGTTAGGATGCCCATGCCGGTTTTACGGTCGAATGCCTTAGGTGGAGGGAGTATCGCACGGGTGGAAGGAAGGGAGATAAACTTGGGTCCGGAGAGCATGGGCGCAGCTCCTGGGCCTGCCTGTTATGGACTCGGGGGCAGTGAAGCAACACTAACAGATGCACTTGTTTTGCTTAAGATCATATCCCCCAGTACTTTTCTGGGTGGGAGGAGAACGTTAGATTTAGCACTGGCTGCACAGGCTGTATCGGAGCATATTGCTGAGCCTTTGAATATTCCAATTGAAGAGGCTGCTGAGGGGATAGTCGCTTCTGCCACAAAGATGATGGCTGAGTTAGCTACTGAGGCGATTACTGAGACTGATTGGGGTGAGACGGACCAAGCGGAATTATTTGCTTACGGCGGTAATGGACCTCTATTCGGCACTCAGATCGCTGATATTCTTGGCATTAGTAAAGTCAGGTTTTTTGCTTATGGAACTGTTTTTTCGGCCTATGGATCTGCGATTTCGGATGTATTACATGTATATGAAAGTGCACTTACGGCCCCGCTCACTGGGAGGTCGGTTCTGCAGTCTGGAGAGGCTCTCTATGGGCAAGCAGTTCGTGACTTAGAAGGTGAAGGGTTTGATATCAACGATTCTTCTTTCTGCTGGAGATTAAGTAGTGCTTCCGAGCAAAGTGATTTGGTGGATGGAAGCGCGAATGAAGTGTTGCCAAGAATTTATTCAAAGATGAATGAGCCCACTATGCTTCGCTTAGAAGCCAGATATGTTGTAGGGAAGGTTGTATTGCCTAGCCACAAAAAGCGGGACTCTTTTCAAGCTTTGTCGAAGGAGGGACGTAATCTTGCTATAGATACTTATGCTCATCAGGATTGTTATGGACAAAGTATAAGCGGCCCTAGCTTGGTAGATGGTGGAACGTTTACGTGGTTTGTTTCTCCTGGTTGGATTTTAGATGTCGATGCAAAAGGAAATGCGCTTGCTTATAAAGGTTTAGTTTCATGAGACAGATATTGCACATAGGGGACAACCTCAATATTGATTTAGATAATGAGCAGTGGGTATGTGGGAAATGTGACCACAACATTGGTCCTGCATCTGAGAATGTTAAGTACGGGTTGCTCGTCAAAGAAAGAGATCCTACAGAAATCCATCAGCCTTTAATTTCTGGCGAATATAATTTTGCGCCGAACCCTGATTGGATCAGAATACTCGAATTCTATTGTCCTCAATGCGGATTGCAGATTGAAACGGAGTACTTGCCGCCGGGGCATCCTATAACCAACACCACAGAAATAGATCTTCTTAGTCTAAAAAGTCGACTTGCTTCAGGAGAACTATTGCTCGAGGCAGGGCACCTCAAATTAAACGAGGGTAAGGCATGAAAAGTATAGATATTGATGTAGGAGGTACCTTCACAGATCTGGTTCTTACTTTCGGTGAAAAGCGTGTGATTGCTAAATCTCCAACGACGCCCTATGACTTGTCCGTTTGCTTTATAAACGTTTTAGAAGACGGAGCTGATCAACTTGGTCTAGATCTAGAGGAGTTACTGCCAGATATAGATGTTGTCCGTTATTCGACGACTGTAGCGATGAATAGGCTGATAGAACGCAAAGGCCCTCGCTTGGGTTTAATGACCACCGAAGGGCATGAGGAAGCCATCCTCATTGGCCGAGGAGCTCAGTGGTGTGATGGCTTGAGGATTGGTGAACGCCGGAATCTAGCTTTACAACATAAGCCCGCGCCTCTTGTTTCGCGCGATTTAATCGTAGGCATTAAAGAGCGTGTCGATTCGTCGGGGAAAGTCATGCGCAATCTTGACGAGCAAGATGTCCGCAAAAAGCTGCGCTATCTAATAGATTCCGGTGCTCGCGCTATTGCGGTCGCTTTGCTGTGGTCTTTTGCTAACCCGGAGCATGAAAAACGTGTTCGTGAAATTATTAGGGAGGAGTACAAAGGCTATCATGTTGGATATTTGCCTGTTGTTCTATCGCATGAAGTGGTTGGAAAAGTTGGGGAGTATGAGAGAACCATGACTGCAATATTGGATGCCTATTTGCAGCAGTCGATTAAGTTAGAGCTTGAGTCGACTTGGGATCAATTGCGCGATATGGGGTACTCGGGCACATTTCTGTTAACCCATAATACTGGGGGTAGCGCGGAAATGTTTAAGACCACGGCTTCCCGAACATATAACGGCGGACCGATATCAGGCTTAATGGGCTCTTTTCATTTGGGAAAAGCCTTGGGTTACAAAAACGTAATTGCAGCAGACGTCGGTGGAACAAGCTTCGATGTTGGGATGGTGGTAGATGCCGGTGTTAGGAGTTATGAATTTAGACCTGTGATTGATAGATGGATGGTAGGCATATCAATGTTGCAGACAACCACAATGGGTGCAGGAGGAGGATCGATAGCATCAATCAATACCTTGTTAGATCGATTAGAAGTAGGTCCTCGGAGTGCTGGTGCCATGCCAGGTCCTGTCTGCTATGACCTGGGAGGCACTGAGCCCACAGTGACTGATGCTGACGTTGTTCTAGGATATATTTCTCCGGACAATTATTTTAATGGCAAGATGGCTTTGAATGCAGGTAAAGCGCGTCTAGCAATTGAGAAAAAAATTGCTGATCCATTAGACATTAGCGTAGATGAGGCTGCAGCAATGATCAGGAACATTGTGGAAGAAAATATGGCCTCAGCCATCAAGCGAGAAGTTCATTTGAGGGGCTATCATCCCGAAGATTTCGCTCTTTTCGCCTTTGGGGGTGGTGGTCCCACGCATGTTGCAGGTTTTCGGTCAGATGTCCCAGTTGCTGTAATCTTCCCACAGTCGCCCGTATTCTGTGCCCTCGGTAGTTCGGTGATGGATATCATGCACGTGTACGAGGTTTCTAAGCGCATGGTTTTAATGGAGCCAGTTACTGAAGCACTTGCCACGAATTATGACGATTTTAATACGGCTATAGAAGGACTCGTTTCTCAAGCAAAAATTGATATTCTAGCGGAGGGTTTACCGTTGGAAGAAGCGATATATCAGGTTGAGCTGGATATGCTTTACGGAGGACAGGTCCATGTCAAGCGTGTTTCGTCTCCGCATGTACGTATTTCGTCTAAAAAAGAGATGCAGGAGGTTTACGATTCCTTTGAGTCTGAGTTTTCTGCAGCTTTTAGTCCACATGTTGTCTATAAAGCAGGCGGGGTTTTTTTAGACAATATTGTATTGAAAGTAACTATCCCAACAGAAAAAATGCATTTGCCTGAGTTTCCATTAGAAGGTGAAGATTCTGTTCACGCCTTGAAAAATGAGAGAGATGCCTACTGGCCAGAATTGAGACAGCGAAAGATGACTACAGTCTATTCATTTGAGTCCTTAAAACCTGGTAACCGCATAGAAGGGCCAAGCCTTGTTGAAGCTGAATTTACTACTTTGGTCGTTCCTCCCGGGCAGTACTTCCATATTGATAGCCGTGGCATTGGCCTACTAGAGTACTCCAGTTGCGTAAATGATAGCGAGGATAAAACATGAGCATACCTACTCTTGAAGAAAAAATGGCAGCGTTGAAAGTAACTCCCGCCAGTCTATATGAGCGGAAATGTGCGGATGCTTTGACGCGCGGTGCCTACGAGATTGCAGTGCAGAGAACAGCAGATATTCTCGACGAAGGTTATGAAATATTTATGAGGTCATCGAGAAGCTCGATGGGCGTTGCTGGCGACTCTATTGTTGCAATATTTAATGCATCCGGAGACTTAGTCAATGCATCGGCAGGCACTTATTTGCATGCGATTATTCCGCCTATTGTTATTAAATACATAATAAAAAACTATTCAGAGAATCCCGGTATTAAAGATGGCGATATTTTTTATACGAATGATGCTCTCTATGGAGGAATACATAACCCTGACCAAGTCGCAATAACTCCAGTTTTCTTTGATGAAACATTAGTGGGGTGGACAGCGGCACTATCCCATACGACGGAAACGGGCGCTAAAGAGCCAGGCGGGATGCCCGTTTCAGCAACCTCTCGTTTTGAAGAAGGAATGAATCTCCCTCCTATGAAAATTGGAGAAAATTTCCGTATAAACAACGATATTATTGAGTTGTTCAGAGCTTTTGGAATAAGAGCGGAGGCCAACGTGACGGTTGATCTTAAGGCGCGTTGTACAACTGCCGATCGGGTGCGCGTAAGGCTCGTGGAGATGTGCAAGCGGGAAGGCGTTGATTTCGTTACTGGGTTATTTCGTCGGATGCTCGATCAAGCCGAGACCGGAGCCCGGAAACGTCTATTGGGTTGGCCAGATGGTACTTATCGATGTGTGACTTTTTCAGATGCGGCTGGAAATATTCGGGGATTGATGCGGAATTGCTACATGACCTTGGTTAAAAAAGACGATGGAATGGTGATTGATTTTACGGGGACAAGTCCCGAAAATTTATCAAGCTACAATGCTCATCCCCAAGCGGTTGTTGGCCATCTGGCGAATTATATTTACGAATACGTATTTCATGATCTACCTATATCAAGTGCGTCGTTTGCCCCGATTGACTTCATTTTTCCTGAAGCCAGTTGTCTCTCTCCGACTCCGCGGGCGGCGACTAGCAATGCTGTGATGATATGCACAGGAGCAATGAGTTCCGTCGCAAATTGTCTTTCAAGGGCTCGCTACGGGACTGTGGAATGGGGACAGGCAACAGCGTCTATGGGGAATGGAGGTAATGCGACAGTGATAGCGGGTGTTTCACAATGGGACCAGCCTTTCGCTGATATGATTGCTTACCCCATTAACACCGAGGGTCAAGGCGGGCGTTCTTGTTGTGATGGAATGGATGCTTATGGATTTCCATGGTGTGCCTTTGGTCGGGCTCCAGATGTCGAGGCGATCGAAAACGAATTTCCAATGATAATCCCATTTTCGCAACATTGGCCTGACTCGGGCGGGCATGGGAAGTATCGAGGTGGTTGTGGTACTGCTCAATTTTGGGCTGTTCACCACGTCCCTTCTCTCTACTTTATGGCGATTGCTGATAATAGTACTGTTCAGACCCCACAGCCAATTTTTGGTGGATATGCACCGCCTACTGTGCCAGGAATTACTTTGAGAGGTACAAAAGTTTCGAAGTTGTTGCAGGAAATTGAAGGAGGCGTTTTGGATTTCGAAGGGCTCGTGAGCGGCCGTTACGGACAATTAGAAACAGAGCCTTTTGGTAGGACGACTCGGGCCATAGAAGGGGATGAGACGGTAACGATTGGGCTTTCAACCGGTGGGGCTGGTTTTGGGGATCCGTTGGAACGAGATATTGCCTCGATAGAACAAGATTTGGTGGCTGGTTTGTGTACGCAGTGGACAGCTGAGCATATCTATAAAGTCGCTTGGAATGCTGAGCATGAGAGAATTGATTTTGAGAAATCAGAACTCATGAGAAAGGAAGCCAGATTATTGCGTATTGGCGAAGGGATACCATTCGCGGAGTTTGAG
>Ga0209631_10007586_pt1 | contig 10822 bp, 8 predicted proteins | sample COG_08_FD_184752 | JGI IMG/M metagenome (GOLD analysis project Ga0209631, IMG submission 184752) | Pelagic Microbial community sample from North Sea - COGITO 998_met_08 (SPAdes) (version 2) | ecosystem: Environmental > Aquatic > Marine > Neritic zone/Coastal water | place: Helgoland, sampling...
AACCCACCTCTCCCGCCTCGACCGCCCCCGCCGCCCCTCCCGGAGTCCCCGCCCCCGCCGCCCGATCCCCCGCCGCTCTCCCCGGTGAGGCGCCTGTGCAGCCGGGAGAGCCTCGCGGGTGCCACCGCGGCGGCGAGCTCCTCGTCAGCCTCCCCCGCGGCCGCCGCCTGGACCAGCCGGGATACCATCAACTCGGCGAACCAACGCGTGTTCTCCACCCGCACAGACGTCAACAACGAACGAGCTCTGTCGCCCAAAGCGCCGGTGCCTCCAAACCCAGTGCCGCAAGATCCCGAGGATAGGTTAACGCCCCCGCCCGAGCTCGAACCGGCAACCTCGCGGATCATGGCGTACAACGCGTCGCGAGCCTTCTCCCTGTTTCTGTACGCCGCCTGGGTGTTCACCGCCCCGCCGAAGCCGGCGCCGCCGCCGACCACGCCTCCGCCTCCTCCGCCCTTCAGCGGCGGCAACGGACCCGCCGCCGCCATGAGCGGCGCGGGGAGCATGACCCCAGCGTGCGATGTAGAAGACGAACCGTCGCCGTTCACTCCGCCCCACGAGTTGACGCGATTCGAGCTCGATGCCTGCGCCTGTCGCGCGGCTATGCGGCACAGGCCGAGTTCGCGAACGAGCGAGGCGTGAAGCCTCGGTCGGAGCTTACGGAGCGACGCGCTCGCGGCGAGCGCGGCGAGCGCGGATTCGCCGACCGCGAGGACCACGCGGCCGGCGTCGGCGAGGACCGACGCGGCGTACGCGTGCGCCGCGGTGCCGGTTCTGATCCACCCGTCGTTCGGATGATCCGCCGCGAGCGATCTCGGCATCGCTAAGAGTCTCACGAGGGGCGCGATTTCTCTGGAGACATCCGGGCAAACGGAGAGCGTCGCCGCGTGTAGCCTCGCGGCGACAACCGCGGACCTCACGAGCGGCGAATGCGGTGCCTTACAATCGTCCATGTCGCTGTCCTCGTCGGGGTCGGAAGATGAACCGGCGCCAAAGTCGTCGAGGCCCACCCTCGGCGTCCCGGTCCCGTCCAAATCGACGTCGAGGAAATCCGACCCACCCGACCCCTGGACGCCAGATCCCTTCGCGGGCGAATCGCGTCGTAACGGCGGCGGCGTGAGCGGGCCGGGCGACGCGGTCCCGACGCTCGCGGCCAAGCTACCCGGCGGTAACGTCACGGACGACCTCGGGGACTCGAACCCGCCTCCGAGGGGCGCCGCGTTTGACGCCGCGTGTGCGGATGGGGACGTTTTCAAACGATCACCATTCGCCTCCGACCCGTGATGGGGCCCCGTCTGGGTGGGTTGTATCCTCTTAGCCGCCGCGCGCGCCGTCGGTGCGGGGCTCGTGCCTCCAATTCCTCCGTGCGGCGCACCGCCACCCGGGTTCATCGCGACGGGCGCGACTCGTTTGGGAGCCTTTCGGACGACGACGGGGGGGGCATCGGCGCCGCCGTTAATCTTCGGTGAATGTCGTTCGACTCGAGACGACGGCGGCCCGAGATCGGGCTCGAGGCGCCGTCGCAGGCTCTCCCCGCCCCACCCTCGGCGTGCGTCGTTTCCTTGTTCCTTGGGTGCCCCGAGCGATGGAAACTCCGCGGCGTCGTCGATGTCTATGCCCGGCAGTCTGCTTCCGGTTTTCGACGCGGCGGGTCCGACTCCGTCGTGTCTCGCGCGATGATGTCCACCGGGGCCCCGCCCGTTATCGAACCCGGGCGGCGGCGGGAGGGGTTTGGACGCCGACGCGAGCGGGACGTGCCGCGAGCTCGCCGCCGCGGACGCCGCCGCGGCCTCGGCCTCGGCCTCCGCCGCTCGGAGACGCAGCGTCGGCTCGCACTCGCGCCTCACCCTCTCGAGCAGCGCGTGCGCGAGTTGCCCGCGCGTGTGAAGCCCCGCGGATGCGACCGCCTCCGGCGCGCCGTCGTCGCCGCCGGGTCTCGATATGCCGCCGTCCGAGAGCCATGCGACGACCGCGTCGATCGTCGCGTCGTTCGCCTGCGTTGGTCGAGAGATGGGGGCGCGGTCGTCGGGGTCAGGGCGGGGCACATCGCGTGTGGGAGATGGCTGGTTTGTCGGGTGAACCGATGGGGGGGCGCGTGGGGCGGGCGGCTAGGGCGAGGCGTGAGATCTAGGGTGGCTGGATCGGGAAGCGCACCTCCAATATCGTGTCCATGACGCGCGATCCGGATCGACGTCAGCCTCGCAGGCCGACCCGGTCGCTCGCGCCGAGCGCTGTGGCGGAGCCTCGACCCGCCTTGTTTTCAAACTTGCGAAGAAACTCTGACTAAAAAGTTGTTGGCTACGCTCGCTACTACGCCTGGCCTCCCCACCAGCGCTTGACCTTCTTCCACCATCGCCGCCGCTGCGCGCCGGGCTCCTCCCACGGCCGCGGCACCGGCACCATGTCCACCACATCTGGCTTTTCCAGCCCGCCGAGCTCCTGAATCGTCCTCTGCGTCGACGGTCGCGGGCGGTGGTGGTTAGTAGTCGAGACGAAGAAGATGAAGGTTTGGGGGTTGGGTGCGCACCTCTCGTTCGGCGTCGATGTCGAAAGCATTGTTCTTCCTGCGAACGTTCTGCGTCTTTGACGGCGCGCGCATGTCCGTCACGTCAGCCTTGGCGTCCCTCACGTCGTTCCTTCCCTGTCGTCGTCGTCGTGGTGGTGGGGAGCGTCAGTCGAGGGTCATGTAATAGGGTGCCCAAAATACGGGCTGGGCTGTCTGGGGAGGGCGAGGCGCGGGTCGATGTGTGAAGGGGCGCGGACCTGGAGGAGGATGCTGACGCCGTACGAGCCGCCCACCATGAACGCGAAGAACGGCATGCCGCGCTGCAGGAGCGGATAGCTCCCCCGCGTCGCGCCCGCCCCGCTCATGGTCGATGTGGTCGATTGAAGAATGACACCGCATCAAAAGGCATAATTTTTTTTATGCTGACATCTCTCGAGCCCGTTCCGTCATAACCTGGGCGCCATGGTGGACGTCGCGCCGCAGGGTGAAACGCTCGCGGCGCTGGCGGAGGTGGCGACCGAAGCGGATGCGCTCGGCGTCACAGCGAACCCCGGGGAGACCGTAGCGGAGGTGAGGGTGGCGGAGGGCGAGGCGCCGGGGCCCGGTGGTGAGGGCCGAACAAATGCCCCGGAACCGGAGCGGGAGACGAGGAGACGACCGCCCAACCCGTCGGCGCCCCCTCCGAGACGTCGAAGCTCGGCTCCCGTCGTGCAGGCGCGCGATGACAGGGGCGCTCCCGTGCGTTGGGTCCTCGGCGGCGTCATCCTCGGCCTCGCGCTCTCGGGGCTCAGTCCCGAGTACTCGGAGCCTGCCAATTCTCCCGAGGTTCACGCGCACCGAGACGGGGCGGATTCCCCAATGGCGCCGGGCGGCTTCCTCCCCTTCGGGTTCCGGGCGTCCGCGGCCAACCGAGCGGCGAGCCGCGACGCATCCGCCGAGGAGGTCATTCCATTCGGCGGGGTCCCGCGCACCGCGGAGGACGCGCGCGCGGCGCTCGAGAACCGCCGCTCGAACCGCCCCATCCACCCAAACACGCTTCACGACGAAGCCTCGGAAAAAGTTCGTGTCGGCTCGTTCCGGGACCGGCTCGCGAGGTGGGTCACCAGCGTCGTCGCGTGTGCCTCGCTCTTCCTCCCCATGTCGCGGTCCATGGCGCGATGGCCCACGCCCGCGTTCCTCCTCGGCGTCGTCGCGATAGTCGTCTTCGCGCTCTCGGTGAACAACGCCCTCGACGTGACCGCGAATGGAAGCGGATGGACGCGCCGGCACGACCAGTCACCGGGCGTCGTCCTCGGCACCCCACTCGGCACCCAGGGGAAGGAGCACGCTGATATCGTCGCCAAGATCGAGGTGTCCAACGGACCCGACGGCGTCATCCGCGTCGGCGCGCCGACTTCTAGAACTACTTCTAGAACAAACGGAGTCCCGCGCGACGGAGGACTCAAGTCGCGGCATCACGACGTGGTCACCGCGGATTCGCGAAGGCTGGCGTCGTGGGGATGCGAGGAGCTCACGCTGTGGCTTAAATCCGAAGCTGGCGACTGGGCGGGTGCCTACCGCGAGCGCATGTGCCGCCTGGGCATGAACGCCGACTTACTACTCACCGCGGAGGACGCGGACCTACGCGCGGACCTCGGGGTGACGAGCAGGATGCACAGGCGCGCGCTCCTCGCAGCCGCGGGTAAGCTGCGGGAGACGCTGGCGCACGCCGCCGTCCGGGGCGACGACGCCGCGGCGAAGGTATGGATCGGGCGACTCGACGGCGATTCAAACGACGATACAAACGACGACGCCGACGACTCGGGAGTTAAACCGCCATCCATGGACCAATCATCGAACGACTCGGACTCTGGATACGTATTACCCGGTGCGATCGCGAGTTTATCTCGGTGGCGTTCCGTCGCGCCGGTGCACCGCACGGCGCAGATCTTGGGCGTCGCCAACTGCCCTCGTCTCCGCATGCTCCGCGACGTCACCATCGGCGACGGGAGCTTAGCCGCGCTCGCCGGTATCGCGCGTCTCGACGGCGACGGCGCCAGAGCACTCGACAAGTCGCTCCTCGCGCTGTGGTTCGTATCGCCCGGGGTGTTGGTCACGTTGCGTTCGCACGAGCTGTGGGGGCTTGGTTCGCCCGCGGGTGGGTTTGGCGTCGTGCTCGGATTCGCGCTGGTCGCCATGTGGTGCCACGGCATGTTGGAGATTGCCACGCGCTTCGGCGGGACCGCCGGGGTGGTATCCAACACCAGGGTTGGGGTTCCAAACACCAGGAGACGTCCACGAGGCGGCGGACGGAGGAGTATCGCGGGCGAAGGGCTCGACGACGAGGACGATGAGGATGATTCATCGGACGCGGGCGGTTGGTCCCGCGATGCGTACCCGTTCTCGCCCGGTATCGAGAGCGCCGCGTACCTTGTGTTGACGAGGTGCGTGTACCCCGGCGCGGCGAGGGCGCTCATGCTCGAGGCTGCGTCGTTGACGATGCACGCCACACATTCGTGCCTCGTCGACGCGGTGTTCATCGTCGGCGGCGTCGGCTTGCCGCTGTCCAGGGTGGGGTACCGCTGCTGGTACGTCTCGTCGCGGGGTCGCGGGTCGCAGTTCTGGAGCGACTTGAGGCACGTCGTACGCGCGCGGGTCGGGCTGGGCGGCTCCGGCGATGCGCGCGGTACCTTCGACGACCTTCGGGAACGTGCGCGGGGGCCACGGGAGGCGTGGGCGTCCGGGGATGACTGGGCGGAGATAGCGTACGGGTACGCCAGGGAAGACGACGAAGCGATTAATAATTCCTCCGCCGCCGACGAAGCGACGGATACGTCCATCATGGTGGACGACATCGCCGTGTCGAACTCCCCGGACCGAAGCAGCGAAGAGACACGTGGAGGAGACGGCCAGCGAAGAGACACCGTCGACGCCGACCAAGTTCGCGCGATGACCGTGGAGGCTATGGAGCGCATCATCTTCGGACCCGTCGGCGACCTAGACCGTTCGCTCGACGTCCTCGAAGACTTGGGACGGACCACACGCGGCACGGACGGGCAGGGTGCCAACACCAGGGACGCGGGCACGGGCGCCGGGTCCGTGACCACGCACACGACGGCCACCGCCACCGGCGTCGGCGCCGGCGTCGCCACGGGCACCGAGACGGTGCTCCTCGCCCGCGACGTGGACCGCGCGCGTTCCTCCAGGCACTCCTCCAGCTCATCCGCCAGTAGGTCTCACTGGCCCGGGCCCGTGCAGTTGCCCGAGTGGATAAACGAGGAACGAGCGCCGAGTCACTTCAAGTGCCCCATCACCCTCTGCGTGATGCGCGAACCCGCGGTGACCCCGGCTGGTATCACGTACGAACGATCCGCGTTGATGCAATGGCTCGACCACCAGCACGTGGAGCCGTCGACGAAGCGCCGGCTGAAGCGTTCGCACGTCGTGCCGAACTTGACGCTGCGGGCGATGATTGAGGATTGGCTCCAGCACGAGCGGGACGTGCGGTCGGGCAAGTCGGGCGGCGGCGGCGGCGTCGATCCCTCGGGCGGTCGTATCGACAATCACGGAGGGCTTCCCCCGGGCGCGGCGGCGGTGCTGCAGGCGGATCGGGACGCGCTGAGGGCGGTGCGTCAGCGCATGTACGCGGCGCTCAAGGAACGGGCGGCGATGGGCGTGTGCTACGAGGAGCAGCGGTGGGAGTCGTACCGGGAGAATCGAAATCGGGAGGAGGGAGACGGGACGATCAATCCCGAGGGTCCGGACGTCGAGGGCGCCGCGGAGGATACGTCCGGCGGGGAGTCGGGTTCGGGTTCCACGTCGCCCGAGCGTATCCGCGTGCTTCAAAGCGCGCGCGTCACGGGGGCGCACCGCACCGGGCTGGCGTCGGTGTTTGGCCCCGAGCTCCCCGCGGAGCCGTCGAATCAATCCGCCGGTGAAGAGCTGACCGCGGACCCCCCGGGCAGCCTGGACGCCACGCTGGACGACGCCGCCATGAACGATTGATGTATGTTACGATAGTATGTAAGAACACTTGAGGTACACTACGATTGATGTTGGTACGGTTACGACTTAAAGGCCCTTGAGGTCTCCCGTCATGAGCTTCGTGGGCTCCCTGCCTCCGATCTCCCCCGTCGCCCCTTTCCACTCCGTCGTCCCGAGCGAGTACCCCCAGTCGGACTGCGTCTCAATCTCGATCCCCTCGCCCTCGCTCGCCTCCACCGGGTAGCACATGCACAGCAGCGCCATGCCCTCCTCCTGCTCCTCCTCGGAGAGCGTGAACTCGAGGTCCGCGATGTCCCGGTGGTCGACGCTGCCCTTGGTGCACTTGGCCACGCACGCGCCGCAGATGCCGCCGCGGCAGGTGAACGGGAGCTCGAGGCCCGCGTCGATACCCGCGTCGAGGATGTACTGGTCCTCGGGGCACTCCACGGTGACGTTCTGGTTGTCGGCGCCGAGGAAGGTCACCTTGATGGGCTTGCCGGTGCCGGGGCCGATTTTTCGCTTGTCCAGGTCGATGGTGTTGCGGGCCATCTTGTCCTCCGCGCGGCACACGAGGCCTCGCGATCGGTCCGTCCTGGACGTGGACCTGGTGGAGAGGGCGCGCACGGCGGCGCCGGCGAAGGAACTCGCGGTAAGAGCCATGGTCGCTCGGTTGATTGTGCGTCGGAGTGGCTCTCGTTTTTCGCGGATACGGATCTCTATTTTGGCGGCCTGTGATTGGTCGAATTCGTGTACGGGCATTTAGTCACTGAAAACATGCAAATAGGCAAAATTGGAAAGCCCTCGTTCGAACTCGCGAGGTCGTCATCATCCCAGGGCTGCCGGGAGGACCACCACTCCTCGCGGAGCTCGACCCACCGGCCGTGCCCCATGGGTGACTTCGACCCTTACGCCAGCATGGCGGAGTGGCAGAGAGGCGTGGTCGAGCCCTTCGCGGAGATGTCCGGCATCCCCCCGGGCACCGTACTCTTCGCCTTTGCGCTCTGGACGTCCCTCCCGTTGGGCGCGCTCTTCCAGCTCATACCCAGCTCTTGGACCACGCTCAAGAACGTGTACTCGTTCGTCTCCGGTGCGCACATCTCACGACCACGACGAATCCCAAACGCGGTATCGAGCCACCGATCGAATACCACTCGAACGTACGGCGCGTGAAACCCACGCGACGGCCGCGATCTCGCCCCGATGGCACCGCGCCACGTAGCGCTCCTCCATCTTCCCGGGATCGACCAAAAGATAGATGTCCATCCGCTGTGACCACCGCCACTCACCTCCTCCCACACCCACTCTGCTCATGAATACCTCAGGCGTCGCGCTGAGCCTATTCGCGTTCGGCTCGTCCACGTACACGTGCGCGGTCCTCGGCGTCTTCTCCTACGCCGCCATGGCGTTCGATCGTAAACGATGCGGCTACGTCGTCTTCGCCGGATCGTTCGCGTACCTCATCTACTTCCACGCCTTCTCCGCGTCCGGGGAGGCGTGGAAAGCGGGTAACATCGACATCACCGGCCTCCTGATGGTCCTCACGCTCAAGGTGACGGCGTGCGCGCTGAACTACCAGGACAGCGGCACGATCCCGAGCGCCGAGCTCAACGATTTTCAGCGGCGCCGGGCGGTGACGCGTCTCCCCGGGGTGTTGGAATACGCGGGATGGCTCATGTTCCCGTGCACGCTCGTCGTCGGACCGGCGATCGAGTTCCGGGATTACCACGACTGGCTCCATAAGAAGGGCGTGTGGGGCGGCAAGGGTTGCCCACGCGTGTGGGGCCGGTGTTTAGTGCTCGTGCTCTACTCGCAGGTTTTCGCCGCGGTGCACATGATCGTCATGCAATACTACACCCTCGGGAACACCTACCTGGGCGTGGACTGGAACGACAAAGGCGTCCTTCTCAAGTTCTGGGAGCTCCACATCCTCGGCCAAGGGTCGCGGGGTAAGTACTTCTTCTGCTGGGTGTGGGCGGAGGCTGCGTGCGTCGCATCCGGGATCGGTTTCAGCGGGTGAGTTTTTTATCGTTCTCTGACTGTTTGCCCGTACTGACGTTTTGTTTTACACAGAGTGGATGAGACGACCCGTAAGCCGCGTTGGACGACGTGCACCAACGTGCGTCCGATGGGAGTGGAGAAGGCTGCGACGTTCGTGGAGATTCCCCACCACTGGAACGTGCAGACGGGGATATGGCTGCGTCACTACGTGTACGACAGGACCACGCCCAAGGGTAAAAAGCCGGGGTTCACGAATATTCTCATCACGCAGGTGGTGTCGGGCGTCTGGCACGGCCTCTACGCCGGGTACTGGCTCTTCTTCGTCAGCAGCGCGGTGTTCCTTCAGGGGAGCAAGAGCATGTTCCGGTGGCAACGCGCGAACTGGCCGAGGCGGTGGAGCGCGATGATCGATTTCCCCCACTGGCTGCTCACCACCGTGGGTCTCAACTACCTGTGCGGGGCTTTCATGTTGGTCACCTACGAGCAGTGCATGGCGGCGTGGGGCAGCGTGTACTTCATCCCGCACTGGATCGTGCTGTTCATGCTCGTCTTTGGCGAAGTGTTCAAGGGGAAGAAGAAGAAGCCGCGCGTTGAGGCGACGAACGGGGATACGACGCCCGTCGAGGCGAAGAAGGACCAGTAGCGCGGCCGTTAGCGTCTCTCATACCATTTTTTACTGTCCCATCCTGTTTCCCGGGAAAAAATCGTATCCGCATTGTCATCCGCGAAAGGTCGCGAGCCAGAAAGGCTGGCATCTCACGCCCCGACGACACGAACCGTCGCGTACAGCGCGTCGATGTCCCTCGCGACGTCGTTCAACGCTTTCTCATCCGCGCGTCTCCGCCCCGTCGTCCCCACCAAGACCAACGGGGCTCCGACGAGGGCCACACTCCAGACGTCAACTCTTTTTCCAAAGTTCAGCATCGTCTCGCGACGACCTAATTCAGTCACTCCGCACCTCGCGGTCCGCTCCGCCGCCGCGTCCGGTTCCGACGGATCCGGATCCGAGGTGGACACCGGGGTCGCATCCGACTCCTTCCTCGAGCTCCGCACCGAGGCGTCGCTCGCCATGGAGGCTCCCGACGCCCCGGCGATGAAGGGCACGGTGGACCCCGACACCCTCGCGGGCGGCTACGAGACTCTCGAGGACATGCTACGCGCCCGCCTGCCCGCAGATGAATTCGCCGAAGCCATGCGGGTCATGCAGGGTAGCAACATGGGCGCCGCGGTGCGATCCCTGGACGTCCCACCCGAGTGCACAGCCGCCGCGGACGCCGGCGACTTTGACCTCAAGGCGTACCAGTTTCTCGGCGCGCGCGAGCAGATGAGACCCGACCGCGTCACGCGACTCGGCCTGGTCCAAAATAAGATCGTGCTGCCCACCGACGCGCCCGTCGAGGACCAGCGCGAATCACTGTGGAAGCGATGCTGCGAGATGATCGACGCCGCGGGAGCCGCGGGGGTCAACGTCTGTTGCCTCCAAGAGGCGTGGACGATGCCATTCGGATTTTGCACTCGCGAAAAGTACCCGTGGGTCGAATTCGCGGAACCCGCCGAGGACGGACCGACCACGCGGCTGATGCAACGCAAGGCTCGACAGTGGAACATGGTCATCGTCTCGCCCATATTGGAGCGCGATGAACGACACGGCGGCACCGTGTGGAACACCGCGGTGGTGATCAGCAACAACGGCCGGTATCTCGGGAAACACCGGTGAGTTTCATTTTAATCATCATCTCACACGGGCAATTAGTTTGACGACGTGTTTTGTCAACAGCAAAAACCACATCCCGCGAGTCGGCGACTTCAACGAATCGACCTATTACATGGAGGGCAACACCGGGCATCCCGTGTTTGAAACGGCGTTTGGCAAGATCGCGATCAACATCTGCTACGGCAGGCACCACCCGCTGAACTGGCAGGCGTTCGGGTTGAACGGAGCGGAGATCGTCTTCAACCCGTCCGCCACGGTTGGCGCGCTCTCCGAACCGATGTGGTCCGTCGAGGGTAGAAACGCCGCGATTGCCAACAACTACTACGTCGCGTCCATAAACCGCGTGGGCACCGAGCGTTTCCCGAACAAGTTCACGTCGGGCGACGGCGGCGAGGCGCACGACGATTTCGGGCACTTCTACGGCTCGTCCTACGTGGCAGGGCCGGACGCGAGTCGCACTCCGAGTCTCTCCAGGTGCCGGGACGGTCTGATGGTGTGCGACGTGAACTTGGGTCTGTGCCGCCAGGTCAAGGACAAGTGGGGGTTTCAGATGACTGCCAGGTACGACATGTACGCGAAGTTCTTTCGTGAGTTCACGGACATGAACTACGAGCCGCAGGTGATCAAGGACCCGAGCCTCG
>Ga0209631_10007590_pt1 | contig 10813 bp, 7 predicted proteins | sample COG_08_FD_184752 | JGI IMG/M metagenome (GOLD analysis project Ga0209631, IMG submission 184752) | Pelagic Microbial community sample from North Sea - COGITO 998_met_08 (SPAdes) (version 2) | ecosystem: Environmental > Aquatic > Marine > Neritic zone/Coastal water | place: Helgoland, sampling...
CAGAAGAGCCAGGTGCTCCTCGCGGCGCTCGTGGCGCTCGTGTCCATCCACGTCCGCGATCCCGGCTGGGGCATCTGGAACGTCATCCGAGTCGTCGGATCGCTCATCCTCGGCGCCGGGCTCGCGTTCAAGGGGTACAAGTCCGGCTCACTCGACAAGACCGGCGCGGTGGGCGCCGCGCTCGTGGGATGGGGTACACTGTACGCGGGTGTTCGGTTCGGCGTGGTCCTAGGGGCTTTCTTCTTTTTGTCCTCCGCCATGACCAAAGTCGGGTCGTCGCTGAAGAAGGCGATCGACGAACACTACGTACCGGGTAAGGAAAGCGGCGGGCGGGATTGGATCCAGGTCGCCGCGAACGGGCTGGTGCCCACGTTCCTCGCCATGTCCTACTCCTTCGCCACCGGCGGGCCGGAGTACCTGCTCGGCGTGAACAACGCGTTCGAAACGCCGTTAGCCGCCGCGTTCATCGGCTACTACGGCTGCTGCTGCGGCGACACCTGGAGCTCCGAGCTCGGAGTGTTGTCCAAACAGATGCCGAGGCTGATCACCACCGGACAGGAAGTGAAGCCCGGGACGAACGGCGGGGTGACGAGCCTCGGGTTAGCGGCGAGCGCGGCGGGCGGGTTCGCCGTTGGATTCGCGTTTTGGCTCGGCGGTCTCTTCGTGCCGGCGGTGACGGGAAACTTCGGTTTGGCGTTTCAGTTCGCGGCGCAGTGGCCGGTGTTGGTGATCGGTACCGGGTCCGGGTTGGTCGGTTCGTTGATGGACTCGTTGCTCGGCGCGACGGTTCAGTTCAGCGGGTACTGTAGTGAGAGAAAACGGATGGTGAGCAAGCCGGGGAACACGGTGACGAGGACGAGTGGGTTGAACTTTTTGAGCAACAGCGCCGTGAACTTCGTCACCGCGTCGCTCTGCGCTCTCGTACTGTACTACGGGACCGTCTTTGCGGGTCTGCCCAGGGTGTGAATGAACGATATGTGGGTGGGTGTTGTGGGTACTTGAAACGTAGGTCGTATTGTATTACAATTCCTGTGTTGACTCGTCTATGAGCATAGTCGCGTCGAGTCGTGTCTATATAGGGTAAGTTGTCACAGTTCGGCGCCTCGCCTCCGGTTGGCGCCCGCCTTTGGCGTGTTGTACCCTCCCGTGGTCGCCGGTAGGATGAACTGCACCACCAGGATCATCAAGCACACGTACAGCCCGAGGAGTAGTAAAAACTTGAACGGGTTCACGGGTTCAGCCGTAGGTTTGGGAAGCTTCTTCGGCTTGGGTCTCAGCGCCAGACCCAGTTTTTGAAAGTGAAGATCCGCGGTGACGCCGCCCATCGCTTCGTCGTAGTGTTTCCCCCACTTGTCCATGTTCCACGCCTTGACCTTCGGGTGGTTTGCGACCTCCTTCACGAGGCGCACCAGCCGGGGGCAGTACATCAGCGCCTTCTCCGCGCTGATCCCTTTGCAGTACGTGTTTGCCTTTGGGCAGATGCCGAGGAGCCCTTCCATCATGACGTAGAGGGAGAGGTCGGCGATCGTGATGTCCTTGCCGCATACGAACCACCCGTTGGCGTCCGGGTCCTTCTCCTCCATCAGCAGCCGCTCCACCTGCCACATCCGTTCGGGCAGGTACTCCTCCTGCACCAGCCACCGAATCGAGCTCACCTGCTGCTCGCTCAGCATGGTTGACCGCGGGAGCTCGCCCGTCAGTGGCTTGCGAGCCATCGCGTTCTTGTACCAGTTGGGCGCGAAGACGCGGCGGACGTCATTGAGGCAGTCCTCCACCGCGTCCACCCGGAGCTGTTTCATCCCGCTCGGGTACAGCCCGCACTCGCGCCCGACCCATCGAAGCAGCGCGCCCGACTGACCGAACGCGACGCCGTCGATCTCGAGCACCGGCACCTGACCAAACGGAGATCCGGCGTGCTTGGTGATGTCGTCGGCGGTCGCCTTGAGCGCCCGGACCTCGTCGTAGGAGAGGCGCACGTCCTCGAAGGGCAATCCGCCGACGGTCATCGCCAGTCGGACGGGCTCGCCCAGGCCCTTGATGTCGAGATACTTAAAAGTAAGCTTCATGGCGCCCGTGCCCTTTCGCGTTGCGCGGTGCCCTTTGGCGATTCCAGAGGTCCCGCCGCTCTTTATTTTTCCTTTTCATGGCGGTAAATGTTGCTTTTTGTTGTTAATGTACCAAAGGGGGGATGCTAAGAGTGCTCAATCGGATCCCGATCCGCCGTCGCTGTCGTCGTCGTCGTCCACCACCGTCGCCTTCTTCCCCGCCTTGTACTCCTTCATGGCAGCCTCGTACGCCACCTTGGCATCAGCCGCCTTGGCATCGAACGTCTTCTTCGTCTCCGCGTCCATCTCGCGCCAACGCCGGCCCAGTTCCTTGCCCACGTCCCCGAGCGCGAACCCGGGGTTCTTCTCCAAGACATCCCCGCGGGTCTCCTTGCTGAAGATCATGAACGCGGACAAATTTCGCTTGGGCTCGTTCGGGTCCTTCTTCGCCTTGGGCTTCTTCTTCTTGCCACCCTTGCCGGCGGGACTGGACTTGGCCTTGCCCTTGGGCTTCTTCTTAGGCCGCGCGTCTTCGTCCGAATCCGCGTCGCTGCCGGACTCGGACCCGCTCGAGTCCGTGGGTTCACCCCCGTCGCTGCCGTCTCCGACGTTAAAGTCCTCGTCCTCCTCGGAGTCGCTCCCGCCGTAGCCGTCCTCGTCCATCGATTTCTTCAAAACCTTAGCCTTGAGACGAGCGGCGTGGTGATCCTCCGAGTCACTCGCGTCGTCGATGAACGCGTCGGCTCGAGCCTGTAAATGATAAAACACGATGTCGTCAGTATAATTGCCAAATAACCAAATAACCAAATAACCAAATAACCAAATGACCAAATAAACTCACCTGAGCGTCGACGTTGACAATCTTGATCTTCTTTGCCTCGAGGAACGAGACGAGGTTCTGGAACTCAGCCTTGGGGATGGAGTGGAACTGATGCGTCGCGCCGTTTCGCATGCTGATGGCCATGTCGAATGTGCGCTGCGTCGTCGGCCCGGTTCCCGCGTGCCGCTCGAATTCGATATCGCTAACCTCCGCGTACGGCAGCAGCATGGGCGGCTTGGGCAGGTAAAAGAAGGATTTCTCCAGCGGGTAGAGGTGGCCGACTTCGGCTTTGTTGCTCGCCTTGACGGCGTGCCCGCCCGCGACGGCGTTGAACGTACCCTGGCGCGTGAGCTTGACACCCGCGACCGCCTTGAGGAGCCTGATGAACACCTCGCAGGACGGACCGTCGTACGATTCCTCCAACTTGTCGCCGAACTTCTCCTTTAAGTTCGCGTCCAGCAACGGTTCAACCTCGAGCTCCTCGTTGGCGTTGAAGACGGCGACGATGTGCGGGTAGAAGGTCTGGCCCTTGCGGATGGGCGGGTCCAGGTGGAGGATGGCGTACGTCTGCGCGTTCGTCGGCTTGGGTAGGAGGAACAGGCGCTGGATGCTGGAGTGCTGAATCTTAAAATCCACGGCGTTGCCGTTCAGGCGGAGATGGTTGGCGTAGAGCTCGATGCCAACCTTGCCGCGCGGCGCGACGAGGGAGACGGAGTCGAACTCGGCGATGGCGTCGCCCGTGGCGGTGTCCACGGCGCAGATCTCCATGAGTCGGTCGGACAGTCGCTTGGCTCCGGTGTCGTCCGGGTCGTGATCGTCCTCGCCCCATCCTTCGACGCCCCAGGTTTTATTGGACGGAGGGACGTAGAAGGACATCTCGACCATGGCGTCCTTGCTGGCGTTCATGACGGCGTCGTCCATGTGGAACTCGACCATGACCTCGTGCTTGGAGGGCATCTGGACGCCGGAGACGTCCTTGGCGGAGATCTCGAACGCGCGCTTGTTCTCGACGTCGAACGTGATGGCGCCGGCTTGATCGACCGCGACCTGCCCCCAGTTGCGCCCGATGCTCTGCATGTCGCGCTTGGTGCACTCCGCGCCGTACATGGACTTCATGGCCTCCTTGACGGCGGTGATGTCGGACCCGCGGAAGCCCTTCATCCGCATCGCGGGCGCGCTCCCTTTGGACCGAACCGTCAGCGAGACCCCGCCGGGGATCTGGCTGTAGGTCACCTCCCCGACGTCTCCCTTGGCGATCGAGACGGACCGTCCGCCGCCAGCCTTCTTCCATTCCACCTTGTCGGCGCCCAGGCGCAGGGCACCCTGCGAGCTGATCCCGCCGGCGAAGAGCGAGATGCTCCCGAACGTCTGCTCGTCGGCCATCTTCACGCGCTGTCCGACGGTGCGGGCCGATCTGGATCACGAAACCGAAAACCTCCGTGGGAGAGAGTTCGCAAATATTTGAAAATCCAGTGCGAAAACAGCGGAAACCAGACCGTCATTCTTGAGTTAATCAGACACCCGCTTAGCTCGCAAGTTAACTCCACGGGATTGCCGTGGTGGTCAGGACTGCCGAGGGGACTCATGAAAAAACACGAGCCACGCAAGCTCCCGACACTTCGGTCACGCGCCGTCGACTCAGATGGCGGAGGGCACCACCGGTTCCCCCGCTCGCGGGAGTGCGGCGCCACCGTCCGGCGGGCTTCCCACCGGATTCATCGTCGTCGCCGTCTTGCTCGCCTTCGCCGGTGCGTCCTCGTGCATTTGCATAACTCTTATATTCCCTCGGCAACCCGTAGGATCTGAGTCGACGCGCCGATGTGGAGCCCCGACACGCGCGGCGAACCAAACCACCCTGACCCGATATCCATCTCGTACCAAACACGCAGGCGCCGACGTCTTCTCCACGTTCAAGGGTGCCACGCAAATCTCCGACTCCGTCGCCTCCGCCCCCGTCGACAGACACTCCCTCGGCGGCAAGGTGCACATCTCCTTCTGCCAATCCTGACAGTACAAAGGCGGCTTCGTTCACGTGCGAAGCGCGATCGCCCAGCGCTTCCCGGAGTGCCAAGTCGTCGGGTCCAACTACCCACCCTCGCCCGTCGCGGTCGTCGGGGCCAAGCTGGTCAACGCCGGGATGTGGTCAGCCATCGCGCTGACACACGCGGGGGACTCAATCTCTCGAGCGTTTGGAGTGACCGTGCCCGAGTTCGTCGATAACTTAAAAGGCAACAAGATGGGCAGCACCCTCGGCGCGTGGTTCATCGGCAACACGCTGTCGCAGAACATGCTCAACACCGGCGCGTTCGAGGTGTACTACGACGGCGAGACGATCTTCTCCAAGATTGAGTCGCACCGGCTGCCGTCGATGCCGGAACTCATGAACGATCTGACAATCGCAATCGAGCGGTACCAACAGAAGGCGCTAGGCGATACATCCGAGCCCGCGGCCGCCGAGCTGCCCGCGTAGGACACACTCAGTGGTCACGTTACATTCTTTTTCCCCACTTAGCGGCTTTAAACGCGACGCGACCTTCGCGCCACGACGCGCCCGGTACTCGTGACGGCGACACCCTAAACTCCAGGCGGCGATCAATTCAATGTGATTGATCGATGAATCCGCCGAAGGGTGTCGACCCGATTTATACCCGGGCGCGTTCGCGAGGTTGACGTACGTGAACGCGAGCTTGTTTCTCATTAGGTAGACTACCTTATTTAGCAAAAGTATATCACACGCACGTCGTGACTTTGGTCCCGTCCTCGCACCGTCGGACTCAATTTACATTTCCCGATCTTCACACCGCGGCGCCCGCGGCGACGTCGTCCTTCCCGTCGGTGCCCTCCGCCGACGAGACACCCGCCTTGGCGCCCGCCGATCCACGTTGATGCTGCTTGACCTTGTTGAGGAACGCGAGCGCGCGTTGCTTCAACCCCGGCGCCCGAATACCCTCCGACGACACCGACCCGTCCCAGACAGTCGTGACGCCGCGACTGACCGCGTCTAAACCCGCGGGCACGTACCGCCTGGCGCCGTCAACCACCGCCGGGGTCGCGACGGACACGCCCCTCGCGACGGCACCGGCGACGCGACCGATCCCCTCGCCCGCCACGTTCAACGCCCTGTCGACGGTACCGGCGCCCGACGTCACAGCGTACCCGGCTCGCGACCCTTCCTCCACCGCGCGGTCCGCCGCGAGGGACGTCGCGGCGACCGCGGCGGCGAGCTCCGCCTCGGTCGCGCCCGCCGCGATGGCCCGCTGGAGCCGCTGCGCCGCGTCCGTCGCCTCCGCCGCTCGCTTGGTCGCGGCGGCGGCGGCGGCCATCGCGCCCGCAGCCGCCGCCTGCGCTCGAGCGGCGTCGCCGAGCGCGGCGACCACCCGCGGGTCCCGGGCGTCGTCCGGGATCACCGCGAACGCCAGCATGTCCTCGCGCGTAGCCGTGTTGTCGTTTGTCGCGAGTGCGATGTCGGCACCCGAGGGTCCACCGATCAGCGCGTCGGCGGCGTCGTACGACTCGAGCGCCCGGACGAGGAAATCGTCAGCCTCGTCGGCGTCGACGTCGGACTTTGGGAAGGATACACCCCCGGGGGACGCGTCGATGGCCTCGACGGGATCCGTCGCCGCGACGGACGCCACCGGGTTGTTCGTGGCGAACCCAACCCCGGCGCCCGTCGAGTTGAGCACCTCGTTGTCGCCGTCCCACGTGTCCCTCTCCCTCGGCGGAAACGCGGGAGCCGAAGATCGCGCCCCCGATGCCCCAGTCGCGGCGGCTGCAATCGCGGATCCCCCGGCACTCGCGGAGACCTGCGCCATCTCGCGCTTCTTGGACATCGCCGCGAGCTCCTCCTCGTGCCTCGCGATGTTCTTAGCCTCCGCCGCGCCGCGTTTGGCGTCGTCCTTGACCATACGTTTCTTCTCCGAGCGGCTTCGCATGGATCGGATGAGCATCACGGTGACGAAGTTGACGCCGACGAGGGTTCCGAACGCCGCGCGGAGGCCTCCGTCGGCGGCGGCGGACCAGTCTTTCGTCTGTGATACCGCCCAGGAGGCGAGCGCGACCATGGACTCCGGGAGTTCCGGTCCCGGCGCCTTCCCGCCGGATCCGTCCGAGGAGGAGTGATCATCCCCATCTCCGCCCCCGCCCGACCCGGAATTCCCAGATCCCTCGCCGCCGTCGCCGCCGTCGGACTCCGGCTCGGGCGTCGTCTCAGTAGAGGCGGTGGACGTGAGGGACTCGACGTCGATCACCGCGGAGGACTTGGGCGGCGTCGGCTTTCCGGGCGCGTCGTGGGAGCCGCCCGGCGAGGTCTTCTCGACCACGGACGGCTCGACCGCGGTGTCCGCCTCGGTCTCCGCGCTCTTCGGGATCTTGTCGCTGGCGATGGCCCTCGGGGCTGTGAACCCGAGCGCGAGGCGGCCGCGGACGAGCGGCCTGGGGCGGAGGGAGACGATGGACCCTGTATGGGCGCGCGCTCGTCCGAGGCGCGCGACCGCCGCGGCCACGCGCCGGGACGACGACGACGGTCCGGGGACCTTACCGCGAAGGCTCGTCGAGATGGGGGCGACCCCGTGAAGGGTCGTGGCCGCCATGGTTCTTCAGGCGCGCGGTGGTCGCGTTCCTTCGTTGGGTCGGAACGAGTGTGGGGCTCGCGGGTACCACGTCGCGGGGTTGACGAGTGGGGGGCGCGCGAGACTCTGGGCGGCGCGCGCTCAAAATCGCCCGCTTTTTTTGGCGGGGAGCTCAAAAAACGAGCGGATCACCACGCAACCCCAGTCAAGGACTTGGAAATCACGAGAGGAGCATTGGTGGCCTCGGGCTGCTCCGCACAACCCGGCACGCGCGCGCGCAGTGAAGCGAGGCAGTCGGTCGCCATGACACTCGAGGCCACGGACCCCAAGGTACGCCCACGACCACATCCGCGACGGCATCCGCCCCAACACCCGCGCGTGGCACCCCATCCACCGAAGGCCTGGGTCCCAAACCGAGGCTGAATCGGAATACCCGCTTTTGGAAATCGCCCGCGAATTGCACCCTAACATCGCGCGTCCCCCCGTCCCCGATTCGATCCGCCGCAGGCTACGTCCCGCCCGTCCACCACCACGCTGGAGGGCATCAAGGACGCGCTCACCGACACCCTCGTGACGAAGATGCGAACCAAGTTCGCCGACGAGTCCGACGACGTCGCGGCGATCATCGCGGACGAGGTGGCCGGCTTCATGTCCCTCACGGGCTCCGTCAAGGACTCGGACATCGCCTCGCTGGAAGGCCGCATCCGCGACCGCGTGCTGGGCGCCAAGTCCGCCGCGCGCAGGTACAAAGGACCGGTCAACGACGAGTGGGCCGAGATCTCCGCGTTCGTCGCCGAAGAGGGCGTCCGGCTGGAAGCTGAGAAGAAAACTAAGATCGCCGCGCAGAAGAAGGCGTACCAAGCCCAGCTCGACGCGCAGGTCGCCGCCAAGGCTGCCAAGAAAGAAGAGGCCAAAAGGGCCGTGCTCCTGGAGAAGGCGGAGCTGGAGGCGCAGCAGGAGAAGTGGCGGCAAGAAGAGCTCGCCAAGCTCTCCAAAAAAGCCGCAGCCACGGAACGACTCCTCGACGACCGCAAGGCGCAAGTCGACGACGTACGCGCTCGCAAAGCCGCGCAGACCGCCGCGAAGAAACAGGAAGAGGCGGACCTGCGTCGCGCGCTCGCCGCGGACTTCCGCAAGAAAGTGGCGCAGGAGACGGAGGCGAAGCGGGTCAAGGCGATCGAGACGGAAGCACTGAAGAAGTCCAACGCCGAGACGCTTCTGCTTCGCGAGGAGCAGGAAAAAGCGGACGCCGCGCTCGACTTGGAGTACCAGAGGCTGTACGCCGAGAAGCTCCAGAAGCAAGAAGAGGCGTACCTCGAGAACATCGCCAAGATGAAGGAGAAGCTCGACGCGCAGTCCGTCGGCGAGCCCATTCCGAGCTACAAGCGGTACATGCCCGACGAGGTGATCGAGCGCAACGCTCGAAATTACGATCGCCTCGGCGAGGAGCGCGAGGCTCGCGACGTCGCCAAGGCTGAGGCGTTGGCGCGGGAGACCCGGCGGCACCTCGCGGAGCAGGTCAAGTGGAAGCAGGACAAGCTGGACCGCGAGCGCGCGGCGGAGGCTGCGAGGCACGAGCGCTTCGCGTACGTCGTCAACACCCTGGAGGATGTCGAGAAGAGCGAGGCGGCGGCGACGAGGTCTATGAGAGTGGCGCACCGGATGGAGCTGGAGGCGCAGATGCGTGATAACCTGGTGCGCAAGGCGGTGTTCCCGATGACGGACACCGAGAAGAGCCTGAACGCGGACATGTTGGCGAGGGTCAACGAGTACAAGACCCTCAGGGCGTCCGTCGGTCAGCACTGAGAGGTCCTAAGAGTTAGTCTCCTCGATGTAAATGTGAAGTTGTCCTTCTTCAAATCTCTCGTGCCTCGACTCGCGAGCTCACTCCGGGGCGGACCGGACGGATACCCCGGCGTGCACCGGCTGTGTGCATGTCATTCGCCGCGTCCGCGCCGCTCGTCGCCGCCGCGCGTGCATCACCCGCGCTCCGCGTCGACCCCGTCGTTCGATCCTCGCGTCGGCCCGCTCTCGGTGGGAACGCGAAGATGACGACGTTCACGACGAGCAACCCTCGCGCGTCCTCCCAGGAGGGCGCCCAGACGTCCTCCCCCTCACGCGTCCCCGACTTTGCATCCGCGCGCGCCATCGTCTGGGACGTCGACGGAACCCTAGCGGACACCACCGACCTCGGATTCGCCTCCACCAACGCGGTCCTCGCCGAAGCATCGCTGCCGACGATCAGTCTGGAACAGTACCTCCACGGCACCCGGTACGCCACCCCGCAGAGGCTCGCGTGGCACGCCAGCGGCGACATTGACGACCCACGCGGCACGGAACTAGGCGCGTCCTTCGACGCGCACTATATCGCGCTGGTCGACGATCGAACCGCCGGTTTCTTCCCCGGCGTCCAGGCCCTGGTGCGGAGGATAGCGTCGGTCGATGGCAAAGGCCAGGCGGTGCTGTCCAACGCGTGCGGCGAGTACGCGCGCAAGGTGTGCGATGTAAACGGTGTGATGCGGCACATGGCAAGTGTGGTCGGCGCGGACGAGGTCCCGGCGGTCAAGCCGTCGCCACTCGGCCTGACACAGCTGTGCGCGGACGCGGGATGGGATGCTGACAAATGCGTGTACGTCGGGGATTCGCCCAGCGACGGAGTGGCGGCGAACGGGGCTGGGATGATGAGCGTTGGGTGCACGTGGGGCGCGCACGACGCGGAGGCGCAACGGGGTAAGTTCGACGTGCTCGTGGACACCGTGCAGGAGCTCGAGGCGCTCTTACTGCCGTGACGGGAAGACCTAGCTGTAGTCGAACGTTGAATCAATCTTCTTCTTATTTCAATCACGAGGCTTCGGGCGATGCTGCTTAACCCATGCGGGACCTGGGCGGCCGCGGGGGAACTCTCGTGGGGAGTCCAGGCCGCGGCAACGCCGGTCCCGACGACTTACATCGGACGCGACGGGGGAACGAAGGCTTCGAACGCCGTCGCCGCGCGTCTGCGTCCTAATCGTCGAAGGGTGCGTACGCTCTTCCGAAACTCTCATAGCGCGTCAACTCTTACTCGAGCATCATCACGTCGTCATCACGATCACGTCGCCTTCTTGTACGGGAGCTCGTCGTGTCCCTCCCGCTGCGCCGCGTACCTCGCCACCTGGTACAAGAAATCGCTGAGCCTGTTGAGGTACCTTCCGACCGCCTGGTCGCAGTGTCCATCGCGGACCAGCGGCACGACTCTTCGCTCCGCTCGTCTGCACACCGTCCGTGCTTGATGCAGGTGCACCGACGTTTTACCTCCGCTGGGTAGGATGAACGTGGTGAGCGGCGGGAGTTCTTCGTCGTACTCGTCGATCCATCCTTCCAGCCGCGTGATGTTTTCCTCG
>Ga0209631_10007591_pt1 | contig 10813 bp, 7 predicted proteins | sample COG_08_FD_184752 | JGI IMG/M metagenome (GOLD analysis project Ga0209631, IMG submission 184752) | Pelagic Microbial community sample from North Sea - COGITO 998_met_08 (SPAdes) (version 2) | ecosystem: Environmental > Aquatic > Marine > Neritic zone/Coastal water | place: Helgoland, sampling...
TCGAATAGATCATTATTTAGGAAAAGAGACGGTTCAAAGTTTATTGGTACAAAGATTTGCTAATTCTATTTTCGAACCTGTTTGGAATCGTAATTATGTGTCCAGCGTGCAGATCACAGTTTCTGAAGATTTAGGGGTTGGTACTCGGGGTGGATACTACGATAAAAGTGGTGCTCTGAGAGACATGATCCAAAATCATGTTATGCAATTACTTGCTTTAACAGCTATGGAACCTCCGTCTTCCTTGGATCCAGAATCTATTCGCGATGAGAAGGTTAAAGCCCTCAAGGCACTAAAGCCCCTAGTTTTGGGTGGTGAGAGCCCAGATGTAATAAGGGCATCCTATGCGGAAGGATTAGTAAATGGCTCTCCTGCAAAATCTTATCTGGAGGAGAAGGGAATACCTGACGAGTCAGTGACTGAAACCTATGCTGCGTTAAGACTATATTTGGATAATTGGAGATGGAAAGGGGTTCCTTTTTATATAAGGTCAGGAAAAAGGTTGGCTATGAAGGCAAGTGAGATTGTTGTTCAGTTTACTCGTCCGCCAGCGATTTTATTTGGTCAGGATTCGAGATTTAAAGTTTCGCCAAATTTACTAGTTATTAGAATACAGCCAAATGAGGGTGTAACGCTCTATCTGAATTCCAAAACTCCCGGACTGGAAACTAAACTTCAACCCATTAAGCTAGCTTTCGGTTACGAGACAACATTTGGTTCGAATACTCCGGAGGCATATGAAAGATTAATACTTGATGCATTGAATGGAGATGGAACACTTTTTATTCGGGGTGATGAGGCAGAGACATCATGGGGTTTATTGACACCAGTTCTTGATTACTGGAATAATCAAGGTCACGAAGGTCTTGAAAGCTATGCTTCAGGCACTTGGGGACCATTGGCAGCGGATAAACTTTTACTTGGAAGTGGTCATGAATGGATAACAGGAAGAAAATATGAATAAATTAAAATTTTTTGCAAAAAGCATAATAGTTTTTTTATGTACAGCGGGTTGTTTGTCTCAGGACGAAGCGAGCATTAGCCTAAATAAGAAAAATAACAACTTAGATCAAAAGAAAGACACAGTTATGGAAACATCAATATTAGGGGGCGGTTGTTTTTGGTGCACTGAAGCAGTTTTCGAAAGGGTTGAAGGTATAAAAGATGTTACTTCTGGATATGCCGGGGGAGAAATATTAAACCCGACATATAAACAAATTTGTACGGGTACAACCGGACATGCTGAGGTAATCAAAATCATTTATGACCCCGACATTGTTACTTATGAGCAACTTTTACAAATTTTTGCTGAATGTCATGACCCGACTACTTTAAACAGGCAGGGTGCAGATGTAGGGACTCAATACCGCTCAACCATAATGTACCTTTCTGATTCACAAGAAAAAGCAGCAAGATCATGGAAAGAAAACCTTTCTAATAAATTTGTAGATCCAGTAGTTACAGAAATTATTCCAGCACCAAAATTTTATAAAGCTGAGGAATACCACCAAGATTATTACACTAAAAATCCTAATCAGGGTTACTGCTCGGTTGTAATCAGGCCAAAACTAAAGAAATTAAAATTGGAATAATTCTTTAAGAATTAAATCTCTAGTTTAAATAAAAATGTAATAAAAACTAAACATTAATTTTATAGAATCTCAAAAGCCAAAATATTACATTAAAATATTACCTTAATTCAACTAAATATTTTATTATTTAAGTTTTAGGTTTGAATTCCTAAAACTAGTTTATAGATTTTTTGACAATTAGTCTTTATTGCTAAGTGGCCTTACACAGGATAATGGTAGTAAAATGATTCTTAAATTTCAATTTATATTAAATATGCTTGCACTTTTAACATAAATTTTAATAAGATAATTTATTATATTTTAATAAAATGAGTAATTTCCGAGAAGACAGTATCAAGAATAACACTTTTTTAGATCATTGGTTTTCTAATGAAAATGCAAGTCCGGCACAGCTTAGCTTAATATTCGAAAATATCCCTGGAGTTTCCTTTTTTATTAAGGATCGATCGCACAGGCTAATTTTTGTTAACAAGAGCTTACTCAACCGTTTTGGTATGAGCAGCGAGGAAGAATTAAATGGTAAAACTGATTTTGATCTTTTCCCGCCGAGACTCGCCGAGCATTTCAGACGAGAAGATCGTCTTGTTTTTGAAACAAAAAAGCCGAGGCTTAACATTTTAGAACTTTTTTTTAACAAACAAGGATTGCCTGGTTGGTGTTTGACTAATAAATATCCAATGTTCGATAAGGAAGGTGATGTTTTTGGATTGATGGGAACAGTTCGTCCACATGATGACGGTGAATTGAAATGGGAACGCGATGACGGGATTGGCCGAGCGGTTGGTCTCATTAGGCAAAATTTTCGCAGTGATCTTGCAATTGCTGATTTGGTTAAAGAATCTGGGCTAAATCATAGGAAACTCCATCGTGGATTTATCGAGTTGTTTGGGATCGCCCCCATGCAATTTATTACCCGTACCAGAATAGAAGCAGCATGCGATGATCTTTTGACAACGAATAAAAAACTCGTATCGATAGCCAAAGAGAACGGTTTTTATGATCAGAGTTCATTTACTCAACATTTTCGTAGGCAAATGAAAGTTACACCCCTTAAATATCGTAAGCAAAAGGGATTTGCTTAAAATTAAGGTCATCAAATTCCGCTTGAAAAAACTCTAATTCGTCGAATATACACTTCAGAGTTTTTATCTGCTATATCCCACCAAAATTCTGCAGGAGAAAACCCTTGTGGCGTCGGGATAAGTCCTTCCTCAAATGCAGAGATAGCGGATGCTCCCTCGGACGACAATATTCTGACCATTACATCTATAACTTCTGGAAACCTACTATATTTCCCAGATTTACCAGAGTCATTTACGTACTTTAGGTTGTTTGTGGCCAAATAACTGTATGGTGGGATGCCACCGCTTGAAGCATTAACATCGGGAAAAATTTGGATGAGGTTTCCTTCACCCGTACTACTTTTATTAATGAAATAGGCACGGATTCCGAAATCAATTACATTAGATGCTAGTGAAAAAGCCGTTGATTTCCCGTCCGAGTCATTAAATATAGGATTCAGAATATTCCCAGGTGTTCGGCTTCCATTCGAACTTCCTTGAACATATTTCCCTTCAGTCGGATGTAGGTTGTAGCCAGATAAAAATGTTTCCTTGGTTGTAACATCAGATCTAAAAAGTTGGTATCTAGCTCTGGAGGTAGATGATTTAGTTAGTCCATGCCTGATGATTTGATAGGACACTGCCCTCCCTCCTCCCGTGTTTGAGACATCGGGGTCTAATTCAGGGGCCTGAGTTATAAACCGTAGAAAAGTACCAGCTACACCAAATCGTGAATCGATTAATGACACTTGATTATTAGCTTCACTAATTGGATCGTTTGGACCATCTGTCCAATCTCCAGGTACAATGCGAAGAGATTCATTTATTGGTTTTGCAGCAACAACTCCATCATCTACCCAAGACCCGCTGTTGGTCGTATCTTCAAGAATATTGGCTGCCATCCAAACATTTCCATCGTTTCTGTAAACTGCACAATGCAAATCCTCCTGTATTCGGTCCAAAATAAATTGTGCGACCTGATTTGTTTCAAGATCTGATGATGCTTGGGTTTGTGTGCTCACAACCTGTGAAGTTATATTGAGTAGCATACCAGCCAACAGGGCAGTCACCGAAACCGCGACAAGGAGTTCAAGAACTGTAAATCCAGAATCGGGTTTTTTTTCTGAAGGGTGGGCCATGAATTAAAAGCTAGATTTGAATTTCTCTTAAGGCAAGAAGAGAGAATCTAAACTTTTTAAATCTTTTTGCACATGTGATCTCCCATTTTTGCATAAAGTTCCAACCCATTTTTGGATGATTCGAGAAGATCTTCAGCAAGAGTTACAGCACCTTTTTCAAAAAGTGTTAGAACACATGAACCACCAAATAAAAAGTAACCTAATTCGTCTCCTTTTTGAACTGGATCATGAAAATTTACTGAGAACTTTACACTTCCAACACAAGTGGCTCCGATTAAGAAAATTGCAACCCTTCCTACCGGTGTTTCTTCAATAAAAGACAAATATCGTTTGTTTTCCCAAAAAATTGATATTTTCTTTCGTAATGCAACTGGGTTAACAGAAAATAGGGAACCGTTTATGAGTTCAGGAATTGTAGGGTTGCCAGATATTGGAAAATGGAACCGATGGTAATCAACTGGGCAGAGCCTACTTATTACAGCGGAACCATCCGTATATGGTTTCGCAAGTTCGGTAGATCCGAAAAGAGCGGGAAGATTAAATTTCTGACCCTTAGTAAAAATCCTAGTATTACTAGTTAGATTTTGAATACCTAGGTGCCGACCATCGGCAGGAAAAACTAAAGAGTCAACCGAGGAGTCGATCGGCCTTGCTTGTGCGATGAGTTTTCTGGAAAAGAAATCGTTAAAAGAATTATACTCAGTTGGATCTTTAAGGAATTCTTTTTCGTCTAATTTATATTTTGATATGAAGGGGGTGATTTTTTTTCGACTTTCCGCCAAGTCCATTTTTCTGCCATACCATTTCGAGAACCAGGCACGTTTGATAGCAACCCAAAGAGGAATTAGACCAATTGGGGAGCCATAAATAATTTTAAGCCAATTTTCGCCATAAACTTGCTCGGTTTCAACCAAACCTGTTTCACGGTTTAAAAATTTTATATCCTCGATCATGGGACCGTGGAATGAGGTCTTAGCGAATACCTCAGGGCAAAGAGTTTAACCTTTGATGATCTTACCCGCTTTGATTGCTTTGGCGGATACCCACATTCTTTTAACTTGACCGCTCGGGAGTTTCACACGAATACGCTGAACATTTGGACGAAATGTCCTTTTATTATTCTTAACAAGTTGTAAGCCAATGCCACCAGCTTTTTTACTTACACCTTTATGAATGATTTTTCCGCCAACTTTAGGGCGTTTTCCTGTAATTGCACAAATTCTAGACATGGGTATTTTTGATTTAAAGACCTAATATGCCGATAATGTTTGATTCTGACAAGTTCAATTATTTCCAATCGGGAAAATTGCATTCAATTTAATCGTCTTATTATCTTTTACATCAACGAGGAACGCATTGAACAAATTTTTATTTTTTAGAAATTTGATACTCGGTTCTTTTCCCATCACCAAGCTAGCAGACGCTAAGGCATCTGCTTCCATCGCCGATTGAGCGAGTATCGTAGCTTGCATTCTGTGCGTTAGGCCAACACCAGTAAATGGATCGATAAGGTGTGAGTATGTTTTCCCTGCAATTTTAACAAATTGTTCCACATCTCCAGAAGTCGCAACTGCGATGTTTGTAAGGCTAAGGATTGGAAGATCGGGGTGAGTTCTTCCTCCAATTTCAATCTTCCAACCCTGTTTTCCAACTGGAGCATCTCCAATTAGCAGGTCTCCCCCTGCATCGATTAAAACTCGATTAAGTTTATTTGATTTAAGTATTTTAAGCATATGATCCGCGGTGTAGCCTTTAGCTATACCACCAAGATCCAGAACCATGCCTTTCTGTGTAAGTTGTGCCCGATTTTTTTCCAAGTCGAGAACAAGGTTGTTATAACTAACAAGATTTCTTGCGGAGGAAAGTTTTTCCTTGCTCGGCAGCGATTTCCGAAATCTGGCAATTCGCCAAAGCCTCGAGTAGGGACCGATGGTTATATCAAAACAGCCATTTGTTTCAGCAGAAAGTTTCTGACTAGCAGACAGGACTGACATAAGTTCAATCGAAACAGGGTGAAATTTTCCAGAGCCCGAATTCTTAGATAATTTAGATAGTTCGCTTTCGCTCTCGTAATCACTGAATACCATATTTAGCCTATGAGCTTCTTTAAAAGCTAATATAGCACCTTTTTTTGCTTCACTGGCATTATCGTGATCAATAAGTAATGTAAATGTCGTGCCCATGCAGGAATCAGAAAATTTGTGGTAAGCTGATTGACCATTGGAACATTCCAAATTCATGGTAATAATCTTAAATATCAAAATTATAAAAATTGTGTGGTTGGCACGCATACACTTATCAAATAATATCTGAATAATCTTTTCTTATCTTAAGAATTTTGGGATAAAGAGGAGAATTTGTTATAATATAACTATTAGAGCTAATATGAAAATATTTCCATCGATTTCTTTTTTTTACTGCCTTTCCTCTTTTATTTTATTGGGTGCTAGTGCCAAGCCTGATTTTATTCGTGATGTTAAGCCAATTCTTGAGCACAATTGCGTAAGTTGTCACCGGGAAGATAACGCCAAGGGAAAGATCAGATTAGACACAAAGGCGGCAGCATTTGGTGGAGATGATGTAATTGTACCCGGTAAGCCAGATGATAGCTCGATCTATTGGACCACTACCCTTCCTCTTGACGATGAACTAGTCATGCCTCCCTATGAGAATGAAGAGAAAGACTACCCTCTTCGTGATGAGGAAAAGAAAATTATTGAAGACTGGATTTTGGCGGGTGCAGATTGGCCCGAGGACGAGGTCTTAGAACCCCGGAAGAGGCTCCCTAAGGAGGTTGTTTTTGCCGAACATGTGCAACCTATTTTGGAACAAAACTGCGTGGCTTGTCACTACGATGGCAAAGTGAAGGGGGACTTACGTCTGGATACATTTGAACATGCGTTTGCATCGGAACATGTAATTGTCCCTGGCGAGCCTTTGGATAGTGACTTGTGGGTGCTTTGTACACTGCCTCAGGACGACGAAATGTTTATGCCCCCAGAGGGGAATGATCCTTTATCTGCCACAGATCTTTTTATGCTTCGCCGATGGATTGAGGATGGTGCTGATTGGCCCGAATCAGCACTTTTAGCCCCCAAAAAGAAAAACTTTACTGTATTGGGTGCAATGCCTAAAGATTTGTACCGGGAACTTGGATTCAAAGCAGGTCAGGTACAGGATGACTTTGTTGGCTACAGGCAGGAAATTGTTACATCCGACTTAAACTTTGAAATGATGCCGATAAAAGGTGGTGTGTTTAAAATGGGTAGTCCTGCTGATGATGAAAAGCGTGGAAAAAATGAATTACTCAGCCACAAGGTCAAAGTATCCGATTTCTGGATGGGTAAATATGAAATAACTTGGGACGAATATGAGCTTTGGATGATTAACTTGGATAAGGATAACCGGGAATATAATAAGGTTGGGGAAACAAAAGCGGATAGTCTGTCTGATGCGGTTACCAAGCCAACTGCTCCATACACGGACATGACTTTTGGCATGGGGAAAAGTGGACACCCTGCTATTTGCATGACCCAGCTATCTGCTAAAATGTATTGCATGTGGTTAAGTGCCCGTACCGGTAAGTTTTATCGGTTGCCAACTGAAGCAGAGTGGGAATTTGCCTGCAAGGCAGGTACAGAAACCGCATACAGTTTTGGTGATGATGCAGAAGAACTATCCAACCATTCATGGCACCTGGGAAACAGCAGATTTAAATATCAGAAGATTGGACAAAAGTCGCCTAATCCATTTGGTCTCTATGATATGCACGGGAATGTATGGGAGTGGGTGCTTGATCAGTTTGTCCCACCAGCAGCTCAGGCACCCAAAGGGGTCACCACCAATCCCCTTGTTTCGCCTAATACATTGTATCCGAGGATCGTAAAAGGTGGTTCGTGGGATGATGGAGCAGTTAGTCATCGCAGTGCGTCCAGGATGGGCTCAGAGGAAGCCTGGAAGCAGCAGGACCCTCAAATTCCTAAAAGTGTATGGTATCATACGGATGCAATTTTTGTGGGCTTTCGGGTCGTTCGCCCAAGAGAAATTCCCCCTGTTGAAGAGGTGGAAAAATATTGGCCGTCTGATGCGGATATTCTCGCCATTCCAACCCGTTAAAAGGATAGCAGCTTTTTTAAGTTGCAAATTGGAGTAAATAGGGCTCCATTTAGTAATAGCCTTATGTCGAAGAAACCTAGCCCATTAAAACCCCGGACAGCTAAGTCTGAACGTGGTTTTGCCTTAGTTTTGGCTCTATCTCTTATGAGTTTGGTTTTCTTATTAGTTGTTTCTCTCGTCAGCTTGGTTGGCACAGATTTAAACCTGACTGAGCTTAGAAAGCAAAAAGTTCTGGCCCAGGCAAATGCTAAGATGGGCATGATGATTGCCATCGGTGAAATCCAAAAACATCTTGGACCGGACACTAGAGTATCCGCAACTGCTGACATACTTGACGAGCGGGTTGAATCAAGCGATGTATACCTGAACCAAAATTACAGCTCAAGAGTTACCCCTACTGATGGCATAGATTTAAATGAAGATAATCAATTTAATAAACTTCCTTTCGGGCAACGGTATTGGACGGGAGTATGGAAACATCGTGCCAAAAGCAGGGGTGGGGATAATCCTGGCACACTTCCTTTTCCTGAGAATTATGAGACTGGGGGTAGTATACCAACGAACACCCAACCGGATTCTGAATATGACCCACATCCAGCAATTGAAGCAGCCTGGTTGGTAAGTGGAAATGAGGGTTATGAACAAAAGTTAGCAGTCATGGAAGGGAGTGGCACATTTGCCGCCAGATCAGATTATATCGAAATCCCTGATGGTATTCCTCAGGATGAAAGAGTTTTTACAGATAATGGCATTTCTTATGGTCAAGATGAAAATGCTTGGGTTGACTACCAAAATGTTGTTCAGCAAACCTTTACGAACCAAGCGAGTGATGGTTTTGACCCCAAATACCATCACCCTTTGGTTGAGTTACCTGACCCCGAGAATGAACAGTATCCGGATGAAACGGTCTGGATATTAAAGAAACCGTTGCTCAAAGACTCTTACGACCCTAATAACCCTCAGGATTGGAAAAATCATCTTGCCAGTGAACCTGTAAAGGTGCGTAAAACCAGATTAATGATGTCTGATAACGGGAGTGGAATAAATCCTGGTGAAAGTGCATATGCTTTTTGGGTAGGAGATGAGGGAGTAAAAACGAAGACAAATTTAGTTAATCCTAACAAAGGAGAAGAAATTTGGGATGATCTAGCGGTAGCAACTGAACCAAATTTGGAGGCAGGTTATGGTATTTCATTTGCCTCTTCCATTGAAGAGGACAGGCAAAATATTCTTGCTCTTGGTATGTTTGCCGAGATTGATGATGTCACTGGAGACCCAACCGAAAAATCAGATAGCATGGCTGCTCATTACCATGGTCTGACAACAGATTCTTTTGGCGTCCTGTCCGATGTGAAAACCGGAGGTTTAAAGAGGGACTTAAGCAGTGCCTTTTCGATCCCGCTCAGTTCACAGGAATCTTGGGATGATGATTTTAAGGGCTTTTTGTATCAGGACAGGATCAACAGATACTTTAAGACAATTTCTTTATTACCCGGTGCAAAAGAAAATGAGTGGAGAGATCAGGGTAGTGGTCGAATGGGTGCATCTATAGATGACAAGAATTTTGTATTGGCTGGACCAAGATGGGATGTACTCAAGGATTTTCATAATAAATGGAAGAGTTTGAGCTCCTCAAACAATTTAACTGATAAAGAAATAGTACCCGATAATTTTCCGAGGGTTACCGGGGACCCTCATGCAATATTTCCTTTTCTTTACCCACCTCAGAGACCTAATAAAGAATTAAAGCCCCGAGGGTTGGAGGATTATATAAACCTGTTTTTTGAACCTACCATGCGACCCGAACCAACGAACCACTCCCTCGTGCCTACATTAGTTGAGTTTAAGTTTTCTACCCTTCCGAATTGGACTGCGGATAATAAGTTGGCTCTTGCAATGTATCCATCGTTAGCCTTCTGGAACCCATATAATTTACCCATCAACCTAAAAGATGTATATGTTGAAATCCCCTTAAATCTCTGGGCAACAGCTTTTAATCCAAAAGAATGGGACCTGTTTTTAAAATGGTACGAGCATAATCCTACCCCCCAGGGGACCGGTCTGCATTCTCCATATATTCCATTTAATGCAACGACTGCCCAAACCACTTTACCCACACAACTCACTCCGCCTGGATTTCCACGATTTTTAGATTTAAATGGGAATGGGCGTAGGGATCCTGGGGAACCTTCTATGCATATTCCCAGAATTCCTAAAGCTGCAATTAGAAGACCAGGTGTAGTTGTTAGAGATAGGCCAAACAGAATAGACATTTTTACGCGAAGCAATCTTTACTGGAATAATTTCGATATGAAAAATATCAAACACCCCCAAACCCGAAATACTTTTGGTAATTTTAGGTATGGACCCGGATACGAAGATTACACAGGTTTTCCTCCAGATCCTCCACCATGGGATACTTCTGGAAGGCTGCCTAGATATAGTTTTTTTCGAAGTATTGACCAAAAAGTCCATAATGACCCAACTTCTCAGCCTGCAGAAAGAGTTCTATTGCTTAAGATAAGTGATTTACAACTTGATGCGGGAGAAAAAGCACATTTCGTAATATCCAGTGATATTACTTGGCCATGGGAGGAATTGGGTAGCACAAATTCCAAGAAGTTTATAACTGTCAATTTGAATAAGGGGGATGAAGGATTTGCCAGTGCTTTAATTTGTAAAACAGAATATACCCAAACCCCAACCGAACCATTAACAGTAGTCTTTGATTTAGACGGGTATCGTGGCGTTAATTCTGCATCCCGAGAAAATTTTAATTATCGTACAGGCATTCGTGACGGTGCTACTTTATTTCTCAAACCACAGGGAATTACCATGTATGGAAATGACCCAAGGATTACAAGCTTTGTTAATTTGAATATTTTGAAAAAGATTAATAAAGGAT
>Ga0209631_10007595_pt1 | contig 10808 bp, 11 predicted proteins | sample COG_08_FD_184752 | JGI IMG/M metagenome (GOLD analysis project Ga0209631, IMG submission 184752) | Pelagic Microbial community sample from North Sea - COGITO 998_met_08 (SPAdes) (version 2) | ecosystem: Environmental > Aquatic > Marine > Neritic zone/Coastal water | place: Helgoland, sampling...
GGGTTGGTAGAGAGTTAACAATTCAATTACCTGATGGCAGTTCTCACAAAGCTGATATTGTCAATCTTCCATTTTTTGATCATGAAAAAAAAATTGTTAAAGGCATAGATAGAAATATACCTGTTCAACCAAAATAATTTAAACACAACCTATATTGGGTCATTGGTTGACAAAAAACCACACCTAAATCAATTAAAAACAAGCATAAATAATAATTTTAAAAGTTTACATCAGTATATTTTTTGAATTAGTATGTTTCTTTAATTAATTAAAGAGGAGAATAAATGAAGTTATCAAAAATTATTTCAGCAATGATTTTGTCATTTGTCCTAGTACTTTCTAGTTTTGCTCAAGCTAACGCTAAAAGACTTACAGCGGCTGTAGCAGACTGGACTGGTGGAGAAATTTCATGTCAAGTTGCTGTAGCAATGCTTGAAGAAGAGATGGGATACAAAGTAAAAAGAGTTGTATTTCCATCAGGAACAGGACTTTGGGAAGCAATCGCGGCAGGTGAAATAGACTTTGCTTGTGAAAGTTGGCCTAGTTATGCTGAAGCAGATTCAGTAATGATGAAAGAAGATCTGATCTACGAAGGAAAAGTAGTGGGCACATATGATGGAGATGGTAGTATCGATTTATTAGGTACTGTTGGTGTTATCGGTATGTCTGATTACTACATTCCAAGATACGCAGCTGAAGAGCTAGGTATTAAATCATGGAAAGATCTAAACAAACATAAAGATAAGTTTGCATCTATTGAAACTGGAAGCAAAGGAAGATTAATTGCTTGTCCTGTAGCTGGTTGGAACTGTCATGACCAAAAAAGACTTGATCTTTTAGGAATTGATTTCCAAGCTGATGAGCTTGGTACTGAAGCAGCAGCAGTTGCTGAAGCAGTAGCAGCATATAAAAGAAAAGAACCTTTCTTACTTTACCTATGGGAGCCACATTGGTTCTTTGGTGCTTATGACATGGTTGGCGTAGGTTTACCAGATCATAAAGATTGTGAAACTTTCACAGAAGCTAATAACTGGAAAGATTGTGGAACTGCAGCATGGCCAGCAACTGGTTGGGCTAAAGACTACACAATGAACTACGGTAACCCTGCTACATTTGCAAAACCTGAACATGCAAAAGCTAAAGAGTTTTTTGAAAGAATGTCATTTCAAAACGCTGATCAAGCTGTGATGCTAGTTGAAGTTAAGCAAAAAAACAGAGATTTAAAAGAAGTAGTTAAAGAATGGAAAGACGCTAATCCTGATAAGTGGAGAAGCTGGATACCTAATTAATATATTTCTAAATATTAAAATTAAGGCCTCGTTAATCGGGGCCTTTTTTTTATGTAATATTTAAATATTCAATAAAAGATCTTATCGATACTATTAAAAGAAATGATCCAAAAATTTTACTTAAAATTTTTTTATCTATTTTATAGACGGCTTTAGCTCCTAAACGAGCCATTATCATTGTAACTGGTACAAAGACAGCAAAACCTAATAGGTTAATATATCCAAAACTAAATGGTGTATTAATGTTATTAATAATTTTTCCACTAATTATCATTGTAATAGTTCCGCTAACAGCTATTAAAATACCTGTTGTTGCAGCTGTACCAATTGATTTTCTTAAATCATATCCAACTGTTCTCATAAAGGGTACCATTAATGACCCTCCACCAATTCCAAGTGGTACAGAAATAAAACCAATTAAAATTCCAGAAATATTTTTAACTAGATCAGATATTTTTTTTGGATTTTCTACAAGTTTTTCTCTTAAAAAAATAAAAAATAAACCTGTCATAAAAGCAAAAATTGAAAAAAATAGAATTAAATTTGGTGTTTTTAAATTCACAACTAAAAAGGTTCCAGCAATAACTCCTATGAGAATGAATAAACCAAATGATTTCACCATCTTAAAATCAACAGCATTATGTTCCATGTGTGTTTTTGCCGAGATTATTGATGTTGGAATTATAATTGCTAAAGAAGTCCCAACAGAGAGATGCATTTTAGTTGAAATGTCATAACCCAAAACTGTAAAAGCATAATACAGAGCGGGTACCATAATAATTCCACCCCCTACCCCTAACAATCCAGCCATAAATCCAGCAACTGCTGCAGCTATAGCTAAAACTGTTAGTAGATTAAATATTTCACTAAAATTTAGAATTTCCATTATGAGCTAATTTGATTAGCCTTTTCATTATTTTGCACAATTGTCATTATGTGTTTTGCTTTTTGAAAATCAGAATCTCTTGCCATCATATTATCACTTAAGTATCTTTTCCAATCTTTAGATCCAATTTGTCCGTGATATAAGCCTACTGTATGTCTCATGATATGATTAACTTTTGTACCTAGTTTTACTTCTTTATCTAAATATTCCAGAAGCTTTTCAGCAACTTGTTCACGGGTTGGATTGTCTTTAGTTTTAAATATTTCTTTTTCTATTTCAACTAACGAATATGGGTTTTGATAGATTGATCTTCCAATCATTACTCCATCACAAAAAGTTAAATGATTATTTATATCTTCTATTTTGGAAATACCTCCATTAATAATAATTTCTAATTCTGGATTTTCTTTCTTAATATCATAAACCATGTTGTAATTTAATTTAGGAATACTTAAATTCTGCTTAGGAGATAATCCTGTAAGCATAGCTTTTCTTGCATGCAAAATAAAAGTCTTTGCTCCAGCATCTCTCATCTTATGAATAAATTGATTTAAATAATCAAACTCTTCAGTGTTATCAAATCCTATTCGAGTTTTAGCAGTCACTGGTATTTTGCAAGAATTTACCATTGCATTAATACATTCTGCAACTAAATCAGGTTCTTTCATTAAACATGCGCCAAATTTATTTTTTTGAACTTTTTTACTTGGACAACCTAGATTAATATTAATTTCATCATACCCCATATCTTCTGCAATTTTAGCAACTTCTGATAATTCCTCTTTATTTGATCCACCCACCTGCAAAGCTAATGGTTTTTCCTCAGGACTATATGATAAGATTTTTTTTCTATCCCCATGAATGGCTGATTTTGTTGCTACCATTTCCGTGTATAGCATTACGTTTTTACTCATTAATCTTAAGAAAAAACGATCATGTCTATCAGTACAATCCATCATAGGTGCTACTGAAATTTTTCTATTTATCTTTTTTTTAATATCCAAGAGGTTTACCCATCAATTTATCAGGCAGCCAAGTTACTATTTCGGGGAAAATACATAAGATAAATATAGATAAAATCATCATCATCATAAATGGAATAGATCCTTTTAAGATTGTAGAAAGACTAACATCTGGTGTAATACCTTTAATTATATAAAGATTAAGTCCAACAGGTGGTGTGATTAAACCTATTTCCATATTAATTGTAAATACTATTGCAAACCAATAAGGATCAAACCCTAATGTGGTTATTACTGGTAATAATATAGCTGAAGTCATTACAATAACGGCTACTGGTGGTAAAAAGAAGCCAGCTACTAATAAAAAAATATTTATTAATAAAAAAATTACCCATTTATTGCTACTCATTTCAATCATACTTTGAGCAAGTGATTGTGTTACATAAAGTTGTGATAGCGTAAATGCAAAAAGATATGAGGCTGCAATAATAAACATTATCATCACACTCTCTTTCATTGAGACTTTAACAATATTCCAAATTTTTTTAGGTTGATATATTTTATAAACAACAGCAATCATGACAAAAACTAAAAAGGCACCTACACCTGATGCCTCAGATGGTGTCGCAACACCTCCGTAGAGCACATATAAAACACCAATTATGATTGCAAGGAATGGAAAAACTCTAGGAAGAACTTCAAATTTTTCTTTTAATGTTGGTGGTTTTCTATTTCTTAATAGTTTAGCTGCATTTTTATCAATGAAGTAACTATGTATTAATGCCCAAATTGCAAAAAGGCTTGCTAACATAAAGCCAGGAACTACACCTGAAAGAAATAATCTTCCTATAGATGTACCCGTAGCCATTCCATAAACTATTAAAACTATACTTGGTGGAATTAAAACTCCTAAGGTTCCCCCAGCAGCAATTGTACCTGTAGCGATTTGATCTGAGTACCCTCTTTTTCTCATTTCAGGGATACCCATAGTTCCAATAGCAGCACATGTTGCTGGACTTGATCCACTTAATGCAGCGAATATTGAACAAGCTCCTATATTAGAAATAACTAATCCACCTGGCACTCTCCATAACCATCTATCTAATCCTGTGTACAAATCTTTTCCAGCTGGAGAATGAGCAACAGCCATTCCCATCAAAATAAACATTGGTATTGAAAGTAAGACAAATGAATTTAATCCTGCATAAAATGTTTCTGCAAATACATCAAGCATTTGAAGTCCTTCAAAAGCGATTAGTAGAGCTATCGAAACAAAACTTAAACCAAAGGCAATTGGAATACCTGAAAATAATACAATCAAGGTAAAAACTGCAACAATTAAAGCAATCATTAAAGGATCCATTATCTAAAATCCTCTTCATCAGTAAGTTTAATTATTTCAGCTACATATTGAAGTATCATTAAGATAGATCCTAATAACATAGATGAATAAGGTATCCATAAAGGAGGATCCCAAACAGTGCCTGTTGTATAATTTTTAGTAAATGCCTCTTCAACCATTAAAAACCCAAAGTAGAAAAGAATTAGAAAAAAACCTAAACTAATAAATGATGTGAATATCTTAAGTTTTATGATGCTTTTTTTAGATAAAAAATCATAAACCCATTCCATGCTTACATGTGCTTTTTCACTTAAAACATAAGCACTCCCAATAAAAGTAGATGCAACAAGTAACATGGTTACTAGTTCTGTTTGCCAAGTAATAGCACGTTGAAAAAAATATCTTTCAAAAACAAGTTCAACTATTACTAAAATTGACAAAATTAATGCCCCAACAGCAAAAGCACCACAAGCTTGTGCAGTTAAATTACAAAATTTTAAATAACTTTTTTTCATAAAAAAAAACCCCCGTTTACATAATAAACAGGGGTTCTTTATATATTATTTTATTTAACTGCTAAAGCCATTTCCATAAGCTTAGCACCACCGGGTACTTGCTCAGCGAACGCTTTATGAGATGATTTTTTAGCAATTTCTATCCATGCAGCATGATCTGATTCTGACATATATACAAGCTCAACACCAGCATCTCTATATGCATCTTCAAATTTCTTATCAAGATTTGCTACTTGAGCTGTCATATATTCTTCAGCTACTTTTCCAGCTTTCATAAGAGCACTTTGTTGCTTAGAACTTAAAGCATCAAAAGATTTCTTAGACATTAGAATTGGTTCATACATAAACCAAAGACCAAATTTTCCTGGAGGTGTTGCACATTTTACTTGCTCATAAATTTTGTAACTTACAAAACTTCCTGAACTAGTATTTGCACCTGTTAGTACACCTGTTTGAAGACCAGTATAAATTTCAGAAGAAGGCATACTTTGTATACCAGCTCCTGCAGCTTCTAACATTTGGTTAAATGCTTTTCCTGCTGCTCTCATTACTTGTCCTTTAACATCTGACGGGTTTTTAATACAATTAGTTTTTGAAGCAAATCCACCACCTAACCAAGCGTCAGATAAAACAACTACACCAGCATCATTAATGATTTTTTTAATTTCAGTCATCATTGGAGATTTATTAAATCTTAATGCATGATCGTGGTTTTTTACAGTACCAGGCATTAAAGTTGCACTAAATTCTGGGTGAAACTTTGATGCATAGCCTAAAGGGAAAGCTGAAATATCCAACTGACCAGTTGTCATTGGTTTCCATTGTTCTTTAGGTTTGTATAAAGATTTTGCAGGGTAAATTCTAATATCAATATCGACATTAGCTTTTTTAACTTCATCAGCAATGATTTGAACCATTTCATGACGTGGGTCATATGATCCATCAGCTCTAGGAGTACCAGGCCATTGGTGACTTGCTTTTAACGTTACCGCATAAGCAGAACCAACTGTAGATAAAACTAAAACTAATGCTGTAAAATATAAAGATATTTTTTTAAACATTATTATTCCTCTCATTTGTTATTTAAGTGATGCATTAAATTAAAGTTATTGATAAGAGTCAACTACACAAAAACACTTGTATAAAAATATGGATGGTCCTTTAAAAAACCTATTAGTTCTTGATCTAACTAGAGTGCTCGTTGGACCTTATTGTACAATGATGTTGTCAGATTTGGGTGCACGAGTGATAAAAGTAGAGGCACCAGAAGTTGGTGACGATTCTAGAAATTTTGGGCCTTTTATTGAAGACTATTCAGCTTATTTTATGTCACTTAATAGAGGAAAAGAAAGTATTGCTCTTAATTTGAAAAATAGTGATGACAAAAAAATTTTTGATAAAATTCTAGCTAAAGCAGATATCTTGGTTGAAAATTTTAAACCTGGAACGTTAGAAAAATGGGGTTACGGCTGGAAAGATGTTTGTGAAAAATATCCTAAATTAATTTATGCATCTGCTTCTGGATTTGGGCAAACGGGTCCATTAAAAGAATTACCCGCTTACGATATGGTTGTTCAAGGAATGGGTGGTTTGATGAGTGTAACAGGTCAACCTAACTCAGAGCCAACAAGAGTTGGTACATCAATTGGAGATATTACAGCTGGATTATTTACTACAATTGGAATTAACGCTGCACTTTATGACAGAGAAAAAACAGGTAAAGGAACATTTATAGATGTTTCAATGTTGGACTGTCAAATTGCAATATTAGAAAACGCTATAGCTAGATACTTATCAAAAAATGAAATTCCAAAACCTATGGGATCAAGACATCCGTCTATAGCTCCATTTGAAGCTTTTAAAACTAAAGATAGTCATATTATAATTGCTGCAGGTAATGATAAATTATTTGAAAAACTTTGTAATGTTTTAGAAATTTCTGAAATATTTAATGATGAAAAGTTTAATACTAACTCTTCAAGATCAAAAAATATTGGTGAATTAAAAGTAATTATAGAAAATAAACTTTCATCTAAAATAACTACTGACTGGGTAAGTCAAATGGAAAAAGAAAGAATTCCTTGTGGACCGATATATAATATAAAAGAAGCTGTAGAAAATCCACAAGTCCAATCTCGAAATATGATTGTAAAAGCCTATCATAAAGTTATTGGTGATTTTAAACTTGCAGGCAATCCAATTAAAATGTCCTCATACAAAGACGAAACCACTCGAGGCGATATACCTGACTTAGATGAACACAGGGAAAAAATTTTAAAAGAATTTAGCTAATTAGCTATTAGAGTCTTCTGAAGCAACTTCTTGATTTTCTGCCTCAGTTACTTCGTCTAAAGAAACTTCACCTTGATCGTTCATTGTTTCTTCATTTTCTACTACTTCAACATCTGGTTTAGCTGTTTCAGATAACTCAGCTAAATCTTCTTGAGAGACTTGAATTTTTTCTGGAGTTTTTCTAGCTCTTTTAGATGGTAAAATTGGTGTTCCACTTTTTGAAATCTCGCCTTTGTACATGCTCTCAAAATCATCACCTATTTCTTCATCATCCTCTGAACCATCGTCAACTTGTTCAACATGTTTTCTAAGTTTATAAACAGCACTTTCGGTTAAATCTGAAACTTTAATTTTTTCTTCTGCAATTTCTCTTAAAGAAATAACTGTGTTTTTGTCATTATCTCTTTCAATTGTTGGCTCAATTCCAGAATTTAATTGCGTAGCTCTCTCTTTAGCGACAAGCACTAATTCATAAGGACTCTCTACTTTATCTATGCAATCTTCTACAGTTACTCTAGCCATGCGCAGTATCTATACAGTGAGATTAAATAAATCAAGGAGAATTTTTAAAGATATTCAGGATTAAGCTTATTCCTGATCGAATATAATGAGATAATAGCAATAGTTATATAGGTGGCTGAAATTAGTGCAATTTGCTCTATGGAAAAACCATTATCTATCAATATTCCGAACAAAGCTGTACCAAAAGCAGTAGAAAACACCATTAGTGATGTAGTTAAGGCTTTAACAGAGCCAATGTACTTAACTCCATAAATTTCTGCCCATGTGGAAGATCCCAACACATTTGCAAAACCATTGGATATTCCAATAAAACCAAAAAAAACAAATGATGAAATTGGACTGTTAAAATAAAAGAGTACAAAAGCTGAAAAAATAAGTGGGATATTCATATAAATTAGTAATTTTCTGCTACTAAATTTATCAATTAAAAATCCAGAAAAAAATAATGTAATTACAGACATAACTGAATAGACCATAAAAGATTGAGCAATTACATAAGGTCCCCAACCTTTAGATGAAGAAATAAATGACTGATAAACAAATGAACCAGTGGCAATCCATGGCATAGCTAACATGTTAAAAGATATAATATAAAATCTATAATCTTTAAGAACCTCGCTTCGTTTCCATTGTTTAATCTTATTTTTAATTTTATTATCTGAAATTGAATTTTCTCTAGTATCTAGACTAATATTCTTAACTGTAAAAAAAATAACAATAGGAAGAATTAAAATTATTAAAATTGAAATTGATATCCATATATTTCTCCACTCAATAAATGTTAGTAAAAATACAATAAATAATGGCATAACGAATTCTGCAAAAGAAAGTCCTAACCACGAAGTGCTTAATGCTCTTCCTCTACTTTTTTCAAAATATCTTGATATGGTTGTTGATGCAGTATGTGACATCAATCCCTGCCCCGATAACCTCATTAAAAAAATTGCAAAAAATAAAAATATTATTGATGAAATTTGAGAAAATAAAAAACTAGAAATAGATAACAATATAACAACGTATGATGCAAATTTTATAATATTCATATCATCAATTTTTTTTCCAACCCAAACTAAAATAAAACTACTTAAGAGTGTTGCAGAAGCATAAATTGTACCAAATTGACCATGTGAGATAGAAAGTGTTTCACGAATGCTTGGATTAAATAGTCCTAGAAAAAAACTCTGTCCAAAACTTGAAAAAAATGTAAAGATAAAACCAAATAAAATTACTTTAAAATTCAAACTATTAAACATAGGAATAAAAAATTATGAGTTGTAATGTTGCTTTCATAGGTCTTGGTGTCATGGGTTATCCAATGGCAGGTTATATATCAAAAGCTGGTCACAATGTAACTGTTTATAATAGAACAGCTGCTAAAGCTGATAAATGGATAACTGAATATAAAGGATCTAAAGCTGATACTCCTGCTAAAGCTGCTGAAGGTGCTGACTTTGTATTTACCTGTGTTGGAAACGACAATGACTTAAGAGAAGTTACTTTTGGTGATAATGGAATTTTTAAAACAATTAAAAAAGGTGCCATATATATTGATAACACAACTGCATCGGCAACAATATCGAGAGAAATTTATGATTACGCAAAGAAAAATGAATTTGGTTCATTAGATGCACCTGTATCAGGTGGTCAAGCTGGTGCTGAAAATGGTGCATTAACAGTAATGATTGGTGGTGATCAAGCTGATTTTGATAAAGCAAAAGATAAAATAGATTGTTATAGCAAAAAAATGAAGCTTTTAGGTGGTGCAGGTAACGGTCAATTAGCCAAGATGGTTAACCAAATTTGTATCGCAGGATTAGTTCAAGGATTATCTGAAGCCATCAATTTTGGAATGAAAGCTGGCTTAAATATGGAGGATGTAATTGAAGTTATATCAAAAGGTGCTGCTCAATCTTGGCAAATGGAAAACAGATACAAAACAATGATAGATGATAAGTTTGAATTTGGTTTTGCAGTCGATTGGATGAGAAAAGATTTAAAGATTGCAATGGAAGAAGCTAAAAATAATGGCTCTTTATTACCTGTAACAGAAGTAGTTGATAAGTATTATGGTGAAGTTCAAGATATGGGCGGTAATCGTTGGGATACTTCAAGTTTAATTAGAAGATTAAGTAAGTAATCTAGTATGCAAGTAGCATACTATGAAGATTTCACAGAGATCAAAAAAAAAATTTGGTCTATGCTTGATAATGCCGTTAAAGACAGAGGTTCTCCATTTAGAATACCAGTATTTATTTGTGGTAACCAAAATGATTTAGATGGAAGAATAGTTGTTCTTAGAAAATCAGATCAATCAAATAGTCTTCTACAATATCATAGTGATATTAGATCAGATAAAATTGAAAAACTAAAAGCAAATAAAAATGCAGCAATGTTATTTTATGATAAAGAAGAAAAAATCCAAGTTAGGTTAAAAGTTGAATGCGTTGTGAATCATGAAAATGAAATAACAAAAGAGTCTTGGTCTAAGACACAGCATATATCTCGAAAATGTTATTTAGTTGATAATGGTCCTGGAACGGAAAGTGATATTCCAACTTCAGGATTAAAACCTGAGCTTGATAATTTTGATTACACTAAAGAACAAAGTGAAGATGGTTATAAAAACTTTACAGTTATTCAGTGTAAAATTAAAAATATTGAATGGCTTTATTTAGCAGCCAAGGGTCATCGTAGAGCTAGATTTGATTTAGAAAATAATAAAGATAGTTGGTTAATCCCTTAATCAAAAGTAGCCTTCACACTACCAAATGCTGATGAAGTCACTTCTACTAGTTTTTTATCCTTTATTGGAACAGGAAATCCATAAGCACCAGTTAAAATTAAATTTCCTTTTCTTAAATAATTATTATTTTTAGCCTGTTCTTTGATTAACCAAATAATCTCTGAAAGCATATCATTAGGCCATAGTTTATTTGTCCAGGTATCTATTATTTCGTTATCATAAATAAGTTTAAGATCTGTTTCAATTTTATCTAAGGG
>Ga0209631_10007599_pt1 | contig 10801 bp, 6 predicted proteins | sample COG_08_FD_184752 | JGI IMG/M metagenome (GOLD analysis project Ga0209631, IMG submission 184752) | Pelagic Microbial community sample from North Sea - COGITO 998_met_08 (SPAdes) (version 2) | ecosystem: Environmental > Aquatic > Marine > Neritic zone/Coastal water | place: Helgoland, sampling...
CCCTTCTGCTTAGCCTCCGCGGACATCTTAGCGAGCTTGGCGGTCTTGGCATCCTCGTCGTCGCTGCTGGAAGAGTCGTCGGCGGCGGCGGCGGGGACTCCAGCCGGCGCGGGGGGCCGCGCCGCGGGAGGCGGCGGCGCCGCCGCGGCGACGGCGGGCTCCGCCTTTGCCCGAGTCGCATCCACCTTGCCCTCCTCGGGCCGCGCGAACAGGCTCGGCATCGGGAGCCTCGCACCGCCGATCGGATCGATTCGCCCGGGCATCGAACCCAGGAGCTCCTCCGTCGCGGCGATGAACTCCCGCTTCTCCGAGTACATTCGAAGGTCGCGGCCCGCGAGCTGAAGCGTGGCTTGCATCGTACGCATCGGCCACGCCTCCCCCGCCGCCTTCGCGGACACCAGCGCCGATGCGCGGCTGCACAGGTCGATGGTCGCCGCGAGCGCATCGCCGTCCCCTTTCTTACGACCGACCGCCACGTCACGCGGGGTCTCGTCGAGCCCGTTGCGTAGCGACGCGTCGGCGCCCCCCTCGAGCGTGAGCGCTCGTATGGCCCCGTCCTGGCCCGCGCCCGCCGCGCTGTGAAGCGGCGTGCTGTCCGCGTTGTTGGTAACGTCTGGGGACATACCGTGTGAGAGGAGCCAGCGTATGACGTCCACCCTGCCCTTCGCCGCGGCCCAGTGAAGGGCGGAGTTGGCGGTGAACCCGAGGCTGGTACCCTTACCCCACGCGTAGAGAAACGCGGGGTTCTTAGCGTACATCGCCTTCATCCGCGCCAGGTCACCCTCCTTCGCCGCGCTCAGCCACGCGCGGACGTCCGTCTTGTCCAGCGCGTTCACTGACGCGGTCACGGCGGCGACGTCCGGCGCGAGGGGCGCGACGTTTTCCTTGGCGTCGTCGCTCGCAACGACCGGGGCGGTTTCCTCCGAGGCGCCGAGATCCTCCGCCGGAGGTCGGGGCTTCGCGGGGATGGGATCCGCGCGTGTCGTGTGGTCGTCGACGGGCGCGGGCGGAGCCTCGACGTCGACGGCGTCCGTCGGGGGGGCTTCCTTGCCCCACATCTCCTTGTACCTGTCCTGCGCCGCGCGTATCGCCGCCTTTGCCTCCGCCAGCCCGCTCCGAAGCGCCTCGCTCTCGGGCTCCACGCCGAGGCCCGCCAGGTACGCCTTCACGGCCTCGCCGCCCTGACCCAGACCCGTCAGCGCCGCGCCCTTCCGCCCGTACCCCTTGCCCCACTTCGGCGCCAGTCGCACGCACCGCTCCGCGTCAGCCAGACCCTCCTCGTACTTCCCAAGCGCGGTGTACGCCGCCGACCTGTTGCTGAACAGCACGTGGTTCTGCTTGTCCATGCGGATCGCCATCGTGAACTGCTTCACCGCTTTGGGGTAGTCCCCGGCCGAGAACGCCGCGTTGCCTTTCTGCTTAGCCTCCGCGGACATCTTAGCGAGCTTGGCGGTCTTGGCATCCTCGTCGTCGCTGCTGGAAGAGTCGTCGGCGGCGGCGGCGGGGACTGCGCTTTGAGCCGGGGCTGATCGAGGGGGCGCGCGGGGGGATCGAGATGGCGCGCGGGGCCGGGCCTCAGCCTCGTACGCACCACCGGCGACCTTGTGCGAGGTGGTCGCGCCGTTTGACGTCGCGTTTTGACCGTTTTGTCCACCCCCGGACCCGATCGGCGACCCCAAAATCGCGGCCAGCGCGGCGTGGCCCCGCGACCTCGCCGCGTCACCCGCCCTTTCCCCGTTCTCGTCCTTAACCCCCGGATCCGCGCCGTGTCTCGCCAACGCGAGCACCGCGTCCATCTGACCGTTCGCGGCGGCGGCGTGAAGCGGCGTCGCACCCTCCGAGTTGACCGCGTTGGGATCCGACCCCGCCTCTGTTAAGAGCCACGCGACTGTCCCCGACTCGCCCCGGGCGCACGCCCAGTGCAGCGCGGTGTGACCGATGCCGGTGCCCCTCGCGTGCAACAGCGCGGGGCATGCGTCGAGCATGGCCCGCATGGTGCCCACCTGCCCGTCCTTCGCGGCGTCGCACCACCGCTTGACCGTCGGACGATCCACGTCGCTCGGGTAGGAAGCAAACGGCGGCTTCGGGATCCACGCGGGGACGTCGGAAGATGAATCGTCGGGCGCCGTACCCGTGGTGGCCTCACGCTCAGCGGCAGCCTTCTTAGCCTTGGCCTTTTCTTTTTTCTTCTTGTTCCGCGCGGCGTTGGCGCCCGGCGCGGGGGAAGATGGCTCGTCGTCCTCCTCTTCCTCCTCGTCGCCCCGGGTAGTCGCTGCGGCGGCGGATCCGAAAAAGCCGGGAGGGAAGGGCGCACCGGCTCCGACCCCGCCGCGTCCACCGCGACCGCGACGATGACTACCGCCTTTGTGCGCGCCTCTCCGCCTCGGGTCCCTGCCTCCCGCGCCCCCGCGTCGGTCGCCGCCGCCGCCGCCGAGCCCGAACCCGCCAAACTCGCTCGCCAGATCATCCGCCCCGCCCCCGCCGCCGCCCATGCCCGCCATCATCGCGCGGCGCATCTCGCCACTCGGGTCGTTCTCCAGCATCTCCAACAGCGCCGCAGCCTCCTCCCCGGCGGCACCTCCCGCCCTGGCGTCCTCGCGGAGCATATTCTCGAACGCGCCGGGGCCCATGGCGGCGAACATCCGTTCCAGTTCTTCGTCGTCGGGCATCGATTGCGTCGTATCCCCGCCGAAGAACGATGCGGGGGGAAACCCGGGGAACCCCGTCCCCGCGCCGGGGAACGGGGCACCCCCGGGGAAGCCGCCCCGGCCGCCCCCGCGCCCCCCGCGCCGCGAGGATCCCGACCCCGGCCCGGGTCCCCGTCGCGAGCTTCTCGCGCCGCGGGATCGAGCCGATCGTCCGGCGTCCCCTCCGGGCTCGTACTCCTCCCACTCGTCGTCGTCGTCGTCGTCCGCGCCGAAGCCGAAAGGACCGCCCGCCGCGTCGCCGCCGCCCATCATCGCGGCGAGCGCGTCCGGTCCGCCGTTCTCCAGGAGTTCCTCCACCGCGGGCGGCATGTGAAAGTCGGTGCTGAACTTCATGCCTGGTGGAAACGTGCCGGGCGGGAAGAGCTCTTTCGGGAAGGGAAAGGGCGGCATGTGCTCGAGGTCATCCTCGTGGATACCTGCGCGCGTCGATCGATCGGGGTGGGGACGGGGATCGTCGGGTCAGGGTGCAGCGGAGGGGCTTCGCGTCGGCGGGGGTTGGGGAAAGATCTTGACGATATATATGGAGTCTCGCGGGTCGTGGGCCGTGCGTGCGCGCGTACCTTCGAGCATGTCCGCGATGGACAACCCGCCGAGCATCTCGCTCATCATCACCTGGAACATTCCGACGAAGTCCTCGGCGCTGACGTCCATGTCCTCCACGTCACCGGTCTTGTCGTAGTACTCTCGCTTCTTGACGTCGCTGAGCACCGAGTACGCCTTGCTGATCTCCTTGAACCTCTCCTGCGCGGCGGTGTCGCCCTGGTTCTTGTCGGGGTGCCATCGCAGCGCGAGCTTGCGGTATTCGCGCTTGATGTCCGCGGCCGTCGCGGTGGCTTTCTCCAGGCCGAGGACGGCGTAGAGGTCCACCCCGGGCGCCGCCTCCTCGTCCTCCATGGTGCTGGCGCGATGAAAAATGGAGCCAGCCCCGCCTGGAACGTCGGCCTTTTGTCAGATTTTCAAATTCATCCACACTTCGAGCCGAGCCACGCAGCCTCGTGGACCCCGAGAGGATCGAAAGGCTACCATGGACGTCAGCCCCGAGGCTCTGAGCGAGCTCAAACAGGCGAGTCCCGACGCCCACGTCCCCGTTCGCGCCCCTCAGACGCCCCGCGCGCCCCCCGCCCTTTTCAAATCTCGCTGACAAAAAGTACAACCTCCCCACATCCCCGACGCAGGCGCTGACCGCGTCGCTGGAGCGCAAGGGCGTGCTCGCCAAGGTCAAGGCTGAGCTCAGGGCGCACGTGTTCGAGGCCGTGCAGCAGAAAGACGGCGCGTCGAAGCCGAAGAGGTCCGTCGGCGACCTGCCCCGCGGCGCTCTCATGGCGTCGCTCGTCGCAGAGTACCTCGAGTGGTCGGGATGCGACTACGCCGCGCGCGTGTTCGCCGCGGAGAGCGGCGACGGCGCCGGATCGAACAAACCGAGGGACGCGCTAGCGAGGGAACTCGGCTTACGGGACGCCGCGCCCGACGCGCCCTTGCTCCACGCGCTCCTTCAACAACGCGCGGGCGGCGGACTCGGCGGCGGGCTTCCGACGCTCGCACTCGGCGGGGGCGCGACGGCGGTGCCGCCGCTCCCCTCGCTCGCCGCCATCAAGCGCCCCACGAGCGGCGCGGTGACCATGTCCGACGACGACGATTCCGCGGAGATCGAGGAGGACATCTCGCTGGCGGCGTCCGATTTGTCCACTGGGGGCAGGTCGCCCCGCGGCTACGTCCCGGGTCTCAGTCCGCGCGAAGGGCCGATGCCCGCGGGGACGTTCGACGCCGCGGACGTGAGCGGTAGCATCGACGGGATGGACGAGACGGTGGACGTGGTGGAGGGGATCGAGGGGGGCGGCGGAGACGGCGACGGGGGACGGCCCAAGACCGCCAAGGGTGGGCGCAGGCGGTGATTGGCGCTCCGAGTCTGGTTTTTAGCGCAAATGTTTATTAGACTTGACGCGCCTAGCGAGCTAAGGCACCGCACTGCGGCGACGCGAGACTCCTATAGAATACCTCGAGCCTCTTCACCCTCTTGATTCTTCACCCTCTTGATTTACTTCTTCTTGCCGAAGAGGCCGAAGAGGCCGCCGCCGGTTTTCTTCTCGCGGCCGGCGAAGGGATCCTTGATGGAGGGAGGAGCGGACTTCTTGATGAGCTTGGAGGAGCCGCCCACGGTCTTGTTGAGGGCGGTGTACTTGGCCTGGTTGGCCTTGCGGGCAGCCTCCTTCTTCTTCGCGAGCTCGGCGGCGGCCTTCTTGGCCTTGGCGGCGGCCTCCTTGTTCTTCTTGGCGAGGTCCTTGGCCTTCTGCGCGGCGGCGGCGGCCTTCTTGCGGTCAGCCTCCTGCTTCGCCTTCATCGCCTTGCGGCGGGCATCGGTGTCGATGGTCTTGCCCGCGGAGACGGAGAAACCGGCGTTGGCCTTGGCCTTGAAAGCCTGTCGTTTAGTTGGGGGAACGGGTGTGGGCGGGCGTCAGCGAGTGTTTGCAGGAGGGAATTTGGAGCTTTCCGCGTATCAGATGCGGATAAATATCCGACGCGCTCGGGTCGATGGAGGGCTCGCGCGCGCCCGGACGGTCCGGACGGATCCCCACCACCGACACGCGAGGAAGGATATCGAATCCTTCGAGGTGACCGGCCGTTCTCTCGCGTCTCTCGCGTCCTCGCCGCGTCCTCCGGGCGGCGCGCTCCCTCGCCGTCGCGAGCCTTGCGGGGGTTTGGCATCGATGTTCTAATCCAACGCCCGATCGGGCGTTTCCGGGGACGCGCGCGGGTCGGTGGCGGGGCTCGGGTGTGATTCGTATCGGGCGCGTACCGAGGCCTTGAGCGCGGTGGGCGCGGCGAGCTTGGAGGTGAGGGCGGTGGCGAACATGGTTACTTGCGAGTGACGAAGTGTGCCCGTCGGGCGGTTCGGTTGGGGCGTTCCAAGGCCCGGGCCGGCATCAGAGTAGTCAGTCGGCTCCACTGGGCACACTCGAGGGCGTTGATTGGTCCAGCCGGCAATTTGCGGATTCTCGCCACAGAATGAAAATCCACCGGTTCGGGTCGCCACATCTGACTGCCCATCACCCAGGAAACGATGTCAATTAATTAATTACCGCCCCGGCTATGCGCTTTTGTACAGAAAAGCAATCACAAACTTTGCCCGTCCACAAAAGTGGTGTTTGCTCCTCAAAAAGAAGGAACTCCCACCCACCCCACCACTGGCCCGATGCAGAGCCCGTCGATGACCGCCGCGGCGTTCGCCGCGTCGCTGGGACTCCTCGCGGTGTCCCATCGAAGGTGCGGCAGGCTCGCGTCGCGGCTGCAAAGCCTGGATCGCACCGCGCGCCGCGTCCCTTCGTCGTTCGCGCCCCGAGCGTCGTCGTCGTCGTCGTCGTCGTCGGGCGCGAGGGTCCCCGCGCCCGTCGCGCCCCCGTGCCTCGACGAGCGCTCGTCGCTCCCGTCCAAGGTCAAGGTCGCGCTCTGTCAGCTCCCGGTCGGCGAGGACAAACGGCTGAACATCGCGAACGCGCGCGCCGCCATCGAGGACGCCGCGAAGGACGGAGCCGCGCTCGTCGTCCTCCCCGAGATGTGGAACTGCCCGTACAGCAACGACTCGTTCGCGGTGTACGCCGAGACCATAGGACCCGCGCCCGGTCGTTGGACCGGCGGCGGGACCCACACGAACGGCGCCGGGACCGGGAAAGGGGTCACGAACGACGACGACGACGACGACGACGAGGACGAGGAGGCGGAATCGGTGGCGATGCTCTCGGAGGTTGCGGCCAAGCTGAAAGTCGTCCTCGTCGGCGGCAGCATCCCGGAGCGGTGCGCGACGACCGGCGCGCTGTACAACACGTGCTGCGTGTTCGACTCCGACGGGACGTTGCTCGGGAAGCACCGAAAGACCCACCTATTCGACATAGACATCCCCGGGGAGATCACGTTCAAGGAGAGCGACACCCTTCGCCCGGGGACGGAGCTCACCGTCGTGGACACCGCGGTCGGCCGAGTGGGCGTCGGGATCTGTTTCGATATCAGGTTCCCGGAACTGGCGATGGCGTGCGCGAACAGGGGCGCGGCGATCATGGTGTACCCCGGGGCGTTCAACACGGTCACCGGGCCGATTCACTGGGAGCTGCTGCAGCGCGCGAGGGCGGTTGATAACCAGATGTTCGTGCTGACGTGTTCGCCGGCGAGGGTACCGGGCGCGGCGTACCAGGCGTGGGGGCACAGCACCGCGGTGGGGCCGTGGGCGGAGATCATCGGCACGACGGATGAGAAACCCGGGCGTGTGACGTGCGAGCTGGACATGGAGCAGGTCCGGATCAGGAGGAGGAACATGCCGCTGGAGAAACAGCGCCGCGGGGATGTGTACCAACTTCGCGACGTCGGCGCCGCCACGTAGGCATCCTCCATCTAGCTAGCCAGGACGCCGGGGGTGTCACGATAGCGGATTGAGTGTTAGCATCACGATAGCGGGGTGAGTGTTGGCATAAAGCGTCGTTAAATTATTATTGATAATGTTAAGGGTGGGAGCATATTAGAGCAACACTGCAACGTACAGTCGCGTATTATGATTTGCCCGGGTGCGGCGGGGGCTCGAGCGTGTCGCTCCCCCGAAGCTTCGAGTGTGTGGGCGCTGCGCTGCATCCGCTTATTATTTGCAAGGGTGAAAGCGTCGTCTGCGTGTTGGACGCGCGACGCTTGGATGATATTTTGTCATCTTATAGAGTCCCGTCGCCTCGGTATTACGCGGCGGTGACGGGCTTCTTGAAGACGTCGTTGTTGGCGACGGGCTCCTTGGACTGGAAGTGGAGCTGGGACACGACGTTGGGGTACATCACGATGGCGCCGAAGAAATCTTCAAACATGTTGCCGTAGATGTTGTGCTGGGTCCTGACAGCGCCGCGGAGGAAGGTGAGCTGGAACGCCATGAACATGTAGAACGTCCAGCCGATCCACGCGTAGTCGGAATCGGCGCCGGACACGATCAGGAAGACGAGCCAGAGGATGAAGAACGAAAAGTTGATGCCGGCGTGGAGCTTGGCCAGGACGGCACCCTCGCCAAAGACGCTCTCGCAAACCTTGAACACGCCGACGAAGGGCGCGAAGATGGACTGCGCGTAGTTGGTGAGGCGCTCGGCGACGGTGTAGCGAGCGGTGGAGGCGGTGTCGGCGGGACCAGTCTTGTACCCGTCGAAGATGTCGAGGGTGCCGGTGGAGAACAGGTTCGCGTGGCAGATATCCACGTCGCCGCTGTCAATCTTGAGAGCGCGCCAGATGGAGGTGCACATGAAGCAGATAGCCACCGTGAAAGGCAGACCCGCGACGATGGAGACAGCCTGGACGGCGCCGAGGGCGTTCTGGCCAGCGTTGTAGCCCGCGCGAAGGAGCGCGATGGCGACGGCGCCCTCGGTCCAGCACCAGAAAACCTTCTGGCCGATGGGGGGGTTGGCGAGGCCGTTGGCGGAGATGACGTCATCGACGTAGGAGCCAGAGTCGGAGGAGGTGATGAAGTAGAGGGTGATGCCGATGAGGAGGAGACCCCAGAGGAACTCCTTGACCTCCTTGTAGGGCGCCATCAAGTCGAGCATGGGGTAACTGCGGCAGGCCAAAGCATAGTAGCCGTCGTTGGCGAGGGCAATCGCGGCGGCGGAGGTGGGCACGCCGTTGGTGTAGCCCCATGCGCCAGCGCCGGTACAACCATCTCCGACGCATGCGCAACTGTTGGAGCCGTCGCCGGGGGTGCCGTCTCCGAGGACGAGCTCCGCGACGCGCTGCATCTTGATGCCGAGGGAACCCCAGACGCCGAGCCAGAGGAAGGAGAAGAGAGTGGGGGCGACGAACGCTCCAACCACAACCTGGCGGATGGTGCGACCGCGGGAGATGCGCGCGATGAACATGCCGACGAAGGGGGCCCAGGAGACCCACCAGCCCCAGTAGAAGATGGTCCACCAGTCCATCATATCCTTACCGTAACCTTCACCGTAAGTCGTGACGTAGTCGTAAGGATCGGTCTGAGAGTCGGTTCTGAGCGCGGCGGCGTTGGCCATGATGTCCCTGATGGGACCCACCCAAGTGCCGTCGGGCTTGGAAGACTTGTTGGAGCCCCAGAAGAGGTTGCTGGTGCCAAACTCGATACCGAGCTGCTCCCAGGTATCGGTGCGGAAGCCGAGCTGAATCACCCACTGGAAGTAGTGACCGGTGGACTGCACGACGGAGTTGAGCAGGAACCAGGTGTTGTCCAAGAACATGGACGCCACCAGGACGAAGAGGCCGAGGGAGAAGGTGATGGTGGAGAGCACCTGAATACCCCGGTGAAGACCGAGCACGACGGAGATGTTCGCCACGAGGGTCATCACGATGATCGTCGCCGTCTGCGCGTCGAGCCGTTCGAGGGCGGTGTACGTCTTGTCCTGGAGGGCTCCGTAGTAGGCGACAATCTGGTCGACGCCGAGGCCGAGGGAGGTGCACACGCCAAAGGTGGTGCACGCGATGGACACGGCATCGATGATGTCACCGACGGGGGAGTAGATGAGGTTGCCGAGGAGCGGGTAGAACGCGGACCTCATGGTGAGGGGCATGTTCCACCTGTAGCACACAATGCCGAGGCCGAGGGCGACGGTGATGTAGGGAGCCCACGCGTGGAGACCCCAGTGGTAGAAGGTCTGGAGGAGAGCCTGCTGCGCGCGCTCGTCGTCGTTCGGGACATCGCCACGGCCGTTGAGCTTGTACCCCTTGCGGTAGTACGCCATGGGCTCGGCGACGCCGAGGGTGTACACGCCGACGGCGATGCCGCACGAGAAGAGCATGGCGAACCACGAGATGTTGTTGAACTCGGGCTTCTCGTCAGCCCTGCCGAGCTTGATTTTGCCGTACTTGGAGAAGGCGACGTAGAAGAGGAAGATGGCCCACGCATTCTGGAAAGATGGCGCGAAGAGGTGCGGGGAAGAGGTGTTCAGTCGGGGCGTCGATAGGGGGGGCAACGAGCAGGAAGGAGAAAAATAACGGAAGGGGTCTTGGTGATCGTTTGAACCGGTGCTGACGTGTCCGTCGACCCCGGGACACGATGCGACGCGGGTGATCCGGGCGAACGATACGAGCGAGCCGGAAATGCTGAGCGGGGCGCGTATCGACGCGCTGACGCGACGCATCGCACTCGCCAAGGCTCGTTCGTACCCCCGTCGCGATTTCCGGGTTCGGGCATAACGTTATAAGTCGGGAATTTGGTTTGAAACGGAGAGGGGGTTGACTCACGAAGGCGCCGATGTAGAACCAGGTGAAGTTGTAGGAGATCCAGCTCTTCCACTCGTTGACCTGGTTGCTCATGTAACGAGGGTGCACGAGGCCCCAGAGGACGAAGCCCCAGAGCAAGAAGATCGCCATAGAGGTGGAGACGACCTGCGAGGTGACGGGGAAATCGAGAAACGTTAGCGTCAATCTGTGGTTTTCCCGCCGCCGCAACCGCCGGCCGCATCGCGGCGCCCACGGCGCACGCGGCGAGCGATGGATCGGAAAAGTCGACGCGATGGATGCATCACGAGTGGATACTGTCGGATCGGGATCGGATACGGGGATATCGACGTACGTTGACGCGCAACAGGCGCACGCTGCCGGCGTTCAACGCCAGCCACTTCCCAGGACGGATGAATCGCTTGAGCTCATTCTCGTCCCGGAAGTCGACGTCGTCGTGCTCGTCGCAGCGACGGATGTCTTTGAGATGGGCGACCATCTCTGGTGTTCGTAACGAACGCGCTGTGAGGCGAGTTTGATACGAGAGTCGCGAATCGGATCGACCGACGCGCGCTCGGGTGTGACCCCGGGAACCGGCGTCAACGTCCCTGGAATAACGGTTTCTTTGGATTTCACACGTGGGTTTTGAGCCAGCCTGGAAAAATATCTCTCGGCGGTGTGACTCAAGGTTCTGGGTTTATTGGCGCAGGGTAAAAATCAAACAATGACGTGTCGCGAAGCGGCCGAAAATTGTCCCGCCCACGATCCGAGAACAAATTTGCAAATCCTCACTTTTGAACGGGCGTCTCTGAAGATCAAAGTTCGGCAAAGTTCGGCACGAGCAAAAAAATCGACCGATGGGCGCCCTTGCAAACAGTCGTATCTCAAATATGGAA
>Ga0209631_10007600_pt1 | contig 10800 bp, 3 predicted proteins | sample COG_08_FD_184752 | JGI IMG/M metagenome (GOLD analysis project Ga0209631, IMG submission 184752) | Pelagic Microbial community sample from North Sea - COGITO 998_met_08 (SPAdes) (version 2) | ecosystem: Environmental > Aquatic > Marine > Neritic zone/Coastal water | place: Helgoland, sampling...
CCGGCTTTGGGTGAACCCCCCGGGGGAGGTGGGTGGACCCTCCCGATGAAAACACCAGGGGTTGCGACGACGCGCCCGGGGTCTGTAGGTCCGCCCGTGCGTGCGCTACTCGAAGCGACAGCGATCCCTCTTTGATCGCCGACGCGACGTCTTGTATTGAACCGACACCACGGCCGAGCACGGCGGCTCTCGCGCCAGTCACGCGAGCGTACACGAGTTCCCCGCCGCCCTGCGCGTCCACCACGCTGAGACCGACTGACGGTATCTCCAGGACAACTTCGACGGACAGGGGCGGCGGTGACGTCTTGACCGCCGCGCGTGATACATCCGCGGCGAACGCCAAAGCCTTGGCGATGGGTCGCAAACGTCGTGGCAGCATCGGCGTCATCACCCTGGTGGCCACTGGTGACACGCCGGGCGGGATGGACCGCGGCGTCGCTCCAGACTTGGCGGATGAAACAGGCGACGCCCCTGGGGTGGACACGAACGGTTGGACCTGCAGTAGGCCCTCGATGGGGCTGTTACCCTGGTGGATGCCGAGTCGCGCCCGTACGGCTTCAATCTCGGCGGATGCTGTGAACAAAACACGATGTCACACTAATTGCCCATACGAAAGTAAAAAGAAACTCACCTCTGTGCGACGCAGCCGCGGCGGTGTTGGCCTGCGCGTCCGCCTCTTCCACGGTGACGACGCACGGGACGGACGCGGACTCGCTCCGTGTGATTCGTAACCGGAGCAACGCGTTCGGTCGTTTCTCGTCGAAGAACCGGACCACCATCTGGCGCGTCACGTGAGACCCGCCTTCCTCGTCTTCCTCGTCTATTGAATCGGAGTCCTCGCGGTCGGCGGAACTGTCGGGGTGGATGGATACCGTCGTCTCGTATTCAGATCCCGGAACGGACACGACCAGTTTTTTGGCACCGAAAGGGTCGTCCCATGTGTACGCGACAATCGCACCGGGCTCCACCACGTCGTCACCCGCGGACGTTATCGGTGTGTCGCCCTGCCTGAACGCGATGGAAGCGCCCGACCTGTTCTCAACCCTGACCGGCGCGACGGAATCAATCTCGAAAGGGCTCAGCTCACTCACCTCCACGTCCCATCCGCCCTTGACGCGCCTCGACGAAGCCGTCGCGACGCAAAACACTCGACACGGCTTATGGGTCAAACTCGAACTCCAGGGTAAATACCCCCCGGGAGTGGACGAGCTCCTCGGAGATAAACCGGATCGCCTCGGGGTTCCGGGCCCACCCGGAGGCGAATGGAAACCGAGTCGTCGTGACACGGCTGGGGAGTTCGGGGTGTTACGACCCGAGGACATCTTCGAAACCAGCGCGGCAATCTCGGCGGGGTCGCGGGTTAAACTGGTCGTCTTGACGTACACGACGCCCGGTCTGTCCACCTGCAAACAAAACACGACGTCATAATAATTGCCCGTACAAATATAATTAAAATAAACTCACCGGCACAGCCGCCGACCACGACCACGCGCCTGTATCGGGCCGAAACCTCAGCGACCGAGGACCCGCGCCGTCGCCCCACAAGGTGAGCGATTCGTCCCGTCCAGCTCGTAACCTACCCGCGTGCGCTGACTCGGGCTGCCTGAACCAGATGGCGTCGTTCGAACCGAGCGGGTTACCCCGCACCTGTAAACGTCGAAACAAAACACATTTCGTCAAAATCGAATTGCCCATACGAGAATTATAGAATAAAAACGCACCGTGAACCGCGGTCCGACGCTCAACGTTCCACCCACGGACCCTGCGTTCGTCAGTGGGTCACGAAGCGACACGAGGTACTCGTAACACGCCGATTGTGACAGAATGGACGGCACTCGAACCACCACCGGTCGGTCGCCCGGGTTGAGCCGCGTGACTGCCGACCAGTGCGCCGACTCGGGCGATCGTAACCGAACAAACTGGGGTATGACCAGCTCGGACTGGCGTTCGTTGCCATGGGGGGATTTGCCGTACATGGCCACGCCGGGGCTCCAGTGTTTGGACCCCGGGTCGTTGACGACGGTATACGGGTCCTGAACAAACAGGTCATTGGGTGTGGAACCTCGGCGTCCTTGAACGGCGTCCATAGGACTTCCGCCGTCGTAAACGCGAATTCGTCCACCGCCCGGGCTCAAACCGACACTCGCGTCGACTAGAGACCGTCCGCGGCCGAGCATCACGCCCTCGTCGTCGGTGTTGTACTTGTTCGTGCCGCTGTCGCGGGCCAACGAAGTTTCACTGGCGGACGCGGAGATGGTGTCGGAGAAATTGTCGGAGAAAGTGTTCGCGCCGAATTGGGCGTTGCCGTGCGCCTGCGACTCCGTCAGCTTCCGCGGTGACGACATCGCCACGACACCGAGGGCACCGTGCGAGCCGTGTGAGCGGCGAGGCGTCGGGGGGTTTAGGGTTAGGGTAGGGTCACGAACAACCTCCCCGGCGCCGACGTCGGCGAGGGTCACAATCTCCGTCGCCGCGGGCAGCCAACAGTCGCCCTCGCCCGGCGTCTTGACGCGGCACTCCCTGTCCCGCCGCCGCTTAGCCCAGCCCCGCAGGTCGGAACCCGCGAGGCCGAGTGCCGCGGCGTCGCCCTTACCGAACGTGTTGGCCCGGGGTGGACGGACCTGCTGCAAGATGAGTGAATCCGTGGATCTGTTCACGGCGGCGGTGGGACACGAGACCCGCACCCGCCGAGACCCGTGCTCGTCAACCGTCGCCTCAATCTTCAAACTGATCGGTACCCGCGGGTGGCTGAATTCACGAGATCCGGCGCCTTCCGCTGTTTCCCAGGAAACGTCACGACGCGCGGACCACACGGTGTCCGTCGCCTCGGTTGAGCCGAGGAGTGTAGTCCGGGGCATGCCCGGTATATCGACGGCTGGGCAAATAGAGGTGTACCCGGCTGGACAAACGTCCACGGTGACTCGCGAAGATGCGTCGATGGCACCGTCGTGCACAGCCGCGGTGACACCCGGGGCGATGGTGAGTCGGTCACCGGAGTGCGTCTGCCGGTTAGCCCGAGGTGATCGGTTCGTGTCCTGGATGTCGGAACCCGAACCGACACGGGAATCCGAACCGACGGACACCGTCACGGAAACCGGCAGGGAGTTTGTGAGGTACAGGGGAGGCGCCAACGCCACGACGGAAGCGGTCGCCTTGCGCGAGTGATGCGCGGTGACGACGCACCTGAACGCACCGGTCCCGGCGGCGTTTGTTCCCCACCGAGGCGCCGCCGTCGCGTGAGGTGGCTCGGGGACATCATCGGAGTCCGCCGCCGCCGCCGCAGCCGCCGCGAGCGTTCGAAGCGACACGGGCTCGCTCCAACCGTAGTCTGAAGCGTCGGGCAAGTCGGGGAGTGAACCCCTGGCGCCGTCACCCCGTCGAATGCTCGGTGACTTGTCGCCGACTTGTTGTACATCCTCGTCACTTGGTTCGAGAAGTGGACGCCACTGCACACGCGCGGATCCGCCCGCCAAAGGAAGCGGCAGCCAGACGCGTCGACCCGCCGCAACCGCTAAACTCGACGACGACGCCGCCGCGGAGAGCTTCACTCGGTCAAACTTGAGCTCGACGGGGCTCAGCGTTGAGTTTTGAAACGCCAAGTCTGATCGAAGTAAGAGCTCGGATCGAACCGTGCCGCTCAGCTCCCTGGAGCTACCGACCGCGTCCACGACCTGCCGCACCTCGGCGACCAGCCTCGCGACCGCATCCGTGGTTTTTCTTTCCGTGGTTTTTCTTTCACCCTCGGTTGACCCCGGGTCGGCGTATGAAGGCGCGTCCAAAACGTACGCGGCTGCTCGATCCAGCACGATGGGTTTAGACGCCTGGGTCGAACCTTCAAGTCTGAGAACCACCGCCCTCGTGGGCGCGGGGGGCGGAGCGGGCGCGGGTGACACGAGTGTCTCCACGCCCGCCACGCACGAGTACCTCGGCGCTGCTCTCGACTTTACATCCGGGAAGCAGAGCAGCGCCCTCTCCCCAGCCTGGACGGTACCACACAACTCGGTGTCTCTGGGTACAGGCGTCGACCCATCGGTGGTGTCTCTCATCTCCGCACCTTCCAGCCAGTACTCGACCGGTGAAGTGGTGGCGTTGTGCAGCCAGTACGAGTGGTGCTGCCGCCTAGTCTTGATCTGCAACTGGAGCGCAGCCTTGGAAGGAACCTCGGTGGAGCTGCCGTCCGCGTGCGTCTCCCCGCTGTGTGGGGCCTTGACTCCGTTGAGAAGCGCCAGCGCAGCCGCCGCCGTGGCGACGGCACCGGCTTCAGTGGCTGTGAACTCGAGCTGATCGACGCCCACAACCTTAACGCCGAGTTTCGTCGGAGCCGGCGTCTTCTCCGGCGCCAGTAAAACGTCGACACCCGCGCGGACCCTCCAAGGTTCGACGATGGGTTCCCACGCACCCTTGCGGTGGTTCAGAAAGTCAACCAGCGCCTGTGCCTCGACGTTGACGGTGACTCGGAGCCCACTGCGCGTGTCGGCATCCGCGGTGAGTGACGCGGACAAACCTAGGACGGCTGCTTCGACCAGAGGAACGCCGATTGTTTCATCTTCGTCGCCGTCGTTCACGATGAGTGTACCGACGGTGTCGAGCTGGACGCTCATGGATATCGGCGGGAACGCGAGTGGCGTGGATGGCGGTGTGGACTTGGTGTCCTTCTGTATCAGTCCGTGCGGCCGTCCAGACTGTCCGTGTGGCGGCCCGGATCCGTCGTCCAGCAGACTGAAAAGTTCCCTCAGGAGCTGCAGCCGCCTGGTGGATATCGCGACGGACACGTCGCGCACCACCAGGTCCAGGGAGACACCCGTGGACCAGTCACTCTGATCGGACGTGGCGGATAAGGAGACACCTTTGGCCTCGGCGAGGGAGTGCGTCCGGGAGTGTGTTGAGACATCGGTCGCACTTTCCTTGACGTCCAAAAGTAACCTGTCGAGGGTCACCGCGCCGCCCCACCCTTTCACGACGTACCCCGCGTTGACATCCAACGATGCGGACGCGGACGCGCGGGCGTCGACGATGAGGCGCATGGCTCGCGCGCCGGACTCGGGTGGATTCCACGGGAGCGTCACGATCCACTCACCGGTGGACAGCGCGCTCTTAACGATCAACGGGTGGGGTGCATTTTTATCAGTTTTGGAGTCAACCTCCGCGACGGGCGCGAGAGACTTGGATGAGTCATCTTGATGACCCTTCACTGAAGTGTCCACATCGCCGAGCTCGACATCCATACAGAGTGTCGAGCTCAACGCGACGACACGGTCCCACGCCGGTATGTTCACCGCGAACCCACCACCCCCGAGGGCCACGTCCAGCCCCGCGGAGGTTGGAGCCGAGGACGTGTTTTCGTCCACGAGCGCCCTCGCCGTGAACACCGATCGGGGGTGGGATTCGTCACCCGCGCCCGTACCCCCGATCCACGCGAGTGATACCCCGACGTCCCGCTCACCCCCGAGCTTGACACCCGCCGCCATGCGCTCAGCTTCACCCGCGGCGGTGGCGCTGACATCCAGGACGAACGCCCGATCGAACGAAGCGACGGCTTTAAAAGCCACCGTGGAAGATCCAGCGCACGCCGACTTGACCTTGAGACCTAAACCCGAGGCGGTGAGAAGCGCGGCGATCTCATCGCCGTCGTCCCCGAACCCACCCGTTCGCTCGTCCGATGACTGGACGAGAGCCGAGATTCGATCGATCGCGACGTTGACGGACCAGTCGGGTCCCGGCGTCTTGCCGTGAGTGTTTTTCGAACCGTGAAGAGTTTCTTTGGTCGCCAAAACTGTTTCTTTAGCGTCGTCGCCGATTTTGTCGCCAAATGATGAGAACGCACGAGCCGCGTCCAGCACCAGGCCGGCCGACGTGGGCGTGAACGTGCACGACACCAGAGGGACATCGACGGACAGCGACAACGCCTCGGAGCTGGATTGTTTCTCCACCCCGCGCACGGCACCGACGGAGAGCAAGGCAGGGACGTTGATCGGGTCCGCGTGGATCATGGGCCGGCGGTTCATCGCCTCATACGATCGACGCGGCTGTAAAGCGACGATCCACTCGTACTCCTCGGGCTCCGTGGGCGCCAGCCGCACGCTTTGTACACTGAAGCCGGTCAGGCACGCGGGTGGGTGGTCACCGGTGGACACGGCGGACGCGAGAGGTAGGCGGGTGCGTAAGTTCGTGGGGCCCAACGCCAGTAAAAGTCCGCGGCCGTCGCTGTACCCGTGCATGACATCGCCACGCCTCGGAGACGGAACAAACACCGACGCATCGGCGATGTTCACGGTTAAAGCGCCAGGCTGACACGCGTCGACTTTGGTGTCTGTCATCGCATTTTTCATCACCGCCGATGAATCGCCCGGGTTCAAAGAAGAAGACGGCGCCTGAACGTGTTTGACGCACGTGACACAAAATCGGGCGATTCGTTCCATCGAATCGGCGTGTACCCCGGCTCTCAAGTGCGTCACCGCGATGTCCACGTGTGGCTGTCTGTGACCCTCATGTTCGTCGTAGGTATCGGCGTTGACCCGGGCGCCCACGTTCAACAACACCGCGTCTTTCTCACCCGGATCGGACGATGGAAGGACATCCGCAGTCGCCGGGCTCGACGCCGGGGACCAGACCCTCACGTTTCTCACCGCGAGCGAGTGCGACGCCGCCGAGTGTCGCTTTGCGCTCCGTGGGAACACAGAGCTGTGCTCCGCGGTTGACACGTCGACGACGCCGATGGGCTCGCCGGACGTTTCACCCACAGACTGGCCCGGTCGATCACGGTGCTCGAACATGACCACCCTGGTCGTGGTGGCCAGCGCGAACGTGACGGTGACCGCGTCGCCATCTTTTGACGAAATATTTCCGGGAAGAGACATCGGAAACGGGTTCGCGAGCGCGGCCCAATCGCCGTCCCGTGTCTCCTCGCTCAGTGTCCCGGCGTCGGAGGTTGCGACGTTCGACGCCAGGAAATGAAGCGAGCGCCTGACGGACCGCCGACGTCCCGCACCCAGCAGCGAATGATAGTTGGCCTGGTCCCGACCTCCGCCGCCAGTCGGCACGTCGCGCTCCTTTGACTCTCGTTCGACGCTCCAAACAAACTCGGACGCGACGGCGACTACGCGGCTGGTCAGCACAGCCTCCACGCCGCACGCCTCGATGCTGACGACGCCCGGCCCAGCCCCAGCAGAAGGGACACACCCTTCTATTCGCAGGAATGACTTGACGTCCACCATGTTCTCACGAAGCGCGTTGACCCGCAGAAGACTCGCGTCGGCGACATCCACGCCGGCGGACTGAACCGAGCATTGCATCCATACATGGCCACCCCGCGACTGACTTAACCGAACATCCATGGATGTCAACTTGGCGACGTACAGCGCACTCGTCGCGCTCGAGCTCGCGGCGACGGATAGTTCCTCCATGCGTAGGTCCAGGTCGAGCGCGGGGTTTGAACCGATGGGAGTGAAAACATCCCGGTTGAGCGGTTGTTGCGGCGTCGACGTCTCAACTTGCGACGCAATCTTTTCAACCGCGGCTTGAACCCTTCGCAAGGAAGATACCAGCGCCGGCGTGACTCCCACGTGAAGCACCCCGAGCCGCGCGCGTACCCTGTTGCACGCATCACCTCCGCCCACCGCCAACGAACGCATCACGGCGGTGACGCGACCGCTGAACTCGTCAAAGACGGGCGACCACGTGAAGGTTCCACCCGCCCGTGAGGTTCCCAGCACCGGGACGCTCACCTGGACCCCCGCGAACGTAGCCGCGACCTGGTGCGTGGACGCCGCCTGTTCCAGCGCGAACAACGCCTCGTTCACGACGTTCGGATCCGAACGCGGGTCCCTCACCAGACTCTCCGCGTGAACGCGAACGTCGCCTATCTCCGAAGCCGTCAGTGCCCTCGCGCCACCCGGGGACCACTCCACCGCCAGCCGAGAAATTTCAAGCGCCGCCGCCGACGAATGCGAGCACGTCTTTGGGTCATTCGACGAGTGCGCGGACGGAAGTAGGAACAGTAGGTGGTTCGACGCGAGTCTCCACGGCTGGGCTCGAAGTTCGAGGTCGATGGACGTCGTCGCGCGCACCAAGCGCTCCACGAACGAGTCACCTCTCAGCCCGCGCACCGAAGACAACACCCGGCTGAAGTGCGACCCGGGAATCTCCTGGGGGAAGGCGGCGAGTGTCGCGGCGACGCGCGAGTGCGCGATGATCGCGAGGGGTGCGACGACAACCTCGACGGGCTGCACTCCGTTGGAATCCTCCGTATCGGATCCCGGCGTTGTTCGTCTCTGGGTCACCTTCACCACCGGTCCGTTGGAGTCGCCGAGTTGGGAGTCGTTCCTGCGCCAAACGGCTCGGACCCGGTTCATTCGAGTCCCGCTTGAGTCCTTCCCTGACTCGTCATCCATGGGTCCCATCACCAGCCACGCCTCCACGTCCTGCACGCCGACGCTCAGCGCCAACGCCGACGAGCTCGGTCCCTCCCACGTCTCAACCTTGACCCCCCTGACCTCCACCCGGACGGCGTCGGCGTCGGCCCCATCCGGGGTCTCAGTCTCAGTCTCAGTCTCTGAGCGCAGCGTCACTGATAAACGCTCGGCGATGAGTGTAAACGCGGGTCGCCCCGACTTGGCCCGTTCCGACGCGGCGAACACGTACGTGGACGTGGACGCCACCGTGTTCACGGCCAGACCCACCGCGCTGGTCACCGCCGACTGGCCGCGGCGGTACATAGCGGACGCCGCCCACCGGAAACCCATCCGTTTTTTTAGGATATCAGTTTCGTTCTCGCCGGCTTCTTCGTCGTCGTCCACGCCAAACTCGCTCTCGAGCTCACTCTCCTCGGCGTCGTGGAACTCGCCGTCGTCCTCGTCGTCGTGCATGAGCTCTTCCGCCCGGTTACGCGCCGTCAACAGCTCCTCGAGGCTGAGTTCGTTTTCGAGCGAATACAGCTCCGCACCCGCGAGGTCCGCGTCGTCCGGCGGCTCGCAGTCGTAGAACTCATCCTCGCCAAAGTCGACGCTCTCGTCCAAAACACCCGGCTTGACACCCGCCTTGGACTGACCTTCCAGCCTCTTTCGGTACAGGTCCACGTACCTCATGACGTGCACGGCTCGTTTGAGGTCATCCTTGGCTCCGTTGGATCCGTCCTTCTTCTCCGATACGTCCCGCACCGTGGACTTGACCGCGTACCTCCACCACTCCACCCAGTCGTTTCTATCCACCGGTCGGTCCATCCCGTGCCTCTCGCGTGAACAGTACACCTTCATCTGGTCACCCAGCCGCATCAAACTCCTCGCCTGCGACGGACGGGCCCGGGCCTGGACCTCGCCGTGCAACTCCAATTTGACGTCAAACCCGGAGGAAACTTGTTGGTTCGACTGTCGGTTCGTATCCGCCACTTTGGACCGCGCGGTGAGGGTGAGAGTCGCGGCTAGGTCATCCATACCGACGATGACGTCGTTCGCGTGTACCGCGTCGTCGTGTCCACCGCCCTGGACGTGCGTAGCGCCAGTCACCCGCGGGCACCATTCCTCCGGGTCGTCCAAATTGTCACCCGCGACTCGAGAGTACACCCTGAGCCCTTTGATCTCCACCCTCTTGCGCGCCTCTCGCACGGGGGTTACCATGGATAGGAACGTGTACGACGACCTGGATTTACCACCCCTGGATTCACGTTTGGAACGACGTGGGTGGTTTAACCCTTGGACGTCATCCGGCGAGGAGGACGGCTTCGAGGAGGACGGCTCATTCTCATTCGTCGTTTCCGTTTCGTCGTCCCCTTCGCCCGGTGTCCTCTCCCCATCGCGGTCCTCCCCTAGGGTACCCGGCGTGGCGACGAGGAGCGAGTCCAGTCGTATGCCGATCGCGGAGCACGTGTCTGTATGCGACTCCGGTCCTACGCCCACCGCGGGCACATCCGCGAACCTGACGTGTACCGATCCCACCTTTAAACGAAGCCTGTCTAACAACGGCGCCCAGAGCGCGTCGAGGACCGCGCTGGACGAGTGTGGCGCCGAGGATTTTCCCTTTCGTTTCTTCATCGCCGCGATCTCAGCCGCGGCCGCGGCGAGCGCGGCGCGTTTGAGAGCCAACGCACGTCGCGCCGCGGGTTCAGCCGCCCACTCATCCTCCGTTCTCGGCGAGGCGGTGACCGAGATGGCGTCGAGGGTGATGACGAAGGGGTGCTGCCTGGCGGACAGGAGCACCGTCTTGAGCGCCAGCTTGAGCTCGACCAGCCCGATCGTCCCTTCGCGCACCGCGAACGGTAGCTTGAGGTGATCGAACGCCGCGGGCTTCAGACGGACGTTCTCCAGTCGCACCACCCCGCTCCACACCCCGACCCTCAACTGCTCCCGTGGCAAGTCGACGATGTACTGCCCGAGGAAGCGCTCCAGCAGCGGAGCGAGGAGGTTCTCGAACACCATCCCCGCGACCCGGACGCGGACGCCTCTCCCCGGGTTCGCGCCGCGCCCCTCCCCGGTCCGATAGTCTCGAACTGCGGAAGGCGGCGCCGGCACGTTGTGCGGGTGTCGGCGAGTCCAACTGTTTTGATCGTTTAATCGATTCTGTTTGGTTCTGAGAAAAAATGCTTCGACACTGATGATGATGAGAGCGGTACGAGAGTGTATCGTATCGAGAGCTCGTAGAGCTCAAGATACCGGTTGTTCGAAGAACTACCCACATATCAGAAACATGTCGGATTACAATCTCCCATGTCGGCTAATCACACTCACATCCCGAGGTCGGAGGCGACCATCTTCTCCGCTATGGGGTGGTACATGTTCCTCGCGTCCGTGAACGTCTCACGCGCGAACG
>Ga0209631_10007601_pt1 | contig 10800 bp, 7 predicted proteins | sample COG_08_FD_184752 | JGI IMG/M metagenome (GOLD analysis project Ga0209631, IMG submission 184752) | Pelagic Microbial community sample from North Sea - COGITO 998_met_08 (SPAdes) (version 2) | ecosystem: Environmental > Aquatic > Marine > Neritic zone/Coastal water | place: Helgoland, sampling...
GTGAAATTGATTTGTCGTTCATATAATGATTTGTCATTGTCTCTGGTATTTATTTCGTCAACTAACAGACCATATGTATTTTCTACACCATTTTGCGTAGCGATAATTACAGATGAACTATTTTTGGACTCAGTATCACTACCAATTCTGGTCAAGTATGCTTTTACTGACCCAGTATCCGTTGTTGAATACGTGGTAGAACTTGAAATGTAGGTTGGGTTGTATACAGCGTCATATTTTAATGTGTATTGAACATCTTGGAATAGTTGGAAAGGCTCTTGTGTTCCGAAAAAGTAAGGAACAGCACTCTCTGTATGGTCAACGTAGAGTCCTTCTAATATTTCTTCAGAAGATGTTACCAACGTTCTAGGAGATGACAAGGATTGACTATTTTCATAATCAGTAATGTCTATTAAACCACCTTGCCAATTATTTTGTAATGTAGAATCTTCTAAAAATCTACCAATTGTTTGGTTGCCTGTACTAGACCCAGTGATAAGAATATTTCTTTCAGTGGGCAAAAATTCGGTTAGTAGCTGCCATGCGGTAATTTCTGGGTTTGGTTCTTTAGCACTAATTCTAACCTTAGCAATTTCACCAGTATGTGTGTTTGTGTAGGGAATTCTAAAATTTAGAATGGAAGAAAGAGCAGATGGAGACGGGTCTACTGTCTCTACTAGATATTCAAAAATTACACTAGAAGTGATTTCTTCTTCAAGCCGTCTTTCTAAATTTCCACCTAAGCTATCTACTGTAACGTTCCTTACATACGAACCGGAACGAAGTATTGGATTTAAGAAATCGTCGCCGTTACTAAACTTAATTGATTTTCCGGTGATTGCTAATGTTTCATTTAGTGTTTTGAGTAGTGGTGTGTATACACTAGCGGTCACATAATCTAAAACAATACTTTGTGAATCTGGTACTAGTACATCGCTATCATATAAATTACTAACTTCTCTCTTATATAATGATCCGGTAAAGTAACCATCTACACTAACATCATCAAAGAATGGTGTTGGTGCCCCAGCACTATCTATCATCTCAATAGCATAACCATCAGATCTATGACCTTCAAAGTCATAATCTAATGATGCAGTATATATACTACTTGTTACGACCGAATCGGTTCTAGAAACAGTATTAAAATCTAGTCGTTCTACAGATAACCCATCTAAAATTCTAGCTGGAGGATTTGCTAGGATTAATTTGCTGGTATTTCTTCTAGTCGGATCAATGTCGATTGGAAACACCCAACGAATGTTAGGAGCTTGTTGTTGGTTGGCTGGGATCGGTCGCCCATCTTCATAATTTCTAGCAGTACCAACTACTACTAATTTCCCGGGCCCCTTTCTTGTTTTTTGGGTTATTTCTATAGAAGCTAATCTAGCGCTTCCTTCAGAATACCCCCCAATAATATTAGAAAATACAGATTTTCCGTTTCTATCAAGTACTTCGATAAAAATTTCACTGTTTTGTTTTAATAATTGAGTTCCACGAATTAAAAATCCATTCTTACCCGAATGAAAATTTGAATCTAGTCGAGATACTTCAAAATATTTTGAATATGAAACTGTATCTTCTATAAGAACAGGAACTTTTAATAAATTACGCTTAGTAATTCGTTTGGGAGTCCTAGCCATAAATACCCTAATTTGTCTGAATTTAGTATACTATAATAAGTATCCTCAATTCATTGTATTTATATGACTGTAGCCGTTGACCTTTTTAATTTCAATAATGTTATCGACCATATCGCGGATGTTGTCTAAGTGACTAATGACCACGACATAATCAAATTGAGCTTTCAATAAATCAAACATTAACTGCATACCGTGTAAGTATTCGGTATCAAGACTACCCATGCCCTCATCAATGATAAGAAAGTTTGACTTGGGTAGATTTGAAGCCTTTAGTAGTGCGACACGAATGGCCAAACTACTAATAAACCGTTCCATTCCAGAACTATTCTCCAGTGGCCATGATCTTTCGTGGTCATACACAATACGACCACCAAAGTTCTTACCATCCACATCAAGTGCGATTGAGAATGGAACAATCTGTGATAGAATACTATTAATTTCACCTTCGATCACTGGAATTGTTTTGGAGATAAGCGTATACGGAATACCATCTTTACCAACAGCATCAAGATAATATCGGTATGCTTCGAACTCTTGCTCGATCTTGGCGATCTCCTGTAACTGATCCATGATATTTGATCGACTAGATTCATTGACCTTAAGATCAGAATGTAATTCCATCTTCTGATTGTTGAGGTCAATCATTTCTTTCTTAGAAACTAGTAATTTTTCTTTTAGTTTATCAATTTCTTCTTGAATTTCTTTATTTGTGACCAATGCATCTTCAAAGTCGGTCAGTTCTTCTAGTTTCTGATCAATGCTTTCTTGTTCTGCTTTTATAGAAACAATTTGATTTTCATACTTATCTATATTGTTTTTACAAGAACGATGATCTAATTTGTGATTTTCTAACAATTGAATTGATTGTTGTGCTGTAATATAGAAACCATGATCTTCTTTCAAATCTTCAAGAGCAATTTTGAATGCAGCAATTTGCATAGCAGATTGAGAAGATTTTTCGTTCAATTCTTCAACCAGTGAGTTGATTTCACCAATTCTTTCTAATTTTGATCTATTATTTTCTACACACACTTCACAATCTGGATTATGATTGAATTGTGATATTTGTTCAATAGTTTGTAGCTTGTTATCAATGTTAGTTGATAGTAATGTGTAACTTTGTTCTTCTACACTTAGTTCTCTTTCAATAAACAAATAACTATTGTATGACTCTTCTAAAGATTCTATATCAACAGATCCCAAAGTAGTTTCAAGTATTTCAGTTTTTGCTAAAATTTCTTCTTCTTCATTTTCTAAAACTTCTAGATTGTTTTGTATAGCAGATAATTTATTTTCATTTGAAGATTTATTGGTATCTAATATATTTCTATTAGGCAAATTAGCGGGAACTGTGATTTTTTTGGAAGTTAGATGTTCAATTTCTAATTGTTGTTCATCTTGCTCACGTTCTGCTTCTCTAATCTTATTTTCGGCACCCAATAGTAGTAAATTGAACTCTTCAATGTTATTTTGGTAGGTAACCAACTGATCTGTGAAATCTTCACGACTAAATTTCTTTAATACACCCTGAAGTTGTTTACTTTCTTCATTAGCAACCCGTTCTAATAGCTCAAAGATGATGAGTCCCATGAACTGGTTAAGCAGAACCTTTCGTTCACTATTTGATTTATCAATGAATAATGAGTTGCCTGTCTGACCAGATAGGGTGGTTAGAATGAAATCTTCATAAGTTCCAACGATTGCGCGAATGTTTGCGTTAGTAGAGAACCGATCTTCACCATTTAGAATAGTTTCTGTACCGTCGTCGTTTTCTTTCCAGAATTTTACGTCAACTCTTACTGTTCCCTTCTTATTTTTCTTTCCTTTTCGATTTATGACATACGTTGTCCCATTGACTTCGAATTTTAACTCACATTCAAACTTTTTCTTGCGAATGTTCATAATATGATCACCACGATACGCTCTTGGTGTCTTATCGAAAAGTGCAAAGATCAATGCTTCCATAGATGAACTCTTACCACTCGCGTTTGGAGCAAAAATTCCATAAGTTCCTTGCATATCAGTAAAATCTATAAAATTATCTTCGCCGTAGGAAAATAAGTTAGAAAAACTGAATACTAATGGTTTCCAATGAATGTTTCTAGATTGATCTGTGTAATTTATCAACCCGTTCATTTTTTTATTGACCGAACAGGCAGATTCTACTAATTCATCGGACACTGTTGGGTAGTTTGATCTAATCCATTCACTAATAAATTTATTTTGAAGATTTACATCTGTTAGATCACCAATATCAAAGGTGCTGACTGCATTTGAAGAAATATTTGGATTAAGTCTGCTTGGATTAACCGATATATCAATGATTCTATGAGTTTTCTTGATAACAGAAACAATTTTCTTTAACTGTGAGTTCTCTACTGAAGAAAATACTCGAAGTCTTAGATTTTTTGGTAAATTGTCTGGTATGGAGAACTTACTAAGGTCTTTCTTTTCAATGTCTAAGGTTACGTAGCCCGTATCATTTTTTAGTTCAACAAATTCATACTCACATTTTGGCAGTTCCCATACAACATAACCATGACCACCAATAGTTTCACCATGATTTTGTTGAATTAAACTACTGGCATAAACAACTTCTGGCTTATTCTGTGTTTTGTTTTGGTGTTGAAGAACTTGATGTTTATGAATGTCGCCAAGCATGACCACATCCAATCCATCGAAACGATTAACTTCAACGTGCCTAGAGCTAATTGTGTAGTTGGTATCGGTTTTTGCTCCGTAGACCGGACCATGATACATTCCGATGTTAGTTTTTCCGGTCATAGTTGATGCGTCGGGCCAATCTTCGGGATCTCCGATAACCGAAAAGAGTGCGAACTGTGTGTCGGCCATCTCATAGACACCACTATCGGTTAGGTAAAACAGATTTGGGTGATTTAAATTCTTTACGATGGGAGATAGGCTGTTCATCCTATGTGGATTCGACAGATTCAGATCATGGTTACCATCAAAAATAATTGTGGGAGCTATGTCTGCTAGATTCTTGAGAAAGTCCGAAGCAAGGTCGATCATTTCTGGAGACATATCTAACTTTGCGTGTAGAATATCACCAGCAACCACGATTGCCCCGTTTGATAGATCAATTTTCTTTAATTGACTATACAGTTGTTTAAATGCCTTTCTATATTCATCGTGTCTTTTGAAGAGACGAATGTGAACGTCGGCTAAATGAACTACTCTTTCTAATTTATCGAACGATACAAAAAGTTTTTTCATATATTACACCATTTCTAGTTTCGTTCCTACCACATCAGTAAATTTACTATGTACTGCGTTATTGATGTTGGACCAAGCAAGGTCGAAACCCATATCACTTGCGTCCTTGTCGGTCGGAACTACTAATTTAACATTAACATTAACCGATTTCAAGTAACTCTCAATCTTTAATGCTTCATTTTGTGCGTCTTTGTCTAACATAACATAAACCATTGGTGGCTTTTCTTTGACCAAAGTTTGTCGTAGTCTGTCGGACAGTAGCTTGCCCAATAATGGGATAGAATTTCTACGAACAGCGATTGCGTCGAATATTCCTTCGACCAAAACAATCGGCATATTCCAATTGATTAAATTTTCAAAGATAATATTGTTTCTGGATGCTGGAGGGTTCTTGTACTTCATTCCCTCGTCATAATATATTCTGGATATAAAGTAATTGACTTGATTATTTCTATCAAATGACGGAATGATGATTCTATTCTTGTATTGACCGTCATCACAATACCCAATCTGGTACCGATAAATGTCCTCTAGAACGACGCCTCTGGACTTAAGGAACCGTATGGCGTTTAGATACTCGTATGACTTCTCTGTGACCCTCCAGAGGGGTTTATACTCCTTAGGCAAGGCAATCTTGACTGTGTATTCTTCTGGGTTTTGTTCGGGAGCATAAGTGGACTCTTCCTCACCAACTATAGATTTGATCTCTTTTTTAGAATATCCTAATTTATATAACAATGAGGATATTTTCTTCCCACGTTCATTACAAATCCAGCACTTCCAATACCCGGCACGCTTACCAAAGTTAATCGAAAGTTTCGGCTTATGATGATAGCAGAAAGGACAATGGAACAGACGCTCACCACTAGAGGTCTTTTTTGAGGTTCCAAGTATGTCTTCTAAAGAAAAAAGTATATTATCCATACATTGAATATAAAAGCATTACTCACATTTGTCAAGTAGGTTGAACAAATGTTCTGCTTCAAACGCTATCAATGTATTCCCCTCGCCAATCGTATTGACAAATCTTTTTTAAGTTCTTCTGGAGCTTCTGTGTTCAACCATTCTAACAACAACTTAAAATTATCATTGTCTAGAGAACCCTTCATAGCGTTACTTGATTTACAAATAACCTGTAAATTATCAATATTAGATGTTCCGCCCTTAGATATTGGAATTATGTGATCTATCACCAAATTATTTATATCCATTTGTCTTCCACAATATTTACAGGAACTTCCATATGAGTCATACATAAGTTGTCTTAATTCTTCAATAGTTACATTACATTCAACATTAGCTTTTTTTGAACGACTTACAAGACTGTTTTTCCAACCAGAACATCTCTTATCAATCCGTTCAGCAAATTTACTTAATTTTCTCTTATGAACTGTTGCAGCTTTTATTTCAAATTTTTCTAACCAGAGTTGTCTTTCTGTTTTTTTCTTTTCTTTCATAGATCGTTGTTCTCGCTTTTTTCTGTTTATCTCTTCCTTATTTTGAGAACGATGTTCTTTTTGCCAAAAAGATTTATAACATCTATTTTCACAGAAATTTTTCTTTTTATAATGTGTAAATTCAACACCACAACCAATACACACACCCTTATATTTTTTTAAATCTTGTTTATCTTTAATTTTTTGACCGTGATGTTTATATTTCAACGTTTCCCAATTGGGAAGTTGGTGTAGTCTATCATACACCGTTTTTTTATTTACATTATATATTTTAGCAATTTCATATCCAGAAATTCCCGTCTCATATAATTCTACTAATTCATCATTAGTTAATTTAAATTTAATACTCATTCTAATGCCTATTACAAAACCCGACTTTCATCCACCCTCTATAAAGGTTCACGTTGGGATTACTCATCGGGTTTTGTATTATTAGACTATCACTAGACGCGACTCCGGTGATTACTAATATAAATAGTATGATATGTAGCTTTTGCGCTACTTGGCCTCATATATAACCTCTCTTATTTTATTTTGATTTATTAATCACACCGGGAAGGTTTGGATTTTTTTCAATATATTTGTTTTCTCTGTTGTATTCTGCAAATTGTTGATTGACCTTTCCTAACTCAACAGCATATTGGTCGTCCATAATATCTGGTAGGAATTCTGTTGCAGCCTTTCCAGCTTCTTTTAGATCCAATAAATTTGGAATGAATCCATTTGAATACGAATCAGTAACATCGAAATGATTAACTGTTTCAGCACCTTCACTCTGTTTTCTTGCTCTAGCAACGTTGTCAACATCACTTTCTTCATACCTTTTTAAAATGTCAGACATTTTGTTTCTCCTTTATTCGTCAAACTTAATTACAAAAGTTTGATCGGTATATTTCATTCTTGTTAATGGTGCGGATAACTTAGCTGTTGCAAGTAACTCATTTTGGTCATTGTATAATCCAATAGATGTTATGTACGGTTCGGCAGAACCACTGTTAATATAATTATTATACGTCTGTGTAGATCCAGAAATCACTGTAAATGAAGACGGATTTAAAGTTATATTATACTCACTTGGTTTTATAGTACATATTACCGTATTTTCATAAATAGTCAAAGTAGAATTAAAAGTGGTGGTGACCACACCAGCATTAGCAATACCCATACCAGATCCCGATATGAAATTACCGACGGTTCCAGCATCTCGTTGGACGGTAGCTAGTCCGCTTTCATAAAAAACTTTACCAACGGTGTCTCCGGTTCCATTTAGTTTTAAATTTCCATCACTATCGTCACTAATGAAATCACTGTCACCATCTATGTCAATTCTAAAACTACCCTTTTCTATATTTTCTCCGAAGTATAAAGAGCCGACATTCCAAACAAACATTGATGTGTCTGGATAAAACTCGTATATATTCTCTTCAAAAAACCAATTCTTAACCGAATTGAAAAGTGGATAAGCATAGGAACCACTATTGGTTTGTGGTCCCAAATCACCTTCGCCAGTTGGATAATTTGGATATACAGATAATGGATCTATTGCTAAATTAATATTAAATCCATCAATTAGCGAAGATCCAGAAGTCCATTCAATTGTGTAAGGAGTATGTACTAATATTTTTTCTCTAGTATGGCCTCCGCCAATCTCTTTGAAGACCGTCATTTAGAACCTCCCTAGAAGTCCAATCTCACACGAATTAATGCTTCCTTGGTTAGTGATTTCTCCAATGGGCGACTTAGCTTAGCAACAGCAAGTAGTTCGTTTTCGTTGTTGTATAGCCCAACAGTAGTAATAAATGTTTTTGGATCATATTCAAATTCTTCAATTTGAACCTTTTTATCAGTTTCATTAATCCACGTTGGATTATTAGAAGTAGTAGCGTGATTATTTCTTAATCTGATAAATAAATGTTGTGAAGAAATTGTTTCGGCCGAGCGGGCTTGAAAATCAGCACCAAGTACTAATGATCTGTGTAATCCAATCCAGTTGTGTTGTTCTTTGCCGGCACCGGCCAAAGAAGCAGTATATGGATCTTCTGGAGCAAGTCCGTCAGCTCCCTTATCTGTTGCTGCGTTTCCTGTTGTGTTTTCTGATTGTGCAGCAAATCCTAAAGTATCTCCAAGAGCACTTGGATTGAGAATCATAATACCTTTCTGTGGATAGAATGTTCCGTATCCTTCTCCGTTAGAGGCAGTTGAACCCGCAATTGTACTACCACTAACACCAGAAATTGAACCAGAAACAATATTAAATGTATTACCGCTCTTGGCAAAACTTCTACGTGTTCCTAGTGCTTGTAAACTATCATCAATAAATGTGAATAGTCCATTTGATCCTGACAAAGTTAATTGAAAGTTACCGGGATCAACAACACTTTTAAATCTTGCTCTTGAAATAGCAATAGCATAAATGTCTTCGGAAGTAGTTGAATTCTGGAAAGAGAATAAACTGTTTTCTGGGTCATCAAGAAGAGCATTTTTAAACTGAAAATATATAGCCTTTGTGGATAATGTAGAAGTATCGTCTTGAACTAACGTTGGTGATCCAGCACCAGATACGTGGCCATATGCTAATGAATATTGAACCTCAGCGGTTGAATCGGAGCTGGGATCTTTATTATATACATCGACAAAATATTTTGAGTTAGCTTTTCCTAACTGAGTTGTAGATGTAAAGAATGTTGTTAGTGATCCAGTTTCTCCTGACCAAAGACCAGTGGTCACTTCAACGTCGCGAGTAACTATATCTTCCGATACTACTCCGTCTAGGGCCTCAGAACCAAATTTATGATATACTCCTTCGTGTGCCATATTTAATTACCTCTACTCATTAAGTTTGTTTTGGATCAACTGTGAACGAAATAGTTTGTGTAACGCCAGTTGTTGCGCCCTGAACTCTAATCTTAGTCGTAATTGTACTACGAACGTCTTTAGCACGAATAGTAACATCTCCAGATTTAAGAGTTCTGACTAAAGTTCCCGAAATATTTTTAGCGCCGCCCGGAACAAACGCTGAAGTTAATGTTTCATCTGTTATGTTGGCTCTGGCCTGAACTGAAGCCAGCGATTCGTTAAAGTTACCCTCTAACGTAGCCGCGTCTTCATTGAATAGCGTGATCACATAATTCTCGCCCTCATCAAAATTACTTGTAGATGGGCTAACTGTAAATGTTTCTCTAGGACTATTTAATGCAAGATTTGTATTGGGTGGGTCAATTGTTTGAAGATATGGTAGTGTAGACAACTCATCGGCAGTGTAAAGTTTATATCTAAGTGCTTGAGTTTCATCGGGGATTGCTTCTAAAACTGGCATACTTTCAATAATATTTGAATAGTAATCTGTTCCTAATGGATGAGCAGTATTATATAAACTGTAATCTATCTCATCGTCAGAAACAGCCCATTTGGTAATGTTAAAGAAATTACCTCCCTGACTAAGGCGTTCTCTTCCTAATTTTGTAAGAACAGCATCAACTGTAATTACGGTATTGTCTAAATATGCCATATTTTAAATCTCCTAAGTTATTCTAATATAAGTATTGTGTATTATTGGTTTAATCACAATCTGCACATGGTTCGGGGGCACCGACTGTTAATGTGTTTCCTTCACTATCAAATATTTCATATGGGAATCCGCCGTCGGCAGATGTTGCTTTGGTATTAACAGTTCCTAAGTATGTTCTTCTAAGACCACCCGAGGTTACGTCCCTACAAAACCTAAAATGTCTATGTGTATATTCTATTGGAATGTTTCCAGCCCCAGGCAAGGTCAAATCAGTTATAGTTGTAGTTTTTATACCATCACTGGAACCAGAAACATAAGCAGAACCAGTTGTATTAATTACCCTAACCAAATCTTGGTAAATTTCTGAACGCCTCGTTACTAGTTGCCAATTTTTATCTTGTTCTGGTGGATTTGTTGTTGGGACTAGTGGATTTGATGGATATCCCGACCCAACAAAAGCAAATTGTCTTCCATTTTTAGAAAACAATTCTCCACTAGAACCAGTTAACCCAGGCGACTGTAAAACCACATCGCCCCTTCTGTACGATTGACCACTAGTCCAAGTACCCTTATCATTTGGGCCACCATTTTCTAACATATAGGAAGAAGTTATTGAAACATCTCTACGATTGTCTACATAATATAATCCATATGGACTATTAAAGTACGTTGATGCTTCTTGTACATATGAAAATTTAGAGTTTGGGGGGAGGGACCAGATATCACAATGTGAACCATCTGCGATTAAGTTAACTTGAATGTTACCGCTAATATTTTCTTTATATGTTCTTGGTAGAATTGCTTCTAAAGCACCAAACGAACTAGTATTTCCGATCATATCACCAAATACAAATTTTTCGTGGTCAGTTAATCTAGTAATTCCTTCATAATAATCATAGCTACCTGTCATTGATAATAAATCAGTAGCATTAACTTCTGCGCCAAAGTTGTTTAT
>Ga0209631_10007605_pt1 | contig 10795 bp, 15 predicted proteins | sample COG_08_FD_184752 | JGI IMG/M metagenome (GOLD analysis project Ga0209631, IMG submission 184752) | Pelagic Microbial community sample from North Sea - COGITO 998_met_08 (SPAdes) (version 2) | ecosystem: Environmental > Aquatic > Marine > Neritic zone/Coastal water | place: Helgoland, sampling...
ATGTAACCCGTTGATCCAGCAATTAATGCATTAAGCTTAAGCATTTTATATTATAACAGTTTAAAGTTAAAAAAAAATTATCTTTTAGAGAATTGGAAGCTTCTTCTTGCTTTTCTTCTTCCAGGCTTTTTTCTCTCAACTGCCCTAGAGTCTCTAGTGGTAAGTTTTTCAAGTTTTAAGGTAGATTTAAATTTCTCATCAAACATCACTAGTGCTTTTGAAATACCATGTACCATTGCACCAGCTTGACCTGTTGCTCCACCACCTTTTACACTGCATCTTACATCATATTCTGTAGCTTGATTAATTATTTCAAAAGGTCTTGTTATTTGCATTTTGTGATTATCGCTTGAAAAATATTCACTGAATAATTTGCCATTAACATAAATTTTACCAGAACCTTTTTTTAGCCAGACTTTTGCTATCGATGTTTTTCTTCTGCCTGTAGCATATTTACTGTCTTTAAAATCTAGTTTTAGTTTTGGACTTTTTGTATTTGATTGTGTGTTTTCCATACTAGTTTCTTACAATATTTTTATTATTAAGTTTAGTTAATTCAATTACTTTTGGGTTTTGTGATGAGTGAGGATGATCATTACCAGAATAAATTTTGAGTTTATTAAGTTGTTTTTTTCCTAATACACCACCTGGTAACATTCTTTTAACAGCAAGTTTTAAAGTTTCACCTGGTTTTTTATTATGAAGTTTTTCGGGCGATGTTTCTTTAATTCCACCTGGATGTCCAGTGTGTTTGTAGTACTTTTTATTTTGAAATTTTTTACCAGTAAATTTTATGTGCTCAATATTTTTAACAACTACAAAATCTCCGTGATCCATATGAGGAGTATATGTATTTTTATTTTTACCTCTTATAATTTTAGAAATTATAGTTGCTAATCTTCCTACTACAGCATTTTTAGCATCTATTTCATACCAATTAGATGTTAATTGGTCTTTTTTTAAGAATTTTGTCATTGTGCGTGGATTAATACTATTATTAATTACAAAGTCAATTTGATATTTAGCTTGTAAAACAAGACCAATCTGATAAAAAGTTAAAGCCGATTTGATCCTATTGCGGGCATACAACTGCTAAACAGGAATATTTCATCACATAATCGGTAGGCATTTGAACTATATTGTGCGCCTTACATTTCGTTAAAGCACTAAAAAAGGAGATAAAATGAGTACAAAAAGAAATAATCCAGAAACTATAGCAATTCATGGAGGCGACTATAGAAGTGACCCTGCAACTAATGCTGTAGCAGTTCCAATCTACAGAACTACGTCATATCAATTCAATAATACTGAGCATGCAGCTAACCTATTTGCATTAAAAGAGTTTGGTAATATCTACACTAGGATAATGAATCCAACGAATGATGTTCTTGAAAAAAGATTGGCAGCACTAGATGGTGGTTTAGCTAGTCTTACTGTTTCATCTGGTCAAACCGCTTCTACATTTGCTATTTTGAATGTAGCTCAAGCTGGTGATAATATTGTTAGTTCAACAGATCTATACGGAGGGACAGTATCTTTATTTACACATACTTTAAGTAAACTTGGTATTGAAGTAAGATACGCAGACCCATCTGATCCAAAAAACTTTGAAAAAGCTATCGATGATAAAACAAGAGCTTTTTATGGGGAAACATTGCCTAATCCATACTTAAGAGTTTTTCCGATTAAGGAAGTCTCAGATATTGGAAAAAAATACAATATACCATTAATAGTCGACAACACTGCCTCACCAGTAATTTGTAAACCATTAGAGCATGGTGCTGCTGTTCTAGTTTACTCACTAACAAAATATATAGCTGGTCATGGAACAGTTGTTGGTGGTGCTTTAGTTGATGGTGGTAATTTTGATTGGACAGCTGATCCAAAAAGACAACCACTTTTTAACGAACCAGATGCTAGTTATGGTGGTGTAGTTTGGGGTAAAGCAGTTCCAGAATTAACAGGTGCAAATGTTTCTTTTGCTGTAAGAGCTAGAGTGACTTTATTGAGAGATCTTGGGTCTGCTTTATCACCTGATAATGCTTTTGGTGTTATACAGGGCCTTGAAACTGTTGCTTTAAGAATGAAACAACACTGTGAAAATGCTTCTAAAGTTGTTGATTATTTAAAAAAACATAAAGCAGTAAAAAAAGTTATCTATGCTACCGAACATAATGATAAAATTACTAGTAGAGCTAAAAAATATCTTAAGGGTGGAAATGGCGCTTTAGTTGGCATCGAACTAGCTGGTGGTATTGAAGCAGGTAAAAGATTTATAGAGTCTCTAAAAATGTTTTATCATGTTGCAAACATCGGAGATGCAAGAAGTTTGGCAATTCATCCAGCAACAACTACACATAGTCAGTTAACAGAAGATGAATTAGCAGCAGCTGGCGTTACACCAGGATATGTTAGATTATGTATAGGTTTAGAGCATATTGATGATATTATTGATGATTTAGATCAAGCTTTAGACAAATCTTCAAAAAAAACTTTAAAAGCTGTTAGTTAAATTTTGTATTTATATAAAAAAAATAGATGCTTGAACTAACTAAAAAAATTGAACTTATTTGGTGCATAGATGCAATATAAATTTGTGCACCATATATTACTGTCAAAATCCCCAAAATAATTTGTAATATTATAAAGCACCCTAATAGATTTACAGATTTATATAATTCATACATTTTATTTTTGTAAATTTTATAAAATATAAAGATATAAAAAATTCCAATTAAATAAGCTACGTTACGATGAATAAATTGAACCAAAGATGGTTCACTGAATGCAGACAACTTAAATAAATCTATAAAATTATTATCATCAGGAAAATATGTGTTGCCCATAAATGGCCAAGAATTATAAATTTTACCTGCATCCATTCCAGACACAAATGCACCTAATACGATTTGAATAAATATTAAAATCAAAAATATAAATGGTATTGGGGGATTTATCTTAAATAATATTTTTCTATTTATCTTAATTGTAAGATAGCTCCAAAGAATCAATGACAAAATAAAAAAAGCTGTTACTAAATGGACCGAGAGTCTAAAATGACTTACATCTATTCTATCAATTAGACCACTGCTAACCATATACCAACCCATAAATCCCTGAAAGCATATTAAAAAAAAAATTAAATATAGGTTTAATAAATTAGATATTTTGATTTTAATTGAAAAATATATTAAAGGAATTAGAAATCCAATGCCAATCAATCTACCAAGAATACGATGGGCCCATTCCCACCAAAAAATTATTTTAAATTCTTGTATTGTCATATTAGAATTTTGTAATTTAAATTCTGGAATTTGTTTATAGAGATCAAAATATGATATCCATTCACTTTGATTTAGTGGTGGAAAAAATCCTGAAAATAATTCCCATTCTGTGATGGAAAGACCTGAGTCGGTTAATCGCGTTAAGCCACCAACAATGATCATTATAGATATCATCCAAAACATTATAATTAACCAAACTGATAGCTGATTATTAATTTTACTATTTGTTGTATACATAATTCGATAAATATAATATTTTTTTGAATATCCAAATATATAAATGTCGCCATTAAAGAAAAAAAAACTAAGAAAAATTAGATTTGAATTAGATAAATTAGATAATTCTCTAATAAAGATAATTAAAAAAAGAACAAATTTAGTTAAAAAAGTTCTAGCACTTAAAGATAAAAAAAATCAAATTGTAGATCATAAAAGAATTAAAAAAATATTAACAAATATTAGGAAAAAATCTTTAAACAATAATATTGATCCAAAAATCACAAATAGAATTTGGAGAAATATGATTTGGACTTATATAGATTTTGAAAGAAGAAACTTTAAAAAGAAATAATTATTTACTGTGTGGCGGAAGTTTTTTTTCAACAAAAACTTCATGTTTTCTAGTTGCAGGATTATATTTTTTTGCTTTAAGTTTTATTTTGGCTTTTTCTCCCCCAGCAGGTTTTTTTACATAATAAAAAAAAGGACTATCAGGTTTAGTTTCAGGAACCAATCTAACTTTAACATGTGTTTTTTTTGCCATACTATTTTAAACTTTTTAAATTTTTAATAAGATTAGAAATATTTGATAATTTATTTCTAATATTAGATGCTTTTATAGAATTATTTGATAATTCGTCAAGTTTTAAAGGTTCTTTATTATCTAAAATTTTTTTAACACCTTTAATAGTCATACCTTGTTGTTTTAGTAGAAATTTAACTTTTTTGAGTAATTCAATGTTTTTTTTATCATAATATCTTCTATTTCCATTTAATATTTTGGGTCTTATTTGTTTAAATTCTTTTTCCCAATATCTAATTGTATGTGTTTGTAAAGATTGTCCTTTTTTAGATTTTAACTGAAGTATTTCGGCTACTTCGCCAATAGTTTTATATGCATTATTAGATTTAATCATTCTTTATTTGACTTATCATTTCTTTAAATTCTTTTGAAGGTTTAAACAAAACGACATTTCTGCTTGATATAACTTTTTCTTCTTTTGTTTTTGGATTTCTTCCAATTCTTTTTTTTTTCTTTCTTATAGTGAATGTTCCAAATTTTGAGATTTTAATTTTTTTTTCATTTTTAAGATTTAAAATTATAGATGAAAAAAATTCATCAATTAGGTTTTCAGATATTTGTTTTGAAAAACCGATTTGCATGTAAACTAAATTAACTAAGTCTTTTTTAGTTAAATTAACTCTCATTTTAAATATTTCGTTTAATCTTATCTATTAGATTACCTTTTACAATTTTATTACATACATCTAAAGAATTAGAGAATCCCACAAAATCAGTGCCACCGTGACTTTTTACCACCGGAGAGTCTAGGCCAATAAAAATAGCTCCATTATATAACCTAGGATCTAATCTTTTTTTAAATTTGTTCAGATTTGAGATGTTCAATAATGATGAAACTTTTCCAATAATATTTCCTTTTAAGGCTTTTTTTAATTCTTCAGTTATAAAGTTTGCTGTGCCCTCAGCAGTTTTTAATGCAACGTTTCCAGTAAAACCATCAGAAACAATTACGTTAACTTTTCCATTCATTAATTCATTACCTTCAATATATCCTGAAAATTCAAAATCATTATTTTTTTTACTATTCATGATTTGATATGTTTCTTTGATTATTTCGTTTCCTTTAAGTTCTTCTGAGCCAATGTTTAATAAAGCTACATTAGGGTTTTCATTTGGATATAAAGATTTGTAAAGTGAAGCACCCATAATAGAAAAGTCGACTAAATTTTTGGAACTACACTCTATATTAGCACCTAAATCTAAAACAACACTCATACCTACTTTATTTGGCCAAAGAGCTGATAGAGCTGGTTTATCTATATTTTCAATCATCTTAAGATTTAATTTAGCTATAACCAATAAAGCTCCTGTATTCCCAGCAGAAATAACAATATCTGCTTCTTTTTTTTTAACACTTTCTATTGAAAGCCACATACTTGTGTTTTTACCTTTTTTTGCTGCCTCCAATGGACTGTCAGTGCTTTTAACAATTTTATCTGTATTAATAATTTCAAAATAATCTTTGTTAATTCTCCCATTCAAACAGTCTTGAATTTGATTTTCATCACCGAAAATTTTAAAATAATTTACTTTATTAGATTTATGATTATGAACTAAGCCATCAATGATTTTTCTAGGTGAATCATCTCCACCCATTGCATCTACAGCAATCTTGACTAATTCAGACATATAATATTCTAAAACTATTATTCTTTAGGGTCCAGAACTTGACGTCCTTTATACATGCCAGTTTTAAGATCTAAATGGTGAGATAATCTATATTCACCACTTTTTTTATCTTCAACAACATTTTTTGATGAGAATTTCATATTTTGAGCTCTTCTCATTCCTGTTCTTGATGGAGTTTGTTTTCTTTTAGGGACAGCCATAATTATCGGTTATTTACACTTTTTAGATAAGAATTTAAAGTTTTATTTGATAAATCATTAAAAAAATTATCAAAATAATCAACCAAATGATCAATTTTAGAAAAATTCTCCAAGTAAAATGAAATTTTTTTACTTTTTTCGTCTTTATTTAAATTTTCCCAAAAGTGTATATCTGAAACTATAGAATGAAATAGATTGATATAATCCTTCATTTTTTTATTAATAGATTGATCACCATAACCTATTTCACGAATACTAAGCTCTAACTGTCTAAAATTATCATCATATATATCTTGAAGAACACCTGAATTTTTTTCACTTTTGTATACTTTAAGGAAAAATGCAAAATGTATAAGAAATAAAACCAATCTATCACTAAAAGTATCTTGAGATTTTATGTCTTTATAAAGAATTTTATTTGTAGTTAATTTAATAAAATTATTATAAAGATTGAGATATCTAATATTCATGAAAAAAATTATTTATATAATTATTATATCACAAATTTTATTACATTGTTCTTTAAATAAAGTAGTTCAGCATCACGGCGTTCATAATTTAGAAAAAAAACAAACAAAATTAAAGTTAAATTATACAAATAAAAATGACATTATTAAGATTGTTGGACCACCGTCTACCAAAAGTACTTTTGATAATGATATTTATATTTACATTGAAAGAAAAACAAGCAGCTCAAAAATAACTAAACTTGGTAAAAAAAAATTAATTACAAATAATGTTCTTGTATTAGAAATTGATAAAAGTGGCCTATTGGTTAGTAAAAACTTTTACAATAAAGATGATATGAAGAAAATTACATTTGATGAATCAACAACAAATATAAACTACTCAAAAAAATCGTTTATTTATAATTTTCTTTACTCTATTAGACAAAAAATTGATGATCCTTTAGGAAAAAAAAGAACCCAAAAAAACTAACCAGCAATTACTGCTAATAAAAGTAACGCAACTATATTAGTAATTTTTATCATCGGATTAACAGCTGGGCCCGCAGTATCTTTATATGGGTCACCTACTGTATCTCCAGTAACAGCAGCTTTATGTGCTTCTGATCCTTTACCTCCATGATTTCCGTCTTCAATATATTTTTTTGCATTATCCCAAGCACCACCACCAGCAGTCATTGAAACAGCAACAAACAAACCTGTGATTATTACACCTAATAGCATTGCACCTACAGATGCTAAAGCGGCTACTTGACCACCGATAGCGAATATTATGAAGTATAAAACAATTGGAGACAACACAGGTAATAATGAAGGAATTATCATTTCTTTTATTGCAGCGACTGTTAATAGATCAACTAACTTAGCGTAATCTGGTTTTTGTTTTCTTTTCATTATACCAGGGAATTTTTTAAATTGTCGTCTAACTTCAACAACTACAGCCCCACCTGCTCTTCCGACAGCTTGCATTCCCATTGAGCCAAATAAATATGGAAGCATTCCACCGATTAATAATCCAACTACAACGTAAGGATTTGATAAATCAAAAGTAACAACAATACCTTCTAATTTTGATCCAGCAACTGTAGAAAAATATTTTATATCTTCAACATAAGCAGCAAACAATACTAATGCTCCTAATCCAGCTGAACCAATAGCGTAACCTTTAGTTACAGCTTTTGTTGTGTTACCCACAGCATCTAAGGCATCTGTTGTTTTTCTAACATTGTTTGGCAGTTTTGACATTTCAGCTATACCACCTGCATTATCAGTTACAGGTCCATAAGCGTCTAAGGCCACAACCATACCAGCTAGAGCAAGCATTGTAGTAACTGCAATTGCTATGCCATAAAGACCAGCAATTTGATTTGTAAATAATATACCGCCGACTATTATTAAAGCAGGAATTGCTGTTGCTTCCATTGAAACAGCTAAACCTTGAATTACATTTGTTCCATGACCTGTTGTTGAAGAAGCGGCAACACTTTTAACTGGTCTATAATTTGTTCCTGTGTAATATTCTGTTACCCAAATTAATAATCCTGTAATAACCAATCCTATAATTCCACAATAATATAAACTCATACCATTAAAAGTTTTTCCATTAACTGAATATTCAGTAGAAAAACCAAGCACATAATCAGTAACTGGATATAAAATTGCTAATGAAGCTACTGCAGTAACTACAAAACCTTTGTATAAAGCGTTCATGACATTTTTACTTTTTCCTAGACTTACAAAATAAGTTCCTAAAATCGAAGTAACAATACACGCTCCACCAATTGTTAATGGATAAATCATCATGTTCATGTCACCATGGAAAAATATTGATGATAAAACCATTGTTGCAACTATTGTAACAGCATAAGTTTCGAACAAATCTGCTGCCATACCAGCACAATCTCCAACGTTATCACCAACGTTATCAGCGATAACAGCAGGATTTCTTGGATCATCTTCAGGAATACCAGCTTCTACTTTACCTACTAGATCAGCACCTACATCAGCACCTTTAGTAAATATACCACCACCTAATCTTGCAAAAATAGATATTAAAGATGCACCAAAACCTAATGCGACTAATGCATTAACTATCTCTCTTTCATCAACATTATATTTTAATAATAAAAAATAATAAACCGCTATAGATAATAAAGCTAAACCAGCAACCAACATTCCTGTTACTGCTCCAGATTTAAATGCGATTGAAAGACCTGACGCTAAACCTTTTCTAGATGCTTCTGCCGTTCTCACATTTGCTTCTACAGAAACTAACATACCTACATATCCAGCTATACCTGATAAAGTTGCACCAATTAAATATCCTAAACCAACTAAAGGACTAAAAGCTACACTCACAATAACTAAAACAACAACACCAACTATTGCGATAGTTTTATATTGTCTGGCTAAATAAGCTTTAGCACCAATTTGAATTGCAGAGGCAATTTCTTGCATTTTAGCATTACCTGCACTTGAGCTTAAAATATTTTTTCCAGTAAAATATCCATAAACGATTGATAAAAATCCTGCAGCAATTGTGCATAATAGTATAGTTTCGACAGATGAGTTCATTTTGACCTTAATTAAGTTGTTGGTTGTTAGTTATTAAAATGCGGACAATACAAAAAAAGCTATAAAAGGCAATAATTAACTTCTAAAACCTATGAGAATATCCTTTTGTTTTAACAGCAATTTTATTCCCTTTTTGATCAATAATTTGTGATTTTTGAAGGTTAGAACAAATTTTTCCTATTTTAGAAATTTTTATGCCTAAAGATTTGGCAGTTTTATTAATGATTCTAGATTTAGATGAATTAGCAGTAAATAATATCTGATAATCATCACCTCTCGAAATGTAAGATATTTTATCTAATTTTTTTTGGGCGAGTAGCTTCCTTAAATTTGTAGAAATTGGGATACTGTTCAAATTTAATTTATAAGAAAGATTTTGTTTATTTATAAGTTTTTCTAAATCAGCAATTAACCCATCAGATATATCTATAGATGTATTGGCAAAATTTAATAATTTATTACATAATTTTAAATGTAAATTTGGCAAATAATATTTACTTTCAAAGTAATTATTTAACGAATTATTTATATGAATTTTTTTTTTTAAAATATTCAAACCTGCAAAACTATCACCTAAATTTCCTGTAACATAAATATCATCATCTAACTTAGCGTTATTTCTAAAAATTATTTTTTGTGAAAAACCAATAGAAGTCACGGTAAAACTTAATTTATTTGAATAAACGGTATCACCACCGCATAAAAGAATATTATATTTGTTTTGCTCTTGTTTTAAAGATTTTGAAATTTTTTTTAAATTAATCGATGAAAATGATTTTTTATTACCTGAAGCTGATACAAAATAATACTTTGGTTTAACTCCTTTACAAATAATATCCGATATAGAAGATCTAATTATCTTTTTAATTACAAGTTCTGGTTTTTTGAAATTTATAAAATGTACACCTTCTACGTAAGTATCAACTGAAACAACTAATCTTTCTGATTTATTAAAAAAAACATCATCATTTAAATTCTGTGAACTTTTATTTTTATTAGATAATTTCGAAAAATATTTATTGATTAATTGAAATTCATGCATTTGAAGATCTTAATTTTTTTCCAATATTGTCTAACAGAGCGTTTAAATATTTAGTTTGTCCATCATCTAAAAAAAAATTTGAAGCATTTAAATATTCTTTAATAATAATCTTTATTGACAAGTTTGGTTTATACAAAAACTCATATGTGGCAGATTTTAAAATAATTTGAAATAATTTATCTAATTTATTCAAAGTAAATTCCTCACCTAAATTTTTATCCAATTCTTCTAATATTAAATCGTTTCGTTCAATAGTTCCTGAGACAATATCTTTAATAAATTTTTTAAATCTATGTTTGGGAAAAGTTAAATGTTCATCATTATTAAAGAATTTTCCGTATAACTTTTGAATAATTATTACTCTAGGATTATTTTTGGGACTAAAATTAGTTTTCATTTTTGTGATAAAACTGACAAGATTGCACTAGCAGCTTCTGCACCTTTTTTTTTTCTAGCAATTGCTTGCTTCATGTTTAAACAAGTTATAATTCCGTTCCCAATTGGTTTTTTTGAACTAATCGACAATTTCATAATAGCATTAGTTGACGCTTGAGATATAAAATCAAAGTGCGGAGTTTGTCCTTTTATTACACAACCAAGGGCAATAAAAGCATCAAATTTTTTTAAATTTTTTGAAATTGTCACTGGTATTTCAAATACACCGGGAACATTGATAACTTTAATTTTACATTTTTTAGGTATTAATTTTAATCCACTTTTTAACAAACCTAATGAAATATCTTTGTAATAATTTGCATTTACTATTAAAATTCTTTTATTCATTAAATTAACTCTTG
>Ga0209631_10007608_pt1 | contig 10790 bp, 8 predicted proteins | sample COG_08_FD_184752 | JGI IMG/M metagenome (GOLD analysis project Ga0209631, IMG submission 184752) | Pelagic Microbial community sample from North Sea - COGITO 998_met_08 (SPAdes) (version 2) | ecosystem: Environmental > Aquatic > Marine > Neritic zone/Coastal water | place: Helgoland, sampling...
ATAGACGATTGGGATCAGTTTGCAGCCTATCAAAAACTGACAAAACTTGTCGATATAGAAAACTCGATGCTTAAATTTAATTGCTCCCAATCAGAAGATTTTTACATTGTAGCGGGTACTTCTCTGGCGTCTGGCACACTGCCCAGTATTGTTGCTATCACCGATCTGAGTGATCTTTATCTTCTTCGTAAAGAGACTCCAACTCCTTGCGGGTCGGCAACCGCCAATCCGAGTGACCGGCAAAAGCTTCTTTATTAAACTTTTCAAGGAACGTCTGCGAGGCCTCCCAGTTGATCCAGATTTTTTTCTCTTGGTAGATATCAATTTTCTTCCACATCAGCCCTTCCTGAATATCCGTCACTGTCCCATCATTATTGTCCTTAAATCTTGGGTCATTGGAAGGCTCTAGTTCCGGCTTCTCTTCGGTGAGGGATAATATCTGGCCGCCAAAAATCTCATCTTTGCCATTTTCGGCCTGCACATTTCCAAGGCCTGCAAAAAATATTACCAGGGAAAAAATTATCAAACCGCATGGGAGCGGCAAAATATTGCGTGTTGCGAGTCTGTTTTTCACGGTCACTCTTCTTGGGGTGCCCAGTCAGGCTCCCAGGACAGACAAATGCCGGCAGGGTTATAAAATTGCCCCGGGTCTTTTCCAACAATTCCCCATTTAGCAATAAAATTCAGGTCAGGATCAAATTTCTGGATTCTCTGATTGATGGTATCAACGACGAATACGTATCCATAAGGATCTTCCACAACAGAACACGGACAATTAAACTGACCGTCGCGCTTACCTCCCTCACCAATGATCCCCAAGGAATGCCCCTCACGATCAAAAAGTTGAAGACGGTTTTGACTTTTTTCTGCAACGATGATAGTTCCATCCCGGCGAACGGCAATACCCGCAGGGAAATTTAATTTCCCCGGTTCAAAACCATATTCACCAAACTTTGACAAGAACTGGCCGTCTTCATTAAAAATTTGAATACGCTGGTTGTCACGGTCAGCAACATAAATATTTCCTTCCCGATCCAAAGCTAGACCAACAGGGAATTTCATAAAACCATCAAAGTCTCCAGCATAACCGAAGCTCAAGATGAATTCGCCATCATCGTCGTAGCGCTTGACACAGTGGTTGGAAGTATCTGCCACGAGAATGGTTCCCGTAGGTTCAGCCACAATTTCTTCTGGCATATAAAACTTTTCTTGGCCCCAACCCTCTGTACCTACTTCTAAAAAGAATTCTCCATCAGGGTCAAACTTCTGAATACGATGACACCCCGTGTCAACCACCCAGGTATAACCTTCCAGATCGACAGCCACTCCGCTGGGAGTTTTAAATTCTCCCGGGATATAAGGTGGGCGTGAGCCTCCGGAAGTGCCAAAATATTTGAGCAATTTTCCATTGCCATCAAATTTTTGAATCCGGTCATTCCCCGCATCCGCAACCCAAACATATAGTTTACTGTGGTCGACCTCTGGCCGCTCTTCAGGGAGAGTTTCTTCAGTCGTTACAACTTCGAGAGAGTTCTCTAACTCATCGGTATTTTCGTCAGCCAATTTTTGAGCCCTTTCTTTTATAAATAGAACTCCAATAGGAAAGAGCCCCGAAAGGGGCTCTTGAAGCCATACGTCAGCAATCAGACGTTAAATATAAAACACAATTTTCACACACAGAAGAAGGAGCAAAATATCGCACCCAACCCTCTCTGTTTTTTTACTTCACCAAGAACCCTTTTACATCGAGAATCTGATATTCAAAATCACAAGTTTTCTGCATCTCATCCAACCGTTCGTTCCAGTTCTTTTTGAAGTTGTCGAGGCTTTCAGATTTTGGTTTCTTTTTCATCAAATCCACTTCACGATAAAGCGGCTTGATCATATTCTTATGAACCAGTTGCAGAATGTTTCTCAAATTCAAGACACATTGTTTGGTCACCTCTTCACGGGTAACTCCATCGACTTTTTCAAGCAGACGCAAAAACGACTGGATGGTGGTCAACTGCACGGTATAACTTTCAGACAAACGATGGTCATATTTCAATCCGCAATCAATGTATGCGGGCATGAGAAACATACCAATATGGTGGTCAAATTTAACGGCAAGAGTGATTAGCTTTTGAAGGTAATCGACCTCCCGTAAATCTTCTTCTTCATCTTCACCCTCTGCGAGTTCCTGAGCTGCTTTCTCCTTTTCCTTCTGGAGTTCAGCCTTAATCTTTTCCAACTCGCTCAAATCTGAAAGATGGTCTATCTCTTTTTCTTCAGGGGCTTCGCCCGATGCTTCTTTAGTTTCTGTATCTTGGTCGCTCAACGCAAATCTCCTTCCTTACAAGGGTAGAACAATAAACCAATATTTTAAAAAGCTTTGGGAACTTCGTAAGTATAATCTTTTTCTCCAAACCGTGTCAACCAGCGTAACACACGACCCCATAGATCGAACCTATAGGGAAAACCCTATTATTTCGGCTTTTAGAGATGAGGTTAAGCTAAACTCAGAATAAGTCTCTAACCAAGGAGACGAACTAACAAAGCAATTGTTTGCTTTATTATGAATATGATTCTTTTTGAGTCCAGCGTCACACTGGTTGACAGGGGTTTCCCATTGGATATATGCTTATTCTATATAAACTACAATAATTTTTTAGGTTGACGCATGTGATGTTTGTCCGCTCACAAGAAACAACTAATTCATTATATAAAGGGAGACTATGAAAACCGCTCTCTTGTTTCCCCCGCAATGGTATCCCAGCCAACCTTATCTGGCTTTGCCTACATTGAAGGCGCATTTAGAGTCCCGAGGCCATGAGGTAGATCAGTTTGACCTGAATATCGAATGTTACGATATCTTTTTATCTCGGGAATATCTCGAACGCTGTGTCGAAATTATCAGGCGGCGGCTTGCCGACCCTACGCGCTCCATAGAAGATCAGGAAGTTAGGTCCATCTATAAAGATATCCTCTCCGACTCGGCATTTCTGGAGTCCGTTCTCAATGAAGTTGAAGATGCAAAAAATGTACTTCGAGACGAGAACCGTTTTTTCCAGTTCGACGTCTATAGCAAGGCATACACCAACCTTAAAATCGCGATGCAACTTATTTCCTACGCGCACCACCCTAGCCGCGTAGACCTCGACTCCTTTTTCATGCAGGGCAATCCAGAAGAAAATCTGTCAGGAATTTTAAGTGCGACAGAAGACAAAGTACGGAATCCGTTCTTGCTGATGTTTGACGAATATTTGACCCCCAAAATACCTTGGGACGACTATAGAGTCGTTGGGTTATCCATCATTCATATCGGGCAGGTCATACCCGGCCTCACTCTTGCACGGCAGCTGCGGCAACGTTATCCGCATTTACATATCGTTATTGGTGGCAGTGTCTTCAACCGTCATGCCGACTTGCTCGATGATAAACAGGAATTATTCAAGCAATTCTTTCACAGTCTCATCGTATCCGAAGGCGAACAACCGTTGGATCAGTTGCTCAGCCATCTAAAAGAAAATAAACCGCTCAACACGGTGCCCAACCTGATTTATCTTGAAGAAAACAAGGTGATTCGCAATCCAAAATCTGAGGCACTGCCTTACGATCAACTGGTCTGCCCGACGTTTGATCAGCTTCCGCTGGAAAAATATTTAATGCCCTATCCTGTATTGCCTTATATGTCGAGCCGTGGCTGTTATTGGGGCAAATGCACCTTTTGCACCCATAGTTTTATTTATGATTCACATTACAGAAAAGAAAATGAAGTGCGGGTGGCAGAAGAGCTAGACCACCTTTCGAAAAAGTATAAAACCAAATATTTCACTTTTTCAGATGAAGCCATCTCTCCCAATGCGTTCAACCGCATGTCGACAGAGATTCTCAAACGTGGTGTAGATATGCGTGCGTTAGGAATGCTCAAATTCGAATCAAGCGAAAAAGAATCGCCGGAATTATTTGACGATATCTATCGCGCAGGATTCCTCATGCTGTTTTTCGGATTAGAAAGTGCCAACGACCGCATCCTTTCCATTATCGATAAAGGCTGTGACCAAGAGACAGAAAGAGCCGTGTTGAAACATAGTTCAGAAGCAGGCATATGGAACCATCTCTACCTGTTTTTCGGTTTTCCCACAGAAGAGAGGTCCGAAGCGGAAGACACCATACAATTTACTATCGAAAATTCAGAAGTCGAAAGCGGCATCATCCATTCCGTAGGGCAATCCATATTTGCATTGGAAAAAGATTCGGCAATCTACCACAACCCGGCAAAGTTTAAAATTGATCGGATCGTTCAAGACCCAGAACGCGATATGGCCATCGTGTTCGACTACGAAATCAATACCGGAATGCCACGGGAGGAAGTTATGGATGTCTATGAAAATTTCAACTCCGTAATTGAAAAGCATTTTCCGTCTCGTCAAATCTGGAACTATCTGTCGCGCGAACATTTCCTGCTCTACTTAGATCATTACGGCAAAGAAGAGATATTGAACATGGCCTCCACGGGCGTGGCTCCCTAGAAGGCGTATAAAGGGCAGTTCTATCTCAAGAAGCATGAAGGCATTTGTATCCACGATAAAAGAATAGACCTATAGGCCCTGCGCCTAGCAGTTGACAGAGGCGAGGGGATCGCCTAAAATTGAGTTCTTCTTTATAAATTTGAATCACATAGATTTGGAGCGCGTGTTTTATGGGCCAGGCCGGTAAACCAACAGACTGGATCACAATGAAAATTGATCCTGAGATTTTTGATGAATTGGGTGTCCGTGACCCAGAAGAAACCAAACGGGAAATGGCGATCACTAAAAAAACCCGTCAAGTCCGGAAAGAACTGAAAACCGACCCCGATAATTTGGAATTACAATTAGAGCTCGCTACTCTTTTCATAGATGGCTGTAATTACGAAGAAGCCCTCAAACAACTTGCACTCGTCCGCAATAAAGATCCAAAAAACCCTCGCGTTTACAAATTGCTAGGTACCGCTTACGTTCTTTTCAACCATGACGAAGAAGCGTTGCTGGAACTCAATCGCGCCCACGAACTAGACCGAGATGATCCCGAAATTCTGTTCAATTTGGGTGGCGTCTACCTTCTTAAAGATATGTATGAAAGTGCAGCTGACGCTTTTGAAAAAGCCATTAAAATTGACCCAACCGACACCACCAGCTATGCCAACCTTGCAGCGGCTTATGGCATGCTCAAAATTTACGACAAGGAAATCAGTGCCCTGAAAAAGGTGTTGATGTTCGAGCCAGAAAACAAAGAACTCAGGGCTGCTCTATCAAATGCCTATTTTAATTCTGATCGTTTTGAAGAAGCGATTGATGCCGCAATTTGTGTCGTTGAGATAGATGAAAAAGACACACAAGCCTATTGCAACCTGGGTAGCTGCTATGCCGCTCAAAACATGATAGACGAGGCCATTAAAACATTTAATAAAGCCAGCGAATTGGCTCCGGACTATTCTCTTCCGCATACCAACCTGGGAACTCTTTATGCCAATATGGGGCGCATTGAAACCGCCATCAAAGAGTTTAAGGTATCGGTAAGTCTTAATCCGCAAGACGCGGGAGCATGGCTGAACCTCTATAGTTGCTATAAAGAAGTCGGGCTGATGGAAGAATCGCAAAAAGCCTATAGCAAATATGAGGCTCTTATGAATGCATCCGAATTAGAGCAAGCACCAGGCGGAGACAATCCGTCCAATATTCCTGGTGGCGTTTCCCAGACCAGCAAGTTAGCTACTGGAGGCGATATGAGAGAAGATTCCGCAGGACTGGAATCCTTACGCGATGTCAGCGAATAAATATTTCGACTGACTCTCTCCCATGACGCACTCCCCAAATCTGATTTCCCTTGGGGAATTCAAACCTTCGGACCAATGGCAAACACATGTCAATTCCATTTTTTATGGAATCAAAGGTCCCGCAATTCACAACCATTTCCAGACCTATGTCAGTCTGGATCATCGGTTGGCACATGCCCTGGCAGAAGACTTCTTTAAACATACAGTCGGAAAGACACCACCAAGCGGAGTCTGGACTATTCAGGAGTGGGGAGTGGGCAACGGCAATCTGGCCGCTTGCTTTCTCAGTCGCCTGCATGAAATAGATTTCAACAATCAAGTCTATCCATTCACTCATTATATTCTGTGTGATGAATCCGAAGAAATACTGAAAGGAACAAGAGCCAATCCGCGCTTACAGCAACACGAGGGACGGTTTTCAACAGTAAGAGTAGATGCAGAACACCTCGATTGTTTCCGGCCAAAATCAGTGACCAAAATCATTTCAAACGAAATATGGGATGACCTCGCCACAAAAGTTTTAATTAAAAATGAAAACCAGTTTTACGAAGAATACCTTTGCCCGTATCTGCCAGATGATTTCCCAGGTGCAAATGAAGAAACCTTTATAGAACAATTCCAGAAGAAAGATCTGCATGAACTAGCCCAGCGACCTTCTTTTCTCGAAGCAATCTATTGGGAACGTGATTTTCAAAGGGTTGATCTAAGCGACTGGCCTTATGCAGAAACTTTGCAAAAACACAGCCAAAGCCTCACAAATGAAATACCTATGCCCATCAACACAGGAGCTTTCGCTGCATTGAAAAAAGCAAAAGAACTCCTCGCACCAGACAGCCTGGGCTATACCGGATTTGACTATGGAATGCTTGAATTCAAAGACCTGAACCAGGAAGGGCGACCGTATTTTAATTTATATGGCGGACAATATACCTTCATGGTCAATTTCCCCTTATTAGAAGAAGTTGGACGCGAGATCGGTTTCTCTGAAATAAAAAGAGAATATCAAAACGAATTTGTAAAGCGTAGCTTGGATGCCGAAGTTTCGGGGGTCGTTGAGCTGGTACAAAACCACCCGCAGGTTGCCAATATGCCCGGTTGGGATCGAGATATTTTAATGCTCCGCACCCTGCAGGCCTTGAACTCGATTTACCACAGCCCCTACCCCGGCAAACTTGAATACCCGCCCATGCAAGGAACGCCCAAAAAGCAGCGGAAACAAATTTTACAACTAGCTAAAAACCTTAGCACCCGCGGCGTCCCCGATACGGTTGCCTATGTAACAAAAGAAGAAGTATTAGCCGCATTGAAACTTTTAAGAAAACTAGGGTATCGGGAAAAAGATATCGAGGCCGCCTTTCACTCGCCGCCGTTACCGGTTTCCTTCATCCACATTCAGTTCAAGAGTTAGTCTCGCCAGTATTACCTTTTCATAAGCGGAATAGCGCATAAAAAACGGCTTGCACAATCACTTGTGCAAGCCGTTAGTTACTGCAAAACTCCTATTGTCTTCTTTAAGCAGAGGGAAGTTCACCTGGTGGAACTTCGTCTTCTTCATCTTCATCAAAAAAGTCATCGTCGTCGTCATCACCGATCAACAGATTTTCATCATCAACCTGAAGTTCCTCAAATTCCTCCTCATCCTCTTCCTCTTCTTTCGGATAAGGCAGTTCGTCCCAGACCACAACACGAGAATTTCCCCGGTCTGCAATGAACAATTTGAACTTGGGTTTCGGTTCTTCTTCTTCAATCTCATCGCCACCTTCTGTAGCTACTAAAGAGGTGTCTTCATCGTCGTCATCATCGTCTGGCATTGGAATACCTCGAGGAGAGTCATCTTCCTCCTCTTCTTCAATCAAGAACATTCCAAATGGGTCATCCAATGTACTTGCCGTTGCTTCGCCTTCCACAACGCGATTGGCTTTATTATCGTTAAAGTTGACTTGACCCAATACCAAATCTGGCAATTGACCATTTTCAGTAGGCACTTCTTTCCAATACAGAACCCGGTTGTTACCCGTATCGGAAACAAACATTCCCATATCGCCACACACTACATCGGTTGGGAAGTACATACCCTCCTGACAAGCACGTTTGTATCCTTTTCCAGAATTCGGCTCTCGACTAAAGAAATCCTTTTGTCCAACAACCACATCTGCCGCCACACCTGTTTCACGGGGAAGTTTATTCCAGATCAAAACACGGTTGTTGCCTTGGTCCACCACAACTACTCTTTCACTTTCAGCATCGAAGTGAACGCCCATCGGGAAACTAAGTGTATCCGCACCTACGTTATCGAATTCACCTCGATTTGGCCAACGCTCATCCATACCCCCTTGCCCTAGCGACACATCGGCATTCCAGCCATCACTGAAAGGAATTTTATTCCACACCAACACACGGTGGTTATCTTTGTCGGCAACAAAAATATGTTGGTCATCACTTGAAAAAATTCCCATGGGGAAAAACAAAGAACCTGAACCGACGAAACCTCGGCGGTTGGCTTCGTTATCATCTAGATTATCCTGACCTAATACCAAGCTCGGAGCTTCACCATCTTCAGAAGGGATTCCTGACCAGCGAAGAATACGATGGTTACCACTATCAACAACATAAAGTTTGCCATCAATCACCTGGAGTCCAGCCGGCTGGGAAAGAGTATCTTCCTCTGACTTACTTATAGTGAAGCCATCCAGATCTTCATCTCCTAACCCTGAGGTCATTTCGTCCAGAGTCGTGGTCATTCCACGATTTTCCAGACAATCTGCAAAATCTTCTTGTCCTAAAACCAGCGAACAAGGTTCACCATTTTCTTCTGGAAACTGCTCCCATATCACAACTCGATGATTGCCGCGATCAGACACAAAAAGCATATCTCCATACTTCGCGACATATTGAGGTTCACTTAAAGTATTATCACCCGGATCATCTGCACCGCGGTTAGACTGGGTCATGGAAAAATCACCCTGACCAATGACCAAGTAGGCACCAACTTCCTTTTCTTCTTCAGCCGGTTCCTCATCCTCATCCATTTCATCCAGGTCCAACTCATCATCTTCAGAAACGCTTAGCGAATCTTCAGACTCTGTCTTCTCCTCAATCTCATTTTCTTCTGCCATGAAAACAATCTCCAAATAATTTATTTCAATTTTTCAAAAAAATGACCTTGCCGATTCTAACGGCAATATTCTAATCAGCAGGCAGTGGAACATTCAATCGTTGCCACACGGAAATGACTTTACGTCCATTTCTATCCTGATGTTTTCCATCCCAAACAGCAAACGCGACCAATACGGGAATCTTCCGCTTAAAACGGACATCCCATTTATTGATCGAATCTAGAGTACGGAAAAATACTACACTCCATTTGCCTTCTTTCCAAACACCTTTTCCAAGAACATTCTGTTTTGTCTGCGGCTGAGGTGTCAACGTTCCAAAACCTTCGGCATTCAACTCCTCCACGGCTTCTTCCCTGAATGGATTCAGCGAGTCCACCGGGTTGACCTCGCCGCCAAATATCATTGTGTCTAAATCCAATCCTTTGGTGGCATATTCCAGTTTTTCTTTTGTTTCAATTTCTGTCTGCCAATCCGCTCGCCACTGCCAGATGTTCACCACTTTATTGCGATTGCCCATGCCAAAAAACGGCTCGTTATGCCCATGCTTATGCAACATGACTTTTCCGAGAGCAAACTGCATCGCTATGGCATCTTTGAAATCCTGATGCCGACTTGAAGTGCGATCTGCCTGTGCATCTTCCCATTGCAAACGAAACGCAATGCCTTCATCGTTTATCACCGACTGGAACTGAATTTGATCAATCGGATCTCTGCGTGCGTTAAGTGGAAGCGTATGAATATTCTGAACTGCTACCGAATCCCACAACGGGTTTTCCGGATCCGTATCAATATCCCCATCTATGACATGGGTTTTCAGGTCGCCCTCATATTGCGCCGGCTTATAAATTTCCTTATTAATTTTTGACTCGATGAAGGACGCGAGATCCCATCGTTCATTTTCGTTCAGGTGATTATAAGACTTCATGGGAGTCCCATCAATCCCTGTCGTCATAATCAAAAATAAATCTTTTTTATCAAAACCAAACTTAAAAGCATTTGGGTCTGTCAAATCATAAATAAAAACGCGATGATCCCAAATATCGTAGAGATCATCGGCAATAGGACCATCACCCTTCAAGTCGGTGCCATGACAACGCGAACAGCGCATTTCCTGATAAATGCTTTGCCCTCTTTTTATCGACTCCGCATCAGAAACAGGCACCTCGCCGTGGGTAATCTGTTCTTTCGGTTTGTCCTTTGTAAAACGTTTCGAAAACGATTTAATATATTCTACAACACCCCAGGTTTCATCTTCCGACAACGCGCCTCTCCATGCTGGCATGGCGGTACCCGGTATGCCGCGAGCAATCGTTCGGTAAATATCTTTATCCAGCGGCAACGAGCCAAAAGGCGTGCTTCGATATTTAAACACGCCTTTTCTAAAATCCCTTGGCCACGGAAAAAGGTACGCCATAGCATCGCCACCGCCGTTGCCATCCTGCCCGTGACAAAACACGCACATATGCTTGTAGACGGTGGCACCAATGCGCAGCAAATCCTTTTTACTTTTGGGAGAGTTCCCGATATCCCCGTGTTTCGAATGAGAATAAGCAGGAAGCGGTCCAAAAACTAGAGTAATCAGGACCAAAAAGGAAATGATGCTCTTCTTATAATTAACGAACCCCAAGGCTCGGCGCTGATAAAGAATTAAGTTCTTCATTGCCATTTAAACCATCTTCCGCAATATCGACCCACATGTCACCCCGACAATTGCCTCTATGATCCACTCCTTTACAATAATAGAGAGGATTACCGTTTGTAAAATATACGACTGGATGCGAGAAAAATACGCTTAAATTATCAAACTTTGCAATTTCGATGGCTTTTTTAATTGTTGTTTCTTCTGCCGATGCCTTTCGAATTACTTTGCGTATGAC